>Ga0209937_1000605_pt1 | contig 11094 bp, 13 predicted proteins | sample SalPon1_B_H2O_MG_FD_185699 | JGI IMG/M metagenome (GOLD analysis project Ga0209937, IMG submission 185699) | Salt pond water microbial communities from South San Francisco under conditions of wetland restoration - Salt Pond MetaG R1_B_H2O_MG... | ecosystem: Environmental > Aquatic > Non-marine... | reverse complement strand
CAATAACAGTTGCTTGAATTTCAGAAATACTGTAGCTGCGAGAGCCCATTTGATTAGCGATAATTATTACACCGTCTTTGCCAGCAATACGTGCTTCGTTAATTTCTCGAGTAGTTTCGTCTTGCGCCTGCTTGTTGCTGGTGTAATCGCCGTTGAGTGGTTTGATATGATAGTTCGGAAGAGCCCGTTCTGCAATGTCTACAATCTGTTTCATCTCTTTCTTGTTTGCACTTACAAGCATCATGAAACAGTCTATACTTTCGCCTGTGAGATTGCTGAGATTGATCTCTTGACGTAGTGCTTCTTCACCAACAAGACTAAGAAACAGTTTATTGATAAATGCCTTATTGCCGTTTGGCTTACTCCAGATCTTAGCCCAGCTAGGCTGCACAGTTTCGTCTAGTGATTCTACATCTTTCTTCAAACTGTCGACTTCAAGCATGTAAAACTTGCGCTTTATAATATTGTCTTCGGTTTGTTCTAGCTGAGAATATGCTGTGTGAATAACGCCGTCGGCTCGACCTGAGCCTTTTGCTAGACGTTGAACATTTGTGCCTGATGCGAAAACTCTAACTAACATGTCTTAACCTGATGCCTTACTGTTATTACAGTATATAATTAACACATCAAGAAGTCAAGTTTTTTGACTTGGTTGTCAGCGTGAGTTCCAAAGTCGCCTTCGTCTGCGAACATAAAGATGTCATCGTTTGCAATTTTCGCAATCCACTCGTGCTTTTCGCTCCATTCATCAAAATCACCATGCAGAGACACAGGGATAACAATACGCTGGTTATTGTCAAGCGCATGTGCTGCTGTGATTTCAGCACCTTCTAGATTTGGATCAATAAGAGCAATATCAAGAAAGTCGTCAAACTGTTCTAGCTCATCTACAAAACTGGAATGCACACTAAGCCAATACGCAGGCAGTAACATAACACGATTTCCGTACTGCTGAGAGATAGCATTAAACAGCATAAGACCCCAGATAGTTTTACCAAAGCGCGGGCAGAGATTGGCAATCACAGTTGCGTCATTCTCGCCACGAGCAATAATATCTAGCGCCTCGTCTAGAGCTTTCTGCTGCAGTTTACGCAATTTTACTTTATTACGCACCTTCTTTCCTTCGAACTCGGCCACTAGCTTGTCAAGATAATTGTATGCTTCTTCTGCAGTGCTACCGGGAATCTTAAACCACTCTGTGCCTTTGCCATCCGTGTGATGCAGGCCTGCTTTGGTAAGCACTTTATGAACATCATAGTCGCGTTGGATAACCTGTAGATTGTTCCATGCACCTACATGCACTTTTGCCTCATACTCCGCTGCGCCACCTTGCTCTCCCATTCGTACTTCTACGTCACGAATACTGTCGCCTACTTTTGTAAGAACATAACCATCGAACAGTTTCGCAGCAGAATGGTAAGTGTATGCGTATAGGTTAATCATGATTGCCTCTTTTATACCTTAGTGTGTTTATACTAACATCGATCGGTGCTGCTGTCTATCTTTTTCTGTACACGAAGTTCATCATCGAGTCTTTGATGTACAGGTTTGCATACCGTGCGTAATTTATCAAAGTCGTTCATTGTAGCAGCATCTTCTCTGCCCTCGGTATGATGAACATCTAATCCTGCAAAATACTCTTCTTCGCTCCAGGCTTTTACCAACACAGGAATCTTACAGGCAGGAACAACCTGTCCCATATACTCTTCTTTGGGACAATACTCACACTCTCGAACAGTGTTTTTGTAGTTTTTGTAACTCTGAGAGCCTGCTTGTGCATGCGGTGTTTTAGGAGAATCCCCGTAGTTACGTCGAGTTTTTTGCTTGTTAATTTCTTCCCAAATTAGGCGATTGTGGTATTCTTTCCATTCTTCCGGATTATAAGTATGACGTCGAAAGAACGCTTCGATGCCCGAAACATTGTTTTTGCTTGCCACCATATAGACATCATACTCGAATACCATGCTGATCCATTTATACATATCGTCGCGAGGGACACCTTGACTGATACGTTTTTCTGCATAGGCAATAGCCTGAGGCCAATTCTTAATTCCTTCTACCTCTGGCCAGCGAATCAGTCTCCCTAGCAATTGTTCTACTGAGTGAGTAACTTGATCGTCTTGTACGCTGTTACGTTCGTGAAAACTAACTAGGCAGTTAAGATTAGGTATATTTACTGCTTCGCATACTAACTTGTTTGCCACTATTTTATTTGTAGTTGTAGACTTATCGTTTACATGATTTATAATATCTTGACTTCTTATACTGGAGGGGAAATTCCTTAAGTAGTCATTACCGTTAAATCCAAACACTTTTTTATCTGATCCGATATTCAGCGCAGTGTCTTTCTTTAAACTGCGAAAGATATCTCTTGAGTCCCATTGATCCTTTGCTTGTACAACTCGAGCAGGTTGAGCTTGTGGGAAACTATATTTTTCTGTTGCCTCAGCTAGCCATTTATCTTTTTCGGCCCATTCTGCTTTAAGATCTGTTAGACACTCGTCCAACGATTGTTGGCTATGTTTGATATAACTGCTATCAAAAGATAATTCAGCATCGTAAAATAAGTCTGAAAAATTATTGTTTAGTATTGAGACAGGATTGCCATAAATTTTTACATTTTTTACAGCAGCCTGCTCTTCACACAGCGTGTCTTTGTCAAAGTATTCACTAATATGCGCAAATTCTTTGCCACTAAATGTAGTACGCAAAGGAGTAGCACTTAACAAGAACCATGCTACACTAGGAATCACATGCAGACACTTATGCCATTCTGCAGTGTACTCGCTAATTTTGTAGCCAAATGCTTCAAAAGTATCCTCAGCGTCTGAACACATAAATCCTTTATGCGCTTCGTCGCTAAACAGCACCAATTTTCGACCTTGTGCCCATTTTCTAATTTCAAACTTTTGTTGACTTAAAAAAGTAGGGTGACACAAAATAATCACACGCTGGTCTGTTTCAGGAGCAACAAACGGCTCACCACCTGCAAATCCTGTTGCCATTTGAATGTAAGCATCTGGATACTGTGTAACCATGTCATCTTTTATTTCTTCTAGACTTGCACCGTTTGGACTGGTCAAAATTACATCACAACCGTTTTCTAAACAGTATTTTACACAGAAATTAGCCACAGTAAATGTCTTACCGGCACTAGTGCTAAGTGCAAGTACCTGATATTGTAGTATGACATTATCTTGATTAAGATTTTGATTAATTTTATCTACGATTGGCTCGTAGATATATGTACTTTGATAATCTTTAAGCTGCATTGTTTTGCCTCTTTTGTAACCAACGAATAACTAAACCCTCTTCTCTGCCATGAGCTTCAATTTCCCATGGCTTGTCAAAGTAGTCTGTTTTTTTGTGATAGTAGTCTTTGTTAAAGCGAAAGTAGGGTGTACGAATCAGTTCTACTAGTTCTGCTCTCGCAATCTGCTTGACATGCACCATTTCATGTGCAATAGTCTTAAGTAGGTCGATAGTGTCGATGCCAGGATCTACTCTTATCACAAAGTCTTTAGGGGCTCTGTCACCTTCGTAGTAGCCGACATCTCCGAACACACCCTCACGTTTAAACAAACCTGTTATAAAACAGATCTCAACTGATAGTTTAGGAGCCATCCTTGGCATAAGTTTATATGCGACAAACAGTGCGAGACTTTGGGCGTCCTCGCGCTTTTGCCTACTGCCTCTATGAAATGTAATTTGCATACATTCAGTATATAATGATTAGTCAGGTGAGTCAATGAGTTTTGGTTAGAGTCGGAAGGTGATTCTGCCTCGTTCTAGATCATAGGGCGACATTTCTACTTTTACTCTGTCTCCCTGTACAATGCGTATCTTAAACTGACGCATCTTGCCCCCTGTGTAGGCCTTGATTACGCTGCCAACACCGTCCAATTCTACCTTGAACATCTGATTCGGCATGACTTCTACCACAGTGCCCTCCATTTCTAATAGTTCTTCTTTAGCCATTTGTTTCTTCGTCGTCTCCTAGTTTTTCTATAACAATAGTGCCTTGGTCTCCCCAAGAAATTTTTAATTTGTCACCTGGTTCAAGGCCTGCTTGTTCCGCAATCTCGTCTGGTATTTTGAGGTTAACATTCTCCGGATCGTCCGGAATGTTTTCAAAAATATCTTCTGCTTTGTATATATGCTTTTCGTTGCTCATTTGTGTTCCTAAAATTCCAAGTCTGCTGCTAGTATAAAACGATCTTGTTCACTTTGTAAGATGCCGGGACGATGCCAAGTTGTGCCGGGCCATATTGCCCAGTAGCCTTGTTTGGCTGGCACAAAAAATCTACCTGCTTCGTTCTCAGGTCCATGAGGAGAAAATTCCGTTCCGCTGGTTAGTTCGTCTACGCCTTTTGGCAGATGCAAATAGTATACTCCGCTTACAGTTTTAGAATTAGGACGTGTATGAGTGTGCCAAAGTGTGTCTCTGTCTTCTATGGTATATTTCAGTGAAGTCATGTAACTCCAACTTTTAACACTCTTAATTTGAACGTCTCTTTTGAGATAGGCAAACACGCTCCAAATAAAACTCATTTTCATATTGCACCAGTGTTCCCCAGACATGCCAAAAACATTAACGTCTGTTTGATATCTCGGCGAATTCTTCCAGTATTGTCCGTTGTCTATTACACTGCGTATATCTGTGATCATTGATTCACGCGCTGTGTGATCTATTAGACTGTTCCAATCGTAGAGTTCGTATTCAATCATTGTTTCTCCTTGACTAAATATGTATATGAAGGATGCATACACCAGCGCCTTTTATGATATTGTTCGTGAAACTCGAACAACCACCGGTTATGAACTGCCAGAGCACATTGAAGTCTATCTTGTAATGCTGCTTAGTCATAATACGGATCGTCCCAATTTCCTACCTGAGACTTCATTTGCAGAACTGTTTCTCACTGCTAATACTCCTCGTAAGAAAAAAGAGTTCGCGGACACCTGCTTATTTGTAAGTGGGGTATTCCCTTACATAGGTGAGAGAAGAGGCATAAACAGGTCGTATTATAGAAATATGGGCACAACTTCATATGAGATGTTAAGTGAATCGTGGCATCCTGAGTTATTTTTGCAGTTAGCACGGCATTTTGATTTTTTGAGTGGGTTTATCGAACAAGTGTTCGATAAAAAAATTTAATTATGTTTTAGATTTAGTCATTGAAATTTGAGCAAAAACTTCGCTAGGTCTAGCAGAAGACGGAATTACACTTATGCTAAATGATCCAAACTGTCTTGATTGTCTTAGAGCTGCGAAGTCATCACCTGTTCGACAAACTGCATACTTTCCTTGGGGGAAGTTTATAACAAAAAGAACATCCCATCCATAACTTTCTTTGTATAATTCAAAATTAGCTTTGCCATAATCTAACTCTGCCTTTACGGGGTCATCCTGCATAAGAGCTTCGACAATTGGTTTAGGATTTGAAAAAATCTGTGAATACCAATTAGTTAGCATATCCTGTCTAGTTTTTCTCTTCTCGGCATCATTTAGAGGCAAGTCTCTAGATAGGTATGTAACAAAATTAGATAATCCTAAGCCCTTTCCCTGATGTGCAGCGATGCTTGGTAGTTTGCCCCAAAATTCCTTAGCAACTTTATTCGAAGGGCCGCCTTCGCCCAGTCGGCCGCCGCCTGACGTTGTTTCTGCTTTTACCTCTATCTTACCTGCGCCTTTTACATTGAGGTCACCTTCCTGCTGTAGTAGGGTAATGTTTGAGCTCATTAACGCAAGAGCATACTCGCCCGGTCCTTTCTGCTTTTTGCCTGATCCTAAATTCTGCAGTGACGTAAACACATTTACTGCAGTATTATCGCCATTAAAGATTGCATCTAAAGACCCTGCGCCCGGCTTGCTAAAAGCAGATAGATTCACTGCCTTGTCTGCTTCTAATTTATCAAGGAAGTTATTTAGATTTTTATAATTTACTTCAGAGTTAAAAATACTCTGTGATATTGTTTTTATAAATGTATCAAGTTTGAAAGGATCGTCCTGTGTAGTAGCAGAAAATGCACTTTTTAATTTACTAGAAATATCATCGCTGCTTATTATTCTATAAATTCTATCAATAATTTTTGCATCTTCCTCACTATCTGCTTCTAGTCCACTAACTGTCGCAATAATTTTTTCCTTTGCATCAGCAGGATTTTCATATTCTTTAAGTGCTTGATTGAATTCGTTAAAACGCATAATTAATATTTATCCTATACTAGGAAACAGCATATCTGTGCAGAAGCGTTCGACGTCCTCTTCTGCCAAGCCTAGACTCTTCATTGTTCTAGGTGTGTGAGGATTTTGTGTTTGATTGTAACAGTACCAGTTTTGCGCTCGGATAGTGTCTTCTCTGTCTGCAGTATCAGCAAAGTCTTTAATTTCATCAAAGTATGCTCTTAGATTAGCTACTGCTATGCGGATAATTTCAACTGCTTCTTGTTCTGTTTTGACATTGCCTGCTGCCAGCATCGAACCAGTGAATATGTTCTGCGCCCATTCAGGCAATTCTCTCTGCTTGGAAGGAATGTAATCTTCTACTGAATCACGATAGGCGTCTATCATAGGATGATCTACACCGCCAGAGGATGGTGAAAAATCGTGGAAGGCACCTGTCATTTTGTTCTTGCCGGCTATTACATCAAAGCCATAGATAGGACCGCCATTGTCCAGTGTAGGAAAAACACACACATGCATCATCCATAAGCCTTTTGAGTCTCTAGCATCTACTACATCAATGTGAGCGCGACGCACTGAGTCGTTAGCCCATACTCTATTAATCCAGCCGTTCTCAGGTTGATTAAAATAGTCAAGACCAGTTTCTGCAACTTCTGTTGCCTGTTCATCGAATATTGAAATTATTTCGTCTTTGCAGTCAATCAGATTGTTCCAGATAACGCTCACAGTCTAGCTCCATTAGATTTTTAAATAGTTCAGTTGCATAGGTAAAACAGATTCTAGCCTCATCAGCCATTGAATCATCTGTATTTTTACGAATTTCGTCTTTCACAGTGTCAACATCACAGTCGAATTGATACATTTTACCTGCGCCAGGCACTTTCTTAGCAATCATCTGTCCTCCCGACAGATCTCCCATATGATGTACATAGATGTGTGCCATAAGTTTGTGAGGATCTAGCATTACGCTGCGCATGTGTTCAATGTAGTTGTTCACAGAAGGTAAAACAGGGGGCGGGTCTGAATACTGCCATAGTTCATTAAAGTCTTGCTCGATTTTCATTTTGCGACGTATATCGGGTAGGTTACCGAACAATCCCTGTGCGCCAGCTAGTGCTTCTAATAAGTCATATTTCTTGTGCTGATTCCAGAGATAGGTAGCATAAAACTCCGGATGAATCTTACCGCTTAGGAGAACCTTTACAAAGCCCTGTCTTTCGGCTTCTTTGTGATGTTCCCAGGTAAGATCCTTTAAATTGCTCATTCAGCCTCGAGTGTTAGTCCTAGAGGAAATCCTCTTTCTCTACTAGCAGATACTGCCTCATGCACTTTCTGCTCTGCGATTTCATATGTATATATCCCTGCGACAGCCGAGCCTTCGTTGTGTATCTTCATAGTCATGTCTTTCGCAGTGATATCAGAATGCCTAAACACGGTCTTTAGGAGATCAATTACCCAGTCAATGGGTGTATAATCGTCGTTCAACATTATAACCTTGTACTGAGAAGGTTCCTTAATGGTGTTTTTGATCTTTTCGTCAATTGTGATATCTATGTCTACTGTCATCTCTTTTACTCCTTGAGAAAAGTGGGGGCAAAAGTGCCCCCACTTGGTTAGTTGGACTCTATTGCGCCTTGATGTGTACTATTGATTTTAATACTTTTAGGAAGAAGCTCTTCTGGAACTTCTCGTTTGAGATGTACATTAAGCATACCTAGATCAAGAGTTGCGTTTTCTACTTCTACATGATCGGCAAGTGTAAACTCCCTACGAAAATTGCGCTCGGCAATTCCTTTGTGTAGATAATTTACTTCCTCGTCTCCCTTAGGAGAAGTTCCTTCAATACGCAATGTATTACCATCCTTGATAACCTCCAAGTTGTCCATACCAAATCCGGCTACAGCAAGTGAGATCATGAATTCGTCTTCGTTGATCTGTGCTATATTGTAGGGAGGATAGCCTCCTGATTTTGAGTTTGCGAACTGTCGATCCAGTTCATTAAACAGTCTGTCAAAGCCTATAGTAGCGCCTTGTAGTGCTGGTAGTTCTAGTGTTGTCATATGCCTTGTCATTGTTATCTCCTTTTTAAGCAAGATATATTAGGGCAGGCCCACCTGGCACCTGCCCGGTATTTATGCCGTTAATTGACTTCTTCAAAGTCAGCATCAACAACATTGTCATCAGCCGAAGTTTCTTCAACGTCGGCAGATTCTTTCTGCTGCTTGGCTTGATATATCACAGCCGCAGCAGTCATAAACGCAGTAGTTTTCACCTGTATGGCGTCCTTGTCTTCGCCTTTACAGGCTTCTTCGAGTTCGCCCTTAGCAGCAGCATAACTTTCCATTTGCTCGTTTGTCAAGAGGTCTCGTGCTTCTTCGAACTCTCTGTCTGCGGAAGCAATCTGGGCCTCTGCAGAGTTGCGAGCATCAACAAGTTCCCGCTTATGCTTATCTTCTTCTGCGTTTGCTTCGGCGTCTTTCACCATTTGATCAATCTCAGAGTCACTCAAGCCGCCACCTGCTTCAATCTTAATAGAATGCTCTTTGTCGGTGTTTTTGTCCTTGGCACTTACATTGAGAATACCGTTTGCGTCAATGTCAAAAGTGACTTCAATCTGCGGAACACCTCTCGGAGCAGGCGCAATGCCTTCAAGATTAAAAGTCCCGAGAATCTTGTTATCGCGCACAAACTCTCGTTCGCCCTGTGCTACCTGAATAGTCACAGCGCTTTGATTGTCTTCTGCTGTAGAAAACACCTGGTTAGCTTTGGTAGGGATAGTGGTATTCTTCTCTACCAGTTTTGTCATCACGCCGCCCATTGTTTCAATACCAAGTGATAGCGGAGTGACATCTAACAGTAGGATGTCTGAGTTGTCTCCTGCGAGAACACTTCCCTGTAGCGCAGCACCTGCGGCAACTGCTTCGTCAGGATTGACATTTTTCTTAGGTGCTTTACCAAAGAACTTTTCAACTGCCTCCTGCACCTTAGGCATACGAGTCTGTCCACCTACAAGAATAACTTCATCAACTTCTCCAGGCTTGAGACCGGCATCCTTTACTGCTACCTTACAGGGTTCGATCGAACGAGTAATTAGTTTTTCTACCAAATTTTCAAACTTGGCACGAGTCATTTTAAGATTGAGGTGCTTCGGACCTGTAGCATCAGCAGTGATGTAAGGCAGATTGATGTCAGTCTGCGAATTAGAACTCAATTCAATCTTGGCCTTCTCTGCGGCTTCTTTAAGACGCTGTAACGCAAGTTTGTCCACTGACAGATCAACACCTTGTTCTTTCTTGAACTCTGCAATCATTTCAGAGATAAGAGCAGTGTCAAAGTCTTCTCCGCCGAGGAATGTATCACCGTTGGTAGAAAGCACTTCGATCTGCTTCTCACCGTCCACATCAGCAATTTCAATAATTGAGATGTCAAAAGTGCCGCCGCCTAAATCATAAACAGCAACCTTCTTGTCTGCTTTGTCGTCTTGATCAACTCCGTAAGCAAGGGCAGCAGCAGTAGGTTCGTTTATGATGCGGAGGACCTCTAGGCCAGCAATTTTGCCGGCATCTTTGGTTGCCTGACGCTGTGAGTCGTTGAAGTAAGCAGGCACGGTAATGACTGCCTGAGAGACTGTTTCTCCCAAGAAGTCCTCCGCGTACGACTTTATTTTGCGTAGTATTTCCGCAGATACCTGTTGAGGTGCTTTACTGTCACCGTTTGCTTCTACCCAGGCATCGCCGTTATCTGCTTCCATAATCTTGTAGGGCATCTGTTCAATATCCTTCTGAACAGCATCTTCCTTGAACTTGCGTCCAATCAGTCGCTTGACTGCGAAGACAGTGTTTTCTGGATTGGTTACAGATTGACGCTTTGCACTGTTGCCTACAAGAATGTCGTCGTCTGTGTACGCAACAACGGACGGTGTAGTTCTACCACCTTCTGCGTTTTCAATAATCCTGGGTGTTTTATTCTCTACGATTGAGAGACAGGAATTTGTGGTTCCTAGGTCGATACCTATTACTTTGCTCATTTTGTAACCTCCTTATGTAAGCAAGATTTTAATTCGTAACCCTTATGGCGTTACAAATATTATTTATCATTGACACTTTCAATTGCCAATGGTTTTAGATTCAAACACTCTAGTATGAGTGTCTGAACAGCGCACAAAAGTCGCGCATTTGGGTAGATTCTTGAGTTTTTCAGCGCCAGCATAGGTACATGCGGAGCGCACGCCTCCAAGAATATTCTGAACTACGTCTTTGATGTCGCCTTTGTAGTCAATCAGCACAGTTCTGCCTTCAGAGGAACGATAATCCTTAAGTCCGCCAAAGTGCTTGTTGTTAGCACTCCGTGAACTCATGCCATAAAACTGTACAAACTGCTTTTCTTCGATTACTCTTTCGTTTTCATCCCAGGCAGTTCCGCTAGGTTTAGGCATAGGCCGTAGTTCGTTTGTGATATAGCGTTTGGTAATAACTTCGCCACCGCCTTCGGATGTACCTGCTAACATGCCTCCCAGCATCACAAAGTCAGCACCTGCAGCAAATGCTTTCGCAACATCACCTGGCGTAGTACAGCCGCCATCGGCAATGATCTGTCCACCTAAACCGTGTGCTGCGTCAGCACATTCAATCACTGCTGACAACTGTGGATAACCTACGCCTGTTTGAAGACGAGTAGTGCAGACAGAACCCGGACCAATTCCTACTTTCACAATGTCAGCACCGTTGAGGATAAGTTCTTCCGTCATTTCGCCTGTGACTACATTGCCCGCAATGATAACCACATTGGCATAACGTTCTCTAAATTCTCTCACGAAGTCTGCAAAACGTTCAGAATAACCGTTTGCTACATCAATACACACATACTTGAGGTCAGTGTGCAGTCTGTCATACACAGCATCAAAGTGT
>Ga0209937_1000604_pt1 | contig 11095 bp, 11 predicted proteins | sample SalPon1_B_H2O_MG_FD_185699 | JGI IMG/M metagenome (GOLD analysis project Ga0209937, IMG submission 185699) | Salt pond water microbial communities from South San Francisco under conditions of wetland restoration - Salt Pond MetaG R1_B_H2O_MG... | ecosystem: Environmental > Aquatic > Non-marine... | reverse complement strand
AGCTGTGCATCGAACCCCGAGACGAGCGCATACGGCGCCGCAAGCAACAGGCCACAGAGGAGCCCGGCGGCGACACCCGCCTGCCGAGCACGGTCGCGAACAGTCATACACGGAACTCTCCGAGCGGCAGCCTAAAAGGACCGGATCGCGGCCGCGAGTCCGCAGCGTTTTGCTCCCCGGGCACCGAAGACGAGACATGACACTCGACGTGGAGACGCCAGACCCACCCGAACTGGAGTCCGTCGACCCGAACGAGTACGAGGACGCCGAGGTGGGCGGCGACGAGTACCACCGCAGTGACCTAGAGACGTTCCTCGCCGAGGGCGCCTGGGAGGAGGCGTTCGACCGGTGGGCCACAGACAGCGAGATGGCGCCGTCCACGTGGCACGTCGTCGAAGAGCTCGAACTGATCGCGCAGTTCGACTTCTTCTGGGACTCATTCGCCGACCGCGTCGGCTACCACGCGCCAGGGATTCCCGAAGACTGGAAAGAACGGAACTACCACGACGGGCTCGACTCTTGGAGCGTCGTCTCCGCAATCAACGCGGGACTGACCGAACTCGGCCAGATCGTCTGTGACGTGCTCAAAGCCGACTACGTCGACTGGGAGTCGGCGTACGAGGCACCCGACGACCTCCCGGACTTCGACGACTGACCGTGGGATCCACGTCGGTATCGCTGCCTGCGATCCCTGTGTTCGACGACGATGCCGCGAGTGCTGCGCAAGCGCGCCAGGAGGCTCTCGCGAAGCCGCCTGGCAGTCTCGGCCGATTGGAGGACCTTGCTGTCGCGCTCGCTGGGCTCGTCGGGACGTCTCGGCCACGGATTTCGTCGCCGACTGTCGTGGTCGCAGCCGCGGACCACGGCGTCGTCGACCGCGGCGTGTCCGCATACCCGTCGGACGTCACCCGCACAATGCTTGGCGCCTTCGCCCGCGAGGAGGCGGCGGTCTCGGCGATTGCGGACGTGGTCGGAGCCGACGTCGTCGTCGTTGATGCCGGTGTCGACGGAGATCCGGTCGGGTCTGCTGAGGGTGCCGCGCCAGTGATCGACGAGCGGATCGGTTGCGGGACTGCTGACCTCGCCGCGGGACCGGCAATGACGCGCAACGACGCGGTCGCCGCGCTCAACGCGGGGGTGCGGACAGCTCGGATCCAACTCGCGGACGCTGACCTCATCGCGCTCGGTGAAATGGGCATCGGTAACACGACTGCAGCCGCCGCGGTGACAGCATCAGTGACCGGGGCAGATCCCGCGCGAGTCACCGGTCACGGCACCGGTATCGACGAGGACGGCAGAGCCCACAAGGTGGCGATCGTCGAGCGAGCGCTCGACCGAGCCGACCTCGCGGCTCCCGACACACTCGACCCGGTCGAGGTGCTTCGACAGGTCGGCGGCTACGAGATGGGTCTGCTCGCCGGCGTCGCTCTCGGCTGTGCGGCGGACCGGACACCTGTCGTCGTCGACGGCGTCGTCTCCGGTGCGGCCGCGCTCCTCGCCGACGCACTCGACGGGGGGGTCCGGCCCTACCTTCTCCCCTCGCACGCGGGCACCGAGCCGGCCCACGCGATCCAGCGTGCGACCCTCGACCTCGAACCGCTGTTCGACCATGGGCTCCGGTTAGGAGAGGGGACTGGCGCAGCCCTGGCGATCGCGACATACCGGGCGTCATGTGCCACACACAACCGGATGGCGACGCTCGCTGACCTCGCAGTCGACGGGTGAGCGGGCATCACCGTGGTCGGTTCCCAGTCCGGGGTGAGCCGGACCTGCCGGCCGGTCCGCCGTATTCAAATACGCGGGCGGGAACACTCAATTATATGGAGCAGATCGACGACCAGTACACGCCCGCGGACGTCGAGGCCGCGGTCGACGACTACTGGGACGAGTCGGACGCCTACGAGGCGGCGGTCGAAGCGCACGCCGACGACCCGCCGTTCTTTTTCGTCGACGGCCCGCCGTACACCTCAGGGCAGATGCACCTCGGGACGGCCTGGAACAAGACGCTCAAAGACGCCGTCATTCGACACAAGCGGATGACCGGCCACCGGGTCACCGACCGACCCGGCTACGACATGCACGGGCTCCCGATCGAGGTGAAAGTCGAAGAAGAGCTTGGCTTCGAGAACAAGCGTGACATCGAGGCGTACGGGATGGAGGCGTTCATCGAGCGCTGTACGGAGTTCGCCAAGCGGAACCGAGCCGCGATGGACGAGGACTTCAAGTCGATCGGGGTCTGGATGGATTGGGACGACCCCTACGAGACAATCTCGCCGAGCTACATGGAATCCGCCTGGTGGGCGTTCTCGAACGTGGCCGAAGCGGGGCTCGTCGAGCAAGGAAAACGGTCGATTGCGCAGTGTCCGCGGTGTGAGACCGGGCTCGCGAACAACGAGGTGGAGTACGAGGACGTCGAAGACCCCTCGGTCTACGTCAAATTCCCGCTCGCCGAGCGCGAAGGCAGTCTCGTGATCTGGACGACTACGCCGTGGACGATCCCGGCTAACACCTTCGTCGCCATCGACGAGGACCTCACCTACGCCGCGGTTCGCGCCGAGCGGGATGGTGACGAGGAGCTGCTCTACGTCGCCGCGTCCTGCGTCGAAGACGTCCTCTCTGTGGGTCGGTACGACGACTACACCGTAGAGGCTGAACGTTCCGGCGACGAACTCGTCGGGTGGGCGTATGACCACCCACTCGTCGACCACGTTGCCGAGTACCCGAACGGGGACGGAGCAGGGCAGGTGTACGCCGCTGACTACGTCGAGGCCGACCGCACCGGACTCGTCCACTCGGCGCCGGGCCACGGCGAGGAGGACTTCAAACGGGGTCGTGAGCTCGGGCTCGACATCCACTGTCCGGTGGAACCGAGCGGAGAGTTCACCGAGGCGGCCGGTGAGTACGCCGGGACGTTCGTTCGCGACGCCAACGACGCGATCGTCGAGGACCTGATCGACGACGGCTACATGCTGGCCAGCGAGACGCTGACACACAGCTACGGTCACTGTTGGCGGTGTGACACGGGGATCATCCAGCTCGTCACAGACCAGTGGTTCATCGCGATCACCGACGTCAAAGACGAGCTCATCGAGAATATGGAGACCTCAGAGTGGCACCCCTCGTGGGCCCGGGACAACCGCTTCCGCGACTTCATCGAAGACGCTCCCGACTGGAACGTCTCACGACAGCGCTACTGGGGGATTCCCATTCCAATCTGGGTGCCCGAGGACGCAGAGCCGGGCCACCTCGACGACGATATGATCGTGATCGGGACCCGCGAGGAGCTGGCGTCGCGCGTCGAAGAGTCGATCGACCCGGAGACGATCGACTTACACCGGCCGTCCGTCGACGACCTGACGATCGTCGAAGACGGGACGACCTATCGCCGGGTAGAAGACGTCTTTGACGTGTGGCTTGACTCCTCGGTCGCGAGCTGGGGCACGCTCGGGTACCCGTCTTCTGAGACGGACTTCGAGGAGCTGTGGCCTGCAGACCTGATCATCGAGGCGCACGACCAGACCCGCGGGTGGTTCTGGTCCCAGCTCGGGATGGGGACCGCAGCGGTCGGTGCGGTTCCGTACAAAGAGGTGATCATGCACGGCTTCGCCAACGACGAGGACGGTCGGAAGATGTCGAAGTCCGTCGGCAATATCGTCACGCCCGAGGAGGCGATTGAACGCGCCGGGCGCGACCCACTCCGGACGTACCTCCTCAGTCACGATCAACAGGGCGTCGACCTCGCGTTCGAGTGGGACGGCCTCGGTGATATCCAAGGCAAGCTCAACATCCTTTGGAACGTCTTCCGCTTCCCACAGGAGTACATGACACTCGACGGCTACGACCCTGCGACGGCGAGTCTCGATGACGGCGAACTGGCGCTCGTTGACGAGTGGGTCCTCTCACGGCTGCAGTCGGTTGAACAAGCGGTGACCGACGCGTGGAGCGAGTACCGAATCAGCGACGCGGTCACGGAGTTGCTCTCGTTTGTCACCCAGGACGTCTCACGGTTCTATATCAAAGCGGTGCGCGACCGCATGTGGGAGGAGGCCGACTCGGCCTCGAAGCGCGGCGCCTACGCGACGCTGTCGGTCGTCCTCGAGGAGGTGATACGGCTGCTCGCACCGATCGCACCGTACCTCACTGAGCGGATGTACCAGACACTCGACGGCGGGTCGACTACCGTCCACGCACTGTCGTATCCAGAGCACGACGACACTCTACGCGACCCCGAACTCGAACACGACATCGCCGTCCTCCGCGACGTCGAAGAGGCGGCCGCGAACGCTCGCCAGCAGGCCGGACGCAAGCTTCGGTGGCCCGTGCCGCGGGTGATAGTCGAGACCGACGACGAGGCGGTCGCCGGCGCAGTCGGCCGACTCGAGGCCCTCCTCGCTGACCGGGTCAACGCTCAGTCGGTGACCGCGACGGACCAATTCGACGAGCTCGTCGAGCGCGCACAGCCACAGATGGCTGCGATCGGACCCGCGTTCGGTGCCGATGCCCAAGCGGTAATGACGGCCGTCGAGGGTGCCACCCGTGCGGAGGTCGAGACCGGGCTTGTCGTTGACGGTGAGACCGTCGAGCTTGACGACGAGATGGTCGCCTACACCGCCGACCCCCCTGAGTCAGTCACGGGTGTCGACTTCGACGGTGGCACGGTCTACGTCGACGCGTCGCTGACGCCCGCTATCGAGTCAGAAGGGTACGCCCGAGACGTGATCCGCCGCGTACAGGAGATGCGAAAGGAGCTTGATCTTGACGTTGAGGCAGCCATTCGACTCGGGGTCGATGCCAACGAGACGGTCGCCCGCGCAGTTGAGGACCACGCCGACCTCATCGCCGGCGAAGTCAGAGCAGAGACGTGGCTCGACGACACCGAGTCCGCAGATGGCCTTGTCGAAGCGTGGAGCATCGAGGGCGAGACGGTCACGATCGGAATCGAACTCGCCGAGTGAGTCACAGTCGGTAGGTGTGGTCGTCCGTCCGGGATAGTCGACGTGACAGACCCGAACGCATCAACAGTCGACCGCCGGAGTCACTTCAGCCGCTCTTGGAGCACCGAGGGGTGAGCTGCGGTGACGCCGTCGACAGCGAGCAGCTGATCGTTTATGACGTCTCCGAGTTCGTCGCCGTCTTCAGCACGGACCTCGGCCATCAGCATGTGGTCACCAGACGAGGTGTATAACGCCTCCACGGCGTCAAGCCCTTTCAGCGCACGAGTCGCCGCGACGTACTGACCCGAGTCGACGTCCATGCCGACCATCGCAATTGACCGCGTCGCGAGCTTCTTGGGGTCGACATCGGCGGAGTAGCCGACGATGACGCCCTCCTCTTCGAGCTTACTCACATACTTGCGAACCGTCGGTTTCGAGACGTCGGCCCGATCTGCGATCTCCCCACACGACGCTTGGGCGTCCTCTTCTAACACTGAGAGGATGCGCTCTTCCGTCGATACAGTGCTCATACGTGTACGTTGTCACCAATGAAAAAATACCTTGCGAACCCGAAAAGCCACCGAGCAAACACGAAATCGCGGCTGTTATCGGCCGTGACGGGCCGTACAGGGCCGATTCCTCGGCGACTGATCACCGACGGATGATCTACAAAACGCGGACCCGTCGATGGACGACCTCGGACTACTCGTGTTTCGCGAGGAACTGGTCGTGCGAGCGCTCCCACTCGTAGTCGTCGTCCCAGTAGCGCTCGGCCAGCGGCTCTTCTGGCATCTCGCCGATCCGCCGCTTCTCCTGGCCGTAGGAGGGGCGGTCCTCATCGACGTAGTAGCGGCCGGTAAGCACCGTGCCGTCGTACAGTGCTTCCTCAGTCTCACGCATCATCGCGGCGGCCTCGACGCGGTCGGTCACATCGAAGTCGTAGTCGTCAGAGTCCTGGACGTCGACGTACGGGACATACTGGCGTGCGTCCTTGTTCCACGTCGGACACTGCGTCAGGAAATCGACGTGAGCGAACCCGTCGTGTTCGATCGCTTCGATCAGGATCTCTTTCGCCTGATTCGGATTCACCGCGGCCGTCCGGGCGACATACGATGCACCGGCGTTGAGCGCCATCGAGAGCGGCTTGAGTGGCTCTTTTGCGCTGCCGTGCGGTTGCGTTTTCGACTTGTGGCCTTTCGGGCTGGTCGGGGAGGTCTGTCCCTTCGTGAGCCCGAATATCTCGTTGTTGAACACGATATACGTCATATCGTGGTTCTCCCGGGCTGTGTGGATGAAGTGGTTCCCACCGATGCCGTACCCGTCACCGTCACCGCCGGCGGCGATTACTTCGACGCCGGGGTTCGCGAGTTTTGCGGCCCGCGCCACGGGGAGCGAGCGTCCGTGGATCGTGTGGAACCCGTACGTGTCGAGGTAACTGTTCAGCTTACCCGAACAGCCGATACCGGTACACAAGAGTGTCTCGTCCGGCGTTCGTCCGACCTCGGGAAGCGCCTGTTTCAGCGCCTTCAGGACACTGAAGTCACCACAGCCCGGACACCAGGTCGCCTGCGGTTCGACACTCGGAGTGTACTCGTCGCGGTCGATCTCGCGCTCGTCGCCGATCGCTGAAAACGTACTCATGATTAATCACCTGCTGCGGGGACGAAGGTCGTCTGGTGTTCTGGAGCATCACCATCGCCTTCGATGATAGCCGCTTCGAAGCCGTCGACGATCTCGTTCGGCTCGAAGGGATTACCGTTGTACTTCAGCAGGCTCGAGAGCTTCTCGCCGTAACGGCCGAGGTTCTTCTGTATGAGCCCACGGAACTGTCCGGAGGCGGTCATCTCGACGACTAACGCCTCATCGACGCTCTCGATGAACCGCGACACCTCCTCGGTCGGGAACGGGTGCATATCGGAGACGCCGAACGACTTCACCGAGACGCCAGCGTCGTTCAGTCGGTCGACCGCCTCCTCAACGGTGCCCTGCTGGCTTCCGAAGGTGAGGATGCCGTACTCTGCGTCGGCCGGACCGACGTACGAACTCGTGTCCTCGGTGTCGAGGTCGGCGCGGATCGCTTCGAGTTTCTCAAGCCGGCGGTCGATCTGTGCGACACGGTTGTCCGCCGACTCGCTGATGTGTCCGGTCGGGTCGTGCTCGTTCCCCGTCGCGAGGAACCGACCACCCTTCTGGCCGGGGATCGATCGCGGCGTCACGCCGTCGTCGACGTCGTGCTGGAAGCGGTGGAACTTCCCGTCGGCCGAGTGTGGCTGCTCGGCGAGTTGGTCCTCCGAGAGCGTTTTGCCGAGCGTCGGGTTCGGCTCGCGGTCGAAGTGGCTCTTCGGGACGTTCGTCAACTCGCCACCGAGCTTCTGATCGTACAACAGAATCGTCGGGATCTGGTACTCGTACGCGAGTCGGAAGGCGAGTCGCGACTGCTCGTACGCCTCGGCGACGGTGCCGGGCGCGAGGACGACACGCTGTGAGTCGCCCTGTGAGGTGTACAGGACGTGCTCGAGGTCAGATTGTTCAGGCTTTGTCGGCATCCCGGTCGAGGGGCCGGCGCGCATGGCTTCGATGAGGACGACGGGCGTCTCCGTCATCTCCGCCAAGCCGAGCGGCTCGGACATCAGCGCGAAACCGCCGCCGGAGGAGCCGGACATCGCTTTCGCACCCGCGTGTGCAGCACCGACAGCGAGTGCGGCCGCGGCGATCTCGTCTTCGACCTGCTCTGAGATCCCGCCGAGGTCGGGGAGGACCTGGCTCATGATGGTGAACACCTCGGTCCACGGCGTCATGGGGTAGCCGGCGATAAACCGGCAGCCCTCATCGATTGCGCCGTAGGCGATGGCGTCGGAGCCGGAGAGAAGCACCTGCGTCTCGTCGTGCTCGCCGGTCGGCACGGAGACGTCGTGGGCGTCGACATCGTACTCCTCGCGGACCTGATCGTAGGCTGTCTCGAGGATCTCGAGGTTCGGGTCGAGGATCTTCTCGGGCATCGCATCGCGCATCAGGTCTTCGACGTGTGCGAGCTCCATACCGATGAGCGCGCAGGTCGCGCCGACGCCGGCGGTGTTGCGCATCACTTCTCGACCCATGTCGCGGGCGAGTCCGCGGAGGTCAAGGGGGTAGACGTGCCAGCCGTTCTCCTCGACGCGCTCGTCGAAGTTCGGGATCTCGTCTGTGTCTAACAGCCCTTCGTCGTAGACGATGACACCGCCCTCGCGGAGCTCATCGAGGTTCTCTGAGAGCGGTTTGATCTCTTCGTTCCCGTATACGGCTCCTTCCTGCGGATTGCGGGCGAAGGAGTCGCCAAGCGCGAGCAGGAAATTGTAGCCGTCGCCACGTGACCGTACGGGATCCGCCGCTGCGCGGATCTCCGTGTACGTGTGGCCACCGCGGATCCGGGACGGATAGTGCCGGTGTGTGAACACGTTCAGCCCCGACCGCATCAGGGCCTTCGCGAAGTTCTGGCTGGTCGAGGCGATTCCGTCGCCGGAGCCGCCCGAAATCCGCCAGATGAGTTCGTCGTCAGTCATATTGTGGATCCTGGCCCGGTAAGGCCCAGTGGGTCGAACTTGTTCCGGTCACCTCTTATGGCTTGCTATGGATTCGCATGAAACGATCGTGAATGACCCGTCCTTGAGACGACACGAGCCGATGGCGGAAGCACCCCAAATCGACGACGGAGACAACCCGAATCGAGTCCGCCGAGAGCCCGAGTGCCACGAACAGGATGCGACGGCGAGACCCACGACCACGACAGTTCGAGCCGCTTTAGCCGCTCGACCGCCGAGACCTCGTATGCTCACCTTCGTCGGACTCGGCCTCTATGACGAGCGCTCGCTCACCATCGAGGCGCGGGACGCACTTCAGGCAGCAGACCGCATCTTTGCGGAGTGGTACACGAGTCGGCTCGTCGGCGCCGATATCTCGACCCTCGAGCGGGCACACGGGCTCGATATCGAGGTTCGCGACCGGACCGGGGTCGAACGGGACCCGGAACCGATCCTCGCGGCTGCCGAGACGGGCACTGTTGCCTTCGTTACCGCCGGCGACACGATGATCTCGACCACACACGCCGACCTCCGGTTGCGCGCGATCGACCGAGGGATAGACACACGAGTCGTTCACGGCGTCACCGTGCAGTCAGCTGCCTCGAGTCTAACAGGCCTGCAGAACTACCGGTTCGGGAAGGCCGTGACGCTCCCGTTCCCGTACGCTCACGGCGACGGCGACGTGCCAGGGAGCGTGATCGAGACGATCGAGGCCAACCGCGACCGCGGCCTCCACACCCTCGTCTACCTCGACATCAAGGTCGGGACCGGTCCCCGCGGTCCTGACCCAGACCACGAGGAGTACATGCGTGCAAGTCACGCCGCCGAACTCCTCGCCGGGCCCCTCGAAGACCAGCTCGGCGTCGTCGTCGCCCGCGCCGGCGCACCGGACCCGGTCGTCGCCGCCGACCGGCTCTCCGCGCTCGCGACGCGTGACTTCGGCGACCCACTGCACGCGCTCGTGCTTCCGGGTGACCTACACCACGTGGAAGCCGAGGCGCTCGTCGGACTGGCGGACGCACCACCTGCGCTCGTCGCGGACGCGGAGTAAGACGCCGCGGCCAGTACAACGGACCCGGCGAGAGTGTACTGGGTGTGTCGGCCACCAAACCATCACGATTAATTATCATGGGGCGCGTTATCAGGGTGCATGAATACTACCTCCACCGGCGACCCCCGTGTCGCCGACCTCATGAACCCGGACCTCGTTACGATCGACCCTGATGCGACGGCCGCGGCGGCGGCCAAGCGGATGCTTGAGACGGGCGTTGGCTCGATACTCGCCGTCGACGACGCCGGTCGGCTCAAGGGACTGCTCACGAGTCACGACTTTGTCGCGCTCGTCCGTGAGAACGACCCCGACGACCAGACCCCTGTCAAGGCCTGTCTGACGACGGACGTGCTAACGGTCTCGCCTACAGACCCGATCACAGCACTTGGGGAGACACATCTCGAGTATACCCATATTCCCGTGGTCGACGACGGCGTCGTCGTCGGGATGGTGTCGACGACAGATCTCACCGAACAGTTCGTCGTTCGGCAGTAAATGAAGTGACAGCCGTTAAAAGGAGGTGACGGTATCGAGACAGCGTCACGGATTGTGCACCTGCTCATCGTAGGTTTGTCCGGCCGCGATGAGAAATCCCGTAATCGCGGTGACGAGCGCGATGCTGCCGATGGCCACGATGGCGACCGAAAAGAGCTCACCTGGGAGCACCCGTGCGGAGGTCAGAAGCGACACCGCGGTGACGAATCCGATGAGTGTGATCAGGCGACCAAATCGGGCGACGTCGAGGCCGCTCTCACTCGACATAGCGTTTGAGTTCGGCGATCACGCCGTCGTACTCGTCTTCGCGGGCCGTGTTTCCGAGCGAGTGAATGGACTGACACACCCACGCGCCAGCGGTGAAGTTCAACAGTGCGACAAAGGAGACTAGGCCAAGCTGTGACTCGATAGTCAGGCCGATAGCGAACCCGGAGAGCAGTGTCACAGCCATCATCGCGTGGGTGAGAAGCGATCGCGTCCCGAAATCGGCGAGGCCAGCGGCGGCAGTCGACATATCATGTATCTAGACTCGCAGTGGTAAAGGTGATCCGGCGACACGGGCACACGACCGTCACACGTGGGTCATCACAGAAACCAGAAAGCACAACACCCACTGATCCGACAGTACGGGTATGGATGTAAACGACCGGACCCGCGTCCGGGAAGTAATGTCGACACCGCTCGAGACGATTGGCGGCGACGAGCCGATCCGTGCGGCCGCCGAGCGAATGACTGACGCAGGTATCAGTGCGCTCGTCGTCACCGCCGGCGGTGGCTGTATCGTCACCCAAAGCGACCTGATCGAGGCGATCGCCGAGGGGCGAGACACGACAGAGACACCCGTCAGCGAGGTGATGACGGAGAACGTCGAAACTGTCACGCCGGACCTCCTGATGGAAGAAGTCGCGGCGATGATGACGATGTACGGCGTGAAACACCTCCCGGTCGTCGATGACGACTACGTCGGAATGATCTCCTCGACCGACGTCGCCGAACACGTCTCATAGTCCGAGCTGGACCCACTCAAGTACACGGCGTGCGATCACGATATGCGGTGG
>Ga0209937_1000599_pt1 | contig 11151 bp, 15 predicted proteins | sample SalPon1_B_H2O_MG_FD_185699 | JGI IMG/M metagenome (GOLD analysis project Ga0209937, IMG submission 185699) | Salt pond water microbial communities from South San Francisco under conditions of wetland restoration - Salt Pond MetaG R1_B_H2O_MG... | ecosystem: Environmental > Aquatic > Non-marine... | reverse complement strand
CAATGTTGAGTGTTTTGTCACGAACACTGCAGTTGGATATGCAGGCCAGTTCGACATGCTCTACGTCGATGACGAGAATCGCGTGGTGCTCGGTGACATCAAGACAAGCAATGCGCGAAGCGCGCCCTACGAGAAGCACAAGCTCCAGCTGACAGCATACAAGAATGCACTTGAGCTTGATGTGGACGTCCTTGAGGTCATCATCATCCACCCTGACTCAGAGAGTTGGAAGATATCTCATGACACAGATTGGGAAGAGGATGTTGACGACCTCTGGGCTGAGTTCCGCGAACTCCGCGAAGAGATGGGCGATGTGGAGGAACAGATGAAACAGATCGTGGCAGACGGTGTGGATGATGCTGAACGCGTATAAGCCAATCATGGGCATCTTATCGAACGATCTCCGAGAGATGGGATACGAGCCGACGAATCGAGACTCGCCCTTCAGCGAGCAGGGCAAGCTCTGGAGCAAGGGGTACGAGATTGTCTGTGACCACACGGCCATCGTCATCAGGACGACAGACAGGCAGCACGTGGAGATTCCTGACCCGTATGACGAGGTACACCGCTACCGTCGCTCGCGCAAGGTAAAGCTCCCTGGTGGCCACATATCGTCCTACGATTGGGGCGACGACGATAGCGGCTTTCGATACTGATTCTTAGCTGAGTGCGCGCTGCTTCCGCCTGATCACATCGTAGACACTGACTGTCTCCATGGTCGTTCCATCTGTGTGCGCGAACGAGTCCTGCTGTAGATCACGAAGCACTGCTGCCCCATCTCCTGGCGATTTCTGCGAACTCGTCACATTACAATCGTAGTGCGTCGGATGACCGAAGGAGATGTTCCCACCTCGTGTCAGATTCGTGTCGAACGGTGACACATACTGCTCAAGAATCTCCAGTGAGTCATCGACATCCCACGGTTTGTAGATTCGCATCGTCACCGCCTCATACATCATGAACTTGACCGTGATATACGGGAACGTCGGCACCTCGTTCATATTCATCGCCCAATCGACAATATCCGCGATATCATCTCGCTCGATGACGAGCCGCCGTTGGTTCGATGTCTTCAATTCAAGCGCACGAAGCGAGCCACGATATGGGATGAGTAGGTCGGGCATGGGAGGAGCATTGTTCCCACTCCATCCTGCTCGAAGTGGAATGATGTTCCCGCCAGAGATATCGTAGATTTCATTCGCCAGTTCATGCTCCTTCCGCAGACCCGCCTTCTGTCGTGACATAATTTATTCGAATTCGTATCGCGTCTCGCGTCTGTCAACATCGTCGTCCGTGAATGGGCCGCAGAATGTGAATGGGTGCTGGGAGTAATCACTGACCTCCAATGAGAGCACGAAGTTCTCATCCGGATAATCACCCATAATTGTCGAATCGGTGACTGTCATATAATATGCATTCCGCAGCATATGCGCCTCAACATGATCTGGATAATGAGTCGACGTAGGCGAGCTTGGGCCCTGCACTTCATGGATGAGGTTGACGATGTGAACATCCGAATCTGCATCATAGCCACCATCAACATCATGAAACGATGCCATATCTTCATCGACCAAGACACGGAATGCAGGAAGCTGTGCAGCCTCGTGATGCATCTCAGAAACGAGATGCGACGTATCTAACAATGTTGTATCTTTCGCGGCAACGCGAAATCTATCCATGCGCTATGTAGGCGCAGCTAGTATAAAAAGCTTGTGGTTATTCGGCGTTCTTCGACTGTTCTGCGAGTGATCGCTCCGTCTCTCGCTCGATCTGTTTATTGAATTCGTGGATGAAATCCTCGAACTCATCACGCGCGCGCTGTTCATATGCATCACCAATCTGTGCAGTGTAATTCTCGTGCAACTGCGCGTACACACTACCGACAGTGATAGTGATCTCTTCGGGCATTCAGACCTCGCGATGTGTGTAGATGTGTTCGATGCTGCCGACAGGGATGTCGACCACAAGGAACTCGCCGTCTCGAAGTCCTTCGATGCGAAGCTCATCCTCAGCCAATGCGTGTGCATCGCTGTCATCACCGAATGTCACAGTGTGGAAATGAAAGTCATACTCTTCGCCGCTATCGAGCACGAGCATCATCTCGCCGAAGTATGCTGCCTTATCCCGAACGTCGTTCATTGTATAGTTCGCCATACATGATATGATAGCGTGTCGACCTACTTAAGTCTTATGCTACATGAAGTCGGCGAGACCGACCTGTGTGCCCTCCTCGATGAACCAATCGAAGTTCCAGTTCATCACCTCCATGATCGGCTCCACCGGTTTCCGCATATTCTTCTCTGCCATCTTCTTGTAGTCGATTCTGATGGTCGGTGGGATGTTGTTCACATCCTCGACGGAGATGGCGTCTACCTTTCGGCCGACCTCATGGAAGCCCTTGTTCTCCTCATCGGCGGGAACCTTTGCTGTGAGGTCGAACATATCCTGATAGTCATACACCTCTGGTATATCTGCCGCAGGCGACACGGCCTTCACATAGAACATGAGCGGCTTTGAGCCTTGCTCCAGGTCCTCGCCCTCGATGTACAGATTGGCGTACCGTGCTCCTCGTATGTGCGGCTGTGGTGTATAGAAACGTGGCTCTCCCGTCGTATCATCCTTCGACCACCCATAGCTCATGAGCGGATTGTTGATCGCAGACGGAACACCGAGCCGTGTGAGGTCGATCTTCTTGTCGATGATTTCGTGCCACTGCTCGTGGATGTACTCCGCCACAGCGTCAGCTGGCTTCTCCTCTTTGAGGATGCGCTCGATCACACCCATCTGTATCTCTGCGGTGATCTCCGCAGAATCACTTCGGACAAGTTCGAATCCTTTCACCTCGACCTCATCGACGACATCACCCTCGTCCCAGCGGACCCACTGCGCGTAGCGCTTTTTCTTGTCCATGAATAGCGCCGATTCTGCGTATGACTCGACCTCGACGGCCATGTTGTTCTCATCCATGTTATACCTATCATTCATGAGATTGTCATACGTCCCGTCGACGTACTCTGCTGCTTTAAGCGCAACGTCTATCGTCTCGTCCATATCCTCGGCGCTCGGTATCTCACAGACACACGAGTCTGTATCTCCGGCGATGATGGTCGCATCCTCGTATCCGAACTCCTGTACACATTGTTCGAATTCTTTGGCCGTGTGCTGGATGACCTCTCGTCCGGCCAGTGTGATCGCCTCAGCGATGCGCCAGTCGAACAAGCGGAATCCCTTGCCGTAACTGACAGAGTCGCCCATGACACCATACACAGAGTTCGTGATACGCTTCACAGCCTCGTATGCCTCTGCCGGGTACTCATCCGACTTGTACTCATACTTCATGTCGATGAGCTGCTGGATGATCTCACGCACGAACGACTCTTTGGTCTCTGGCTTCAACACATACAGTGGCGTTCGCTCGGGCGAGTCTGCTGACCGCTTGACATTCTCGTCTCGTGTATCAACATAGACCACGTGACAATCATCCTTCGAGTATTCTGATGCCTCAAGGTCGTCTTCGAATCCGACGATGGTCTCGGGCGACGCATTCATATCACGGAAGAGATTCGGATAGAGTGAACTCAGGTCGGGATAGACGACATTCCGATGCTTGCCGGCCACAGGTGGGAACACATATGCGCCCCAGTAGTGTTGTACATCAGGCCGCTCTGATGTCGGCAGGGCGATTCCGCGGATGCCCGCCTCGCGCAAGAAGAGCATGTCGATGATTCCGATGTTCGAGTCAGCGATCTCCGAATAGGTCGCGCCTGCGATGGTACGGATGTGGTCGTACATATCGATAACAGACTTGCTCGCTTCGATCTCATGGACCGCCTGCACATCTCGGATATTGTATTTGATGAACTGCACCGGATGGTGGAGCCACCCTTCGTCGAGCCCGTCCTCCACATCTTCCTTCCCATATCCGAGTTCGTCCTCTGCGATGTACCCGAGTGCGTAGCTCCGCTTCTCGTGAATCTGTGTCTTCTTGTATGCCTGCAGCATGTCGAACATCTCACGACCTTTGATGGCCGGCGCTCCACGCTTTGTGACATACACAGAGTCATCATCGTATGCCATGGACCGATACGTCCACTCGTTCATCTTCTCCGACCGTGTGATGATGTACGGGTAATCGAACCCACTGCTTATCTCATTGCGAGAACTGTTCCACCCTGTCATCAGGTCGGGGTCTGTCTCGTTGACGAAGGAGATGTAGTCTGCCAACATCTGGTTCTCATCATCGTATATGGTGACATCTACATCGTCGACCCCATCTGGCGATTCCCATGCTGGCTCATCTGGCCAACTGCTCTCTGCGTCGATGGGAGATGCCTCTGGGTCGAGTACGCCACAGAAGTATTCGTCTGTGTATGAATCGTGTGCGGTGATAGCTGTCACAGGATTCGGTGCCTCCAACGGTTCGGGGAAGATGCCGCCAGTCCAGACCTCGATGTCGACCGTGTGCATACGTGGCTTGATATCTGGTTCGTCACCTGGTTCCAGTACCGTGAGCTCTTCATATGAGATACGATCGGCCCCAGCTGGAATCTCGATACCCTGACTGATACCCGAATCGATCAAGAATCGATTTTTGAAGAACACATCAGCCTCCCATGTCTTGTCGAAGAACTCAGACATCTTTCGCACGTGATGTGGCTCAACTGTAAAAATCTTTGCCAATCTTGTCCCGTCAAGGGTGGCCTTTGGAGCACCAGAAGTGGGGTACACAGACCCATTCAGCGCTGTTTCCTTGTCAAGCTTCGATGCATCAACCTCAACCGCACGAACCATCGAATCATTCAAGATATCTTTCTTGTGTTCGAAGAATTCGTCTTCGGTGATGTAGAAATATCCGTAAAAGTCCTCAACTTCGACCATCCGCCGCTCACCAGAACTATCTCTACAGAATAACACCATGATCGGCTCAGGGATGAAGTTCCCATCACGCTCGGTGTAGTATTCGAGCGTCATCAACTTCAGCCGCTCTGTTGAATCTGCAATATCGGTTAAGCCCATACCGATACAGACGCGACCGATCTATAAAAAGCTTGTGTCTCCGGCGAATATCGACAAGACGCGTATCGCCTTATGTCGATCGTCGAATGTTCCACGTGTCGTGTGGAGAATCCACGGACTGAGATTGTCGCGCCATCCCTCGTACCAGATAACGATTGGAACATCATGGTCGAATGCATGCTTCATCTCCATCGCGGTTCCCACAAGGAATGCGTCGTCGTCCCAGCGCACAAGCATCCCATCAGACGACTCGATCGCTTCAAGTGCTGGATTGACTATCTCATGTGGCCGCTTATAGATGTCAGCATCGCCAAGTTCGAAATCGTTCAACGTATACGGATTAATAAAGTCGATATGTGCATACGCATCATCATCAGCAAGATCATCGTGCCATTTGAACGGGTCGTCCCTGTCAGCAGAAATGGCTCCTGTCAGGTACAATGTCACCATAATTGTACAACGGAGCGCTTCTATAAAAGTGTTATGGGGGAGGAGATCATCGAGCGGTCATTCATCGCGGTCTGGTGGCCGCATCCTAGACTTCAAAACGAACAAATAATGAGCCTGACGCTCATATTATAATCGTTTTTAATAGTATTTAAATGTTTCGGTGGTCGCATTGCTCTTTTATCGCTCCGACAAGATATAACAGCAGAAGATCTCGCTGACCTGCGTCCATCGTGAGTACAGTCTTTGTCAGATCACGTGGTCGTGGGAATGGGTTCGATGACTCTGCATCCATGTGAACCGATTCATCGATGGCTTCGTCCAATGATAGTTGACGGTGACACACATTACAATGAGCATACAACGTATCAAAATAATAGATGTCCACGCGCTCATCACCCCATTCGTATATTGTTCGAAATGTCTCTTTGATCTCTTCGGCGATATGAATCGCTGCCAAGGCCATCTCTTTATGGATGATGTCTTCGTCGATATCCTTTGTGATACTCAGCGTATCGTGGTAAGTGTAGTTCGTACCGCCAATATTCTTGTATACAGATAGTTCGATGTTATCTGATTCATCGGTGTTGTGTTGTGTGACATGTGCGTCAATTCCCTCTTCAATCAGCGCCTGCTTGAGAAAATGGTCGGCGGGAACCATTACGCATAGATACTCGGGCGTAGTATAAAAGTCTTTCGGTACATGGCACGTGTTAGCACACTCAAAGTGTTGCGCGGCGAATCGATTCGAGCCCCGCATCACCTATAGCATCGACCGAGAGAATCTTCTTATCTGTTGCTGCACGGATATCACCTTTTGTGACAAGTCCGGCCTCACGAAGATTCTCTGCTCCAATCTCGCCGATGTTCCGCAATGAAGCAAAATCAACCTCTACATCATCATCATCAAACCCATCAAGATTATCTTCGTTGATAAGTGGATTACACGCTGGGCATAATCCTTTCAGGCGGTAAGCATTATCGACACGCCATAGTGTCTCATCGAACTCCGACCGTCGAATGACAGCGTCATCGCCGCATTCGATGCAATACAGTCTGAAGCTTACTACCGCCATACATATCTGTCACGTCACGTGGTAATAAATGTTTCGGAAAAAATAAACCGCGTTAGAAGATGATGTCGACGTTGTCCATTGTGTAGTTCTCTTTATCGGACAACGAGTCACCGAGTTCAACGACCTCATCTGTCTGTGGTTCGTAGAGTCGGAGCTGGCCGTCAGCCAAGTACACGAGGTTGTATGCATGGCCGCCAGACCAATCGACAACAACAGCGACACTGTTCACACCGAATGCGAATGCGCTGAGCACCTGGAACATCTGTGCGAAGTTCTCGCAGTCAAACCGAGCAGGTCGATATGGTAGGAACTCTGTGATATCATACGTGCGCATTGTTTCGAATCCGTCCTCGTCTGGCGCATAGTAGCGGCCATCCAAGAACATGATCGAGTCGGCTGCCTCATCGCCAAACTCCTCGCGCACTGCTGCCTCGATATCGTCGGATGATGCCTCGATGTTCGCCGGAAGATCGACCGGCGTATTGTTCGAGATGTACGCACGTCCAAGCGATTCAAGCACACGCACCTGGTCGAACACACCGGACATATTTCCTCGAAGGTAGGCCGCAACTGCCGCTGCGACTGCACCTGCGATGACCAATCCCTCTGGGCCAAGATAGGGTTCAAGCAATTCTAACATGATTATGCTGCTGTGTAGGATCGAGTAAATTCATGACCGCACTCTTCGCATACGACACGAGCGACGAAATGCTGAGACTCGCTCGACAGCAAGAATTCAGCCAATCGCTCTTCAGAAATCTGGGTGTTCCGCTTGCGAATATCAAGCGTGCCAACATCAGTGTTGCCACACTCTACGCATGGAGTGGTAATTTCCATACAGAGACAATCGTTCGCGCAACTACTTAAGTGTTTCGGTGTGGTCGCGGATGATTTTCTCGTACAGTTCCATCGACGAATGGTTCGATATCGCATCGCCTTCATAGTCAACCACCCATTCATTGCAGTGTTCGCACCAGACACTTGTGGTTCGGTCTGATACATCTATGACAATCGTGTAGTTCAAGAACAATGTATCGACAACGATGAACTGTTCTTCAAAATCCATGGACATATCCATTGATATCGTCGACGACATCATCGAGAGGTCGTTCTGCATCGATGGTGACCACTCGGTCGAATTCGTTCGCCATCATATCATACTGTTCCTTGACCGTCTCCAAGAATGCACGCTGCTCATATTTCTCATCTCCAGCCATGCGCTCGACAGCGGTATCCACACTGATGTTGAGATAGAATGTCATCTCCGGTTCATATTCCCATGGCTCGATCGTCTGGTCGATGAATGCGCGCGCGTCTGCCACCGAATCAAAGTATCCGCCCTCAACGAATTCGACAGACTGATATGCACGAGAGGAATCGAAGTATCTATCGCTGATGACGATTCGACCAGGCACATCCATCGGGCGGATGATGTCATCGATATGATACATACGGTCGGCCATGAACAAAAAGAAGTTCGTCAGCGCATTGCTATTCGTGTGCGCAATATTCTTGCGGATGAGTTCGCCATATGGTGACACGGTGGGCTCCTGTGTCAGGAACACGAGCTTTCGTCGCTTCTTCAATGTCTGTGCAACAGTGGATTTACCGGAACCATCTATACCTTCGATGGTGTAAAAGGCCATTGACTTTTATACGATATCGAACTATAAAAATCTTTCGACAAAGGGTTCAAGTGGTCCGAGTCATATAGTATATACTTGACACTCGCACCATTGTGGAGGTGGGATTTCTCAGAAACCTTTACATATATTGAGTGTGTACTCTCTCCAATGATATTGTCAGATCACGACATCAAACAGCGCATCTCGGATGGTGACATTGTCATCGAACCCTTCGAATCTGCGCATGTCGAGCCTGCTTCTGTCGATCTACGTCTTGGTGAAGATTGGAAAGTTCTTCGCCGAGGTGGCACAAACTATCTTGACAGTAAGCAGCCTTCTGGTGGTCTGTCATATACAGACAAACGTGGAGAGATGTTCATCCAGCCCGACCAACTTGTCCTCGGGACAACGTTCGAGCACATCGAATTACCAGATGATATCGCCGCACATGTCATCGGACGGTCGACACTTGGGCGACTTGGCGTTTCGATTCATCAGACAGCCGGATTCATCGACCCAGGTTTTGCTGGAGAAATCACACTCGAACTATCTAACCATGGGCCGACGACCGTCAAGTTATACCCAGAGCAGCGTGTCTGCCAGATCGTTTTCACAGAGCTGACAAGCAGTGCAGACACACCATACGGACACGAGGAATCCCAGTACCAGCATCAGACTGGAGCCACACCAAGTGGTATGTCATTTGACTAACAAAACATTTAAGTGCGGCTAATACATATATATTAGTCCCGCGTACTGATTATGAGCACAAAAGAACTACTGAACACACGAGAGACAACATCCGATTCAGAGACAGATATCTTCTCTGAGCGGAAAGCATTGAAGCCGTATGAGTATCGAAACTTCCTCGATTACACTGATGCTATACGTAATAGCTATTGGGTACACACCGAGTTCAATTTCGCAGGAGATGTGCAGGACTTCAAAGTGGATACATCTCCCGTCGAGAGGAGTGTTATCCGTAAAACCATGCTCGCAATCGCGCAAATCGAGGTGAAGGTCAAGACATTCTGGGCTGACACCTATTCGAAGATGCCGAAGGCCGAAGTCGGCAGTGTCGGCATGACGTTCGCCGAGAGTGAAGTTCGTCACATGGATGCATACAGTCATCTCCTCGACATCCTCGGTATCGATGATGAGTTCGAACATGTGACCGAAGTTCCGGCAATCAAGGGCCGAATGGAATACCTTGATGAGTATATCGCAGGGGCAGCAAGCGACAATCAAGAAGAGTACGCTCGCAGCATCTTGCTGTTCAGTACATTTGTTGAGCACGTCTCTCTGTTCAGCCAGTTCCTCATCATGACAAGCTTCGATAAGCATGAGAAGAAGTTCAAGGGTATTTCAAATGCTGTCGAGGCGACAAGTAAGGAAGAGCAGATTCACGGTCTGTTTGGCCAAGAACTTGTCGATACGATTCGCCAGGAGAACCCCAATCTTTTTGGAGAGCAGTTTGAGCATGATGTTCAGACCGCCTGCAGGAAGGCATATGAAGCAGAGATGGGAATCCTCGACTGGATTTTCAGCGAGGGTGAACTGGAGTTCCTCCCCCGAGAACAGATCGATGAGTTCTTGAAGGACCGGTTCAACCAGAGCTTGGAGAACGTTGATGTTGAACCCATCTTCGATACAGACGAAGCATTGCTCGACGAGGTCCGGTGGTTCGACGAGGACATCATGATGACGAAGGACAACGACTTCTTCAGCAAGCGATCGACCACGTACAACAAGCACACGACCAGCGTTACAGCAGACGACATGTTCTAAGATGACAGACGATACATACTTCCCCGAGCTCGACGAGCAGCACAGGACACCTTTTTATTGGTTGAACGATGACAGCCGAGAATTCCTCCGCAATGGATATTTACTCGAAGGTGTTTCGGCAGAGAAGCGAATCGCACAGATAGCAGATCGCGCCGAGGAGATCCTTGAGGAAGAGGGCTTTGCCGATAAGTTCTATGCATACATGAGCAGAGGATATTACAGTCTTGCAAGTCCTGTCTGGTCAAATTTTGGTCTAGAGCGCGGTCTTCCTATCAGCTGCTTCGGCAGCCATCTTGAAGACAGCATCGAGAGTATCCTCTTCACACACGCAGAGGTTGGGCAGATGACGAAGCTCGGGGGAGGGACGAGCGGATACTTCGGCAATCTTCGACCACGTGGCACGCCGATCACAAACAATGGTAAGAGTAACGGAAGCTATAGTTTCACAGAACTGTTCGACCGAGCCATCAATGTCATCAGCCAGGGCGAGACTCGACGGGGGCAGTTCGCTGGCTACATCGACATCGAGCACGGCGATCTAGATGAGTGGCTGAACATCAAGACAGAAGGGAACCCGGTGCAGGATATCTACTATGGAGTCATCGTCGGCGATGATTGGTTCCAGGCGATGATTGACGGCGACACAGAAAAACGCGACAAGTGGGCGAAGATCATCGAATCGCGAATCAACATCGGTGTCCCATACATCGTGTTCCGAGGGAATATGAACAAAGGGAAGCCACAGGTGTACAAGGATAAGGCGTGTGAGATCAATGCGTCGAACCTGTGCACCGAGATCGCACTTCCCGCCAATGCTGACGAGAGCTTTGTCTGTTGTCTGTCGAGCATGAATGCGCTGCACTACGACGACTGGAAGGACACCGATGCTGTCGAGACGTTGACATATTTCCTTGATGCAGTCATGCAGGAGTTCATCGACAAAACTGAAGGAACTGAATTCATGCAGCGCGCTCGACAGTTTGCGATGCGACACCGCGCTATCGGAATCGGTGTGCTCGGGTGGCACAGCTATCTTCAGCGGAACATGATTCCGTGGAACAGCATGGAGGCAATGCAAAAGAACAGTGAAGTGTTCCGAGCGATCAAGGAGAAGAGTTATGCCGCAAGCAGCGAGCTTGCAGACAAACTCGGGGAACCTGAGATGCTCGAAGGGTATGGACGGCGTAACACAACGACGA
>Ga0209937_1000597_pt1 | contig 11155 bp, 10 predicted proteins | sample SalPon1_B_H2O_MG_FD_185699 | JGI IMG/M metagenome (GOLD analysis project Ga0209937, IMG submission 185699) | Salt pond water microbial communities from South San Francisco under conditions of wetland restoration - Salt Pond MetaG R1_B_H2O_MG... | ecosystem: Environmental > Aquatic > Non-marine... | reverse complement strand
CCCCACACAAATCCAAAGCCCAGGTAGGTATTGGCACAACATCTCCAGACGACTCTGCTGTATTGGATATAAATGTGAGCAATTTAGCTGACAAGCAGGGTTTTTTGCCACCACGATTAACCTCTGCCCAGCGCAATAGCATTGCATCGCCGCCAGCGGGTTTGACCATCTTTAACATTACTAAAAACGCCATTGAGTTTGCAGATGGTACTAACTGGGTAGACCTTAGTGATAAAACTACAGTAGCTGTGAATGACGATCCAGCTCCTAGCGGTGAAGGTGATATAGGTATAGGTACTGAAACTCCCGACGCTAATGCTATAATGGATTTATCTAGTACTGACAAAGGCCTTTTATTACCTCGAATGACAGACAATGAAAAAAAATCTATTGATAACCCCACTAAAGGTATGTTGATTTATAATACCACCACAAAGTGCATACAGTGGTATACTGAAGATTCATGGTTTGACGCTTGTAATAGCGATTAAATTCACTCTGCCAGACCTTGAGTTTATCAGAACTGTAGGACAGACCACCACTGGATATGAAGTAAAAGGGCTACTGCCTTTAATTTATCCTTCTTAATTATACAGCCTTTGCATCACCTGTGATGGGGGCATCTTCATCAAAGGATATGAAATTTAAAAACTTGATAAAGGATCAATAACTAAACAATGTGATAATTAATTTCACTTTTAAATCATATCAAAACATACACATTTTTAGAATTTTCAATTTAAGCTAAATAAATTTTCATGAAAAAAATGCTACTCACAGCCGTACTCGCCTTTATAGGCGTAAATATTGCTAACGCTAAGGTGGGCATAGGTATAGAAAAGCCTGAGACTTTAGCACAACTCGAACTAAAAAGCACTACCAGAGGTGTTTTGTTGCCGTGTATGTCTAATGATATGTATAACATTATCAACAAATCAGTTCAGGGATTAATGACTTACTGCACAAATTACGATAATAACCCAGAAGCACAATTGAATATTAGCATGGTCTGGACCAATAGGACAGGTGATGATGATACTTTCTATATGTTTAAATGTGGTGATAACGTCACATTTACTTACAATGGACAATGTGTAACTTATGGTACAATTGAAGGAGCTGGTAAAAATTGTTGGTTAGACCGTAATTTAGGAGCTACTCAGGTAGCAGTAAGTAGCACAGATGTAGCCGCTTATGGAGATTTATACCAATGGGGGCGAGCAGCAGATGGGCATCAACTAAGAGATTCCCCCATTGCAATCTCTTCTGGTTCTGTAGCCTCAGGCAATGAGGGGAGAAATTTCATAATTTCGGATGGTGATTGGTTGAGTACACCAGATGATAACAGATGGAATACTAATGAAATTAAAGGTGGTGCTGTGGTCAAAACAGTGGATGACCCTTGTCCTGAAGGATTTCGTACACCTACAAAGGCAGAATGGCAAACTGAATTGGATGCCACTACCAACATAACTAATCCTCAATCTGCATGGGAAATTCTTAGATTGCCTATGGCTGGCAGCCGTTGCCTCAGCAATGGTTCTCTGGGAAATGTTGGCACCAACGGCCTCTATTGGAGTAGTTCGGCTAGCAGTACATTTTCGCTCGTCCTATTATTCAGCAGTAGCGATGCTAATATGTTTACTGCCAACCGAGCGAATGGATTTTCTGTTCGCTGCATTAAAGAGTAAAAAGTAGTTAGAAATTAGACAATAGACAACAGACAACAGACATTAGACATAAGATGTTAGACAACAGACAATAAAATACGGCAACAGGTCCAGTTTACAAATCACAACAGCAACCATAGCAACCACAGCAACCATAGCAACAACAGCAACAACAGCAACCATAGCAACGACAGAAACAATAGCGACCATAGTGACCACAGTAATAATAAACTAAAGAACCATAAAAAAAATACTACTCACAGCCATAATCACACTAATTGGCATACACCCCGCCACTGCGCAGGTAGGTATTGGTACGGAAACGCCAAAAACAAGCCTGCAAGTGGTAGGAGAACCAGCAAGTTCTACCACAGCAGATGGAGTGCAGTTGCCATCGCTAAGTCTATCCCAGTTAGACGCTAAAATAGCGGCTTATAGCAACGGCCAAGACGGAGCCATTGTCTATATAGATGATGTAAGTACTGCTTCTACGGAAACAGAAACGGCTAACATTACCACAACGGGCTATTACTTCTACGATGCATCAAATGATGCTTGGAATGTGATAAAAACTACCACCTATACCGTAGGCGACTTTGCCCAGGGAGGCATCGTTTTTTGGGTAGATGAAACAGGACAACATGGTTTGGTAGCTGCAAAAGAAGACCAAAACACAGGGGTGAGATGGTATGCCGGAACTAATGGTTTTACACAGGCAAAAGGTGACGGTCCATTTGCTGGAGAAGCAAATACCTCAATAATTATAGCCGCTCAAGTAGCTATTGGTGATGATGGTAACACTTACGCAGCGCGCATTTGTAATGAGCTACAAATTACCGAAGGTGGCAAAACCTATGGCGATTGGTATCTTTCCTCCAAAGAAGAATTGAATTTAATGTATCAAAACAAGGCAACTATTGATGGTACCGCCACCGCTGGGACTAACGGAGGCAGCGGTTTTGCTAGTGCCTCCTATTGGAGTTCTACCGAGAGCAATGGCAGCTCCCCTTGGATACAGTACTTCGGCTCTAACATTTTCCAGAACAGCATCAATAAGTCCAACGCACGCAGGGTGCGTGCTGTTCGGGCTTTTTAAACCCAGTGAAACAAAAAGGTTTCTCGTGTTAAACAATTTACCCTGTTAAATAATTCGAAGCCTTCCACAAAGTGGATTTAACAGGGTGAACCCCGTTAGATATGAGTTATTTCTACGTATATGTTTTAAAAAGCGAAAAAGAGGGCAACAATTATGTGGGCTATACCATTAATTTAAGAGACAGGTTGGCTAAGCATAATGCAGGGAAAGTTTCTTCAACTAAAAATCGTTTACCCATAAAATTAATATACTCTGAAGGATGCTTAAATCAACAGGATGTAACCAAAAGAGAGAAATACCTTAAAACATCATGGGGTAAAAGGTATTTAAAAAGCAGATTAACGAATTATCTCACGGGGTTCACCCCGTGAGATATGAGTTGTACCATGTACTGAAAAAATTTCGCAATTGAATTAAATTCCTTAGTTTTATAAAAATTATTCGAAATGGAAACGATACAAATTGATATACTTAATCCGAAGGCGAAAAAGCTACTAAGAACTTTAGCTGACTTGAATTTGATAAAGATTAATAAAACTAAAAATACATCTGACTTTCCTGCTTTGCTACAAAAACTTAGAGTAAAATCATCTGATGAAATTTCTCTTGATGAAATAACAAATGAAGTTGAGAAAGTGAGAAGTTCACGATATGGGAAGTAAAAAAATAATCCTAGATACGAATCTTTGGATTAGCTTTCTTGTATCAAAAAAATTCAATTCAATTGACAATCTGATTGAAAACAAAAAGATTACGTTAATTTTTTCAGACAAATAAAAAGTGAGTTTGTAGAAGTAGTAAATCGACCCAAATTTGAAAACTATTTTTCAAAGAATGATATTGAGAAAATACTTGACTATTTTGACCACTATGGAAAACTAATAAAAGTAAAATCTGATATCAAAATTTGTCGTGACGAAAAAGATAATTTTTTACTCAATCTCTCAATTGACTCAAAGGCTGATTGCCTTATAACTGGAGATAATGATTTGCTAGTTTTGGAGAAAATCGAGCAAACTAAAATCATAAACTTTACTGACTTTATACAACACATCGGATAATAGTACGTGGTAAAACAGCGCATAACAAAAATGACAATAATTATTTGGCCTATACCAATAATTTAAGAAACAGGTTGGTTATGCATAATGCAGGGAAAGTTTCTTCAACTAAAAATCGTTTACCCATAAATTTAATATACTCTGAAGGATGCTTAAATCAACAGGATGCAACCAAAAGAGAGCAATACCTTAAAACATCATGAGGTAAAAGGTATTTAAAAAGCAGATTAACGAATTATCTCACGGGGTAAATAAGGCAAAGCCTTCCACAACGTGGATTTAACAGGGTAAATCTATTTAAGCATTTATCCTATTAGAGAAGATTAAATTCAATTCTTTAAAGCACTGAGTTTTATTTCTTAAGGCTAGGCAGTTTTCATAAAACTCTTGAGCCAGATAATACTAAAAGCAGAAGACAATGCATCTTCTGCTTTTTTAAGTTTAAAAGTTTTATTTAGAGTATAAAGTACAACTAGTACAGTTGCACCAATTCATTTTCGCGGAGCGCTTTTTCAAGATCAACAGTCACGTATTTGTGGCTATTGAAAAATGACTTTTTAGAGCTTAGTTGTAGAGTTGCAACTACAGCACCACTCTTTTTCTCTCGTAATGATGTGACTTCCACTTCAGCTCCTTTGATGTTTTTGTAATGAGGTAATCCTCCTTTTTTAATAATAAAGTTAGCTCTTGGAAAATTGATATGATTATAGTCGTTGTGTTCTACTTCAGCTATTGTGAATACATCACCCACTTCAAAATTTGTACTTTCATTTTGAGAGTACATTATAGCTGAACAAAACATTATTAAAAAGGTAAACAGTTTAGTCTTCATAGCGTTTTAATTTTGATTTAAACAAATATAATTATAATATAGTCATTTAATCGACAAAAAAATATTAAATAATTAATAAATAGTCCTAATTATTAGTATATAAATAATTTTTATGTAAATAGCTATTGTGTTTTATATTAAAAAGGCTGACATTCAGAACGTCAGCCTTTGGTGTTAAAACAGGTCTCTTCAAGTCTATTTCTCTAAGATGTTAAGCTTTTTGAGAAGTAGGGACAATTTCAGAACAATTGACTTCTGTGATGTAGCGCTTCTCCCCAGTTTTGGTTTCATAGGATCTTGGTGTGAGTTTTCCTTTGAGTAAAACTTCCTGGCCTTTCTTAAGATAGGTTTCTATAAAACTTGCTGTTTTGCCCCAAGCTACAATATTGTGCCAATAGGTGTTGGTGATTTTTTCTCCGTTGCTATCCACATAAAACTCATTAGTAGCCATAGAAAATTTGACTAATTTTTTTCCAGAGTCTAAATTGATGACTTCTGGATCCTGGCCTAAATGGCCCATTAACTGTACATGATTTTTTAAAGTACTCATAACTATAAAATTGAATTGATTTAAAACTTAGCTAAGACCATCTCAGCCAAATCGATTGTAATTATCGACATGGCAAAGATGCAGCAGGTGTTTTGTTGTAGTCGTCTATTAAACAGTTACTTCCTTTTACTTGCGTTTACAAACGTTTGCAATCGGTTATGCCTTTAAATTAAATACAATTTGAGTCTTTATCCTAGGATTTGTTGCCTCAAAGATGAAAGTAAGAAGAGGGAAGGGGCTTTAGTCTTATCTAAGCACTATTCACTCAATAGTTTTGAGATTTCGTCTAGTTTTGGAGTTAAAACCACTTCTATACGCCTGTTTTTGGCTTTTCCTTCTGCAGTAGTATTAGGTGCTACAGGAGCAAATTCTCCTTTGCCAGCGGCAGTTAAGTTCTGTGGGTCTATAGCACTATTGTCCAGAAGTAATTTTAAAACTTCTGTAGAGCGCTTGGTGGACAAGTCCCAGTTGTCTTTTAGCGGGCCATTACCTCCATAGGGCACATTGTCTGTATGACCTTCTATCAGCACAGCAATGTCTGGATTTTTTGCCAGCACCTTACCTAGTTCCTGCACTGCTTTTCGGCCTTCAGCCCCTACAGTCCAGCTTCCGGAGGCAAACAAAAGTTTATTTTCCATAGAGACGTACACTTTGCCATCTCTCATTTCTACACTTAGGCCTTGGCCTTCAAAGTTGGTAAGAGCTTTAGACAGGTTGTCCTTCAGCGTTTGCATTTTTTGTTCTTTTTCAGCGATCAGCCCTTCTAGTTCTGCCACGCGCTGAGACCTTTGTTGCAAGTCTTTTTGCAACTGTTCTAGTTGGCTTTGTTCTTTAGTGAGTGCCTTTTGTTTTTCTTCTAGCTGCTGTAGCAACTCTCTATTTTGTTTTGAATTTTCTGCTAAGGCTTTGGAGCTGTTTTGTTCCAAAGCATCGTAAGACGTGTTCAGCTTATCCAAGGAGGCATTGGCAGCGTCCAGTTCTTCTATAAGTTTATCGCGCTGTGTTTTTAGCACTTCTATTCTATCTTTGGAATAGTCCAGTTCGTCCTGTATAGCTATCTTTTCAGAATTACATTCGTCTAGCTTTCTAGTCAGTTGGTCGTTGATTCTTTGTGTTGAATTTAATTCGTCTTCAAGTTCTAAATATTTTTTTTGACTAACGCAGCCAACTAAATTTAAACTTAAAAAGGCAATGATAAGGTATTTTGAAAAGGACATAGAAAATAGGTTTAGAAGGGTGAATAGATTTGGGGTTTATTTGAGTTCTAAAAGTACTGGGCAATGATCGCTATGCTTGGCTTCTGGCAAGATTACAGACCGTAGGATGCGGTTTTCAATAGCTTGTGATACCAAGAGATAGTCTAACCTCCAGCCCTTATTGTTCTGTCTTGCATTTGCTCTATAGCTCCACCAGGAATACTGCACGACGTCTTTATTCAATGCCCTAAAAGAATCTACAAAACCTGATTCTTTCAGAAATGAAGTTAGCCATTCCCGTTCTTCTGGCAAAAATCCAGACACTGTCTTTAGCCTCACGGGGTCATGTATATCTATAGCCTCATGGCAGATGTTATAATCTCCACAAATCACTAGATTAGGGATGCTTATCAAAAGCTGTTCTATATAGGTTTTAAAATCATCCATATAAGTAAATTTATAGCTGAGTCGTGCGTCATTTGTGCCAGATGGTAAATACAGACTCATCACAGAAACTTCATCAAAATCTGCTCTCAGGTTTCTGCCTTCTCTGTCCATATAGTCTATGCCGGTGCCATATTCTATATGTTTTGGTTCTGTTTTGGACAATATCCCCACACTGCTATAACCTTTTTTTTCTGCTGAAAACCAATAGCAAAAGTGATACCCGATATCTTCAAAAATAGAATTATCTATCTGTTCGGGTTGTGCTTTTGTCTCTTGAAAACAGACCACATCAGCATCTGTAGCTTTCAACCATTCGATTAGCCCTTTTTTTAGTGCGGCTCTTATGCCATTAACATTATAAGAAACTATTTTCATTGTTTGATTTTAGTCAAAAATAATCATAAGTATGAAATCAATTCACCATAAGGAGTAATTTCTAAAATTTATCAATATAATTTTTTAATGATGTAACAATCTGATTATTATATTATTAGGTATTAAATTTTTAGATTATCTAAAAATAGCTTAGAATTTTTTTTGAGAATTCGATTTTATATTTATATTTGTAGTGGATGAAGTTTTTTCATAATAGATTGATTAGTTAAGAAAAGTCTTGAGCTCTCGCTCAGGGCTTTTCTGTTTTAAAGCAGCTTTTTTAGATTCAAAAAAAACATCCAGATTTTGAAATTAAACCTGAATGTTAGGTGCAGAAGTTTAGAGTTGAGGTTTACTTGAATTTTATCAAAAAGGTATTCTTCTTCCCTTTGTTGATTAAAATATAGTTACCGTTGATTAAATCAGTAACAGTAAGGGTGTGATTTTCTTTTACCTTAGATTTATTTACGGCTATAGAATTTTCTTTCAGGGCTCTTCTAGCTTCACCATTCGACTTTAAAAACCCAGTTTCAGCGCTTAGTGCAGCCACCATATCAAGACCACCTTCTTGTAATAAGGTCTTGTCTAATTCTTTGAAGGGGACACCTTCAAAAACATCCAGAAAAGTAGCTTCGTCTAGTTTTGCTAAATCCTCTTCAGTACTTTTTCCAAACAACACTTTAGAGGCTTCTTTAGCCTTGTCTAGGGCTTCTTTGGAATGCACAGTTTCTGTGATTTCATCTGCCAGTTTGTTTTGTAAAGCTCTGAGGTGAGGTTGCTCCTTGTGAGCAGCTACTAGCGAATTGATTTCCTCTTCAGATAAAAAAGTAAATATTTTGATAAACTTTTCTGCATCTTCATCACTGGTATTGATCCAATACTGATAAAACTTATAAGCAGACGTTTTGGAAGGATCTAGCCAGATGTTGCCTGTGGCCGTTTTGCCAAACTTTGTACCATCTGCTTTTGTGATAAGCGGGCAGGTGAGGGCAAAGCCTTTGCCTTGGTCTATCCGCCGCACTAGCTCTGTTCCTGTAGTAATATTCCCCCACTGGTCACTGCCACCCATCTGCAAGGTGCAGTTTTGGGTTCTGTACAGGTGCAGAAAATCATAACCTTGCACTAGCTGGTAGGTAAATTCAGTAAAACTCATACCTTCTTTAGCTTCTGAAGATAGACGCTTCTTTACAGAATCTTTGGACATCATGTAGTTAACAGTGATGTGCTTACCTACGTCTCTTATGAAATCCAAAAACGAAAAGGAGGTCATCCAGTCATAGTTATTAACAAGAATAGCAGAATTCTCATCAGTCGTGTCGAAATCCAAAAATTTAGAGAGTTGTTTTTTTAAGGCCTCTTGATTGTGCCTTAAGGTTTTTTCATCAAGCAGATTGCGCTCTTGAGACTTGCCAGAAGGGTCGCCTATCATTCCAGTAGCGCCACCTATCAGTGCTATGGGTTTGTGTCCAGCCAGTTGAAAATGCCTTAGTAGCATCACACCTACCAGATGCCCAATATGCAGGGAGTCTGCCGTGGGGTCTATGCCTACGTAAGCAGCTCTAGGCTTTTCATTGAGGTGGTCTTGTGTGCCTGGCATCAGGTCATGTATCATACCTCTCCAGGTTACTTCTTCTATAAAATCTTTTTTCATTCTCAATTTGGATTTGGGCAAAGATATTATAAAGAAAAAATTTTCAACTTTTGATTTTCGTATATTTACAAAATGAATTTACTCACTGGCGCCACCGGACTAGTTGGAGCACATCTACTTGCTCAGCTCATTTTGAATAAAGAACAAACAAGAGCTTTGTTTAGAACTGAATCAAAAAAGCAAAAAGCCATGTCTGTGGTATATAAGTACGGCATCAGCCCTGAAGATATTGCTCACTATGTGGAATGGATGCAGTGTGATATTCTAGACCTCCCGAAGCTGGAGCTTGCTTTCAAAGAAGTGAATTTGGTGTATCATTGTGCTGGTTTTATCAGTAATAGTCCTTCAGATTACACAAAAATGCGTCAGGTCAATATCGAAGGGACTACTAATGTTGCAAACCTCTCTTTGGCTTCTTCGGTCCGTAAGCTTTGCCACGTTAGTTCTATTGCAAGCCTTGGAAAGCCATCCACTGAGAGTTATATTACGGAAGAAACACCGCTGGCAGAAGATGAAAAACCATCTGCTTATGAAATCAGTAAATATGGGGCAGAGATGGAGGTATGGCGGGCCTCTCAAGAAGGTCTTGATGTGGTGATAGTGAATCCAGGAATAATACTTGGCGATGGATTTTATGAGTCGGGTAGTGGGCTTCTTGTGTCCAAACTAAAAAATGGCCTTAAGTATTATCCTCCAAAAGTTTCTGGCTTTGTAGGGGTGTATGATGTGGCTAGCATCTGTGTGCTTTTGATGAAAAGTTCTTCTGTGAATGAAAGGTATATTCTGGTGTCAGAGAATCTTTCGTTTTATGAGGTTGGGGAGATTTTTGCCAACTGTTTTCAAAACTCTTCACCTGCAATAAGGCTAAGTCCTTGGATGCTTTACATCGCTTGGTGTTTTGAAGTCTTACGTTCGTTACTCACTTCGTATAAAAGGCAGCTGACGTTAGAGGTGATTTCAAGTTTATTTAAGGATTCTATTTATTCTAATACCAAGCTCAAAGAGGAGTTCGATTTTCAATTTGAAAGCCTTGATGAAGTGGCTAAAAAAATACAGCAGCGCTCTTAGTTATTTCTTTATTTTCAATTGAATCCTTCAGCTTCTGGATGGAATCTTGCTTTTTGAGTTCTACTTTTTCGAGACTATCACTCACTTTGGAGATGGAATCATACACCTTCTCTAGTTTAGAGATGCTGTCCTTCACTTCGGTATAGATTTCAGTATTTTCATCGAAGTTTAAGTTGTAGTAAAGTATATTTTGTTTGAGGTCTGTACTGTCAATATTGTATTTCTTGGATAAAAATTCTAAAAACTCAATATCGAGTTCTTCTAGTCGTCGTTTATTCACGCTCACCGCAGCATCTAGGAGAACCATATCATATATAAGGTTTTTCATTTCAGACTTATTCAAAAAATGCTCAGGCTTCTCTACATCATCTACACTTTGGCAGCCTATATTTATGAGCATCAATAGTAAGATACAGTTCCTGATTTTTTTCATATTACCTATCAAAAGTTAAGCGTTCACCAAATAAGCCTTCGTTGAATTTAAAATCTTCATATACTAAATTTCCATTCACAAAGGTATGAGTTACTTTAGATTTAAAGCTAGTACCCTCAAAAGGAGACCAGCCACATTTGTAAAAAATATTACTAGAATCTACAGTCCATGCTGCATCTGTGTCTATAAGGACTAGATCTGCTTTGTAGCCTTCCCTTATGTACCCTCTATGCTCTACGTCAAACAAAATAGAAGGATTGTGACACATTTTTTCAACTAGTTTTTCTAAAGATAACTTCCCTTGATGATAAAATTCTAGCAAGGCTGGCAGAGCATGCTGTACCAGGGGACCACCACTTGGTGCTTTGGTATACACATTGTTTTTCTCTTCTTTAGTATGTGGCGCATGATCTGTAGCTAGCACGTCCAGCAGATCATCATTTAAGGCTTTAAGAAGCGCTTTGCGGTCTTCGGCAGTTTTTACTGCAGGATTCCACTTGATGTAAGTGCCTTTTTCATCATAATCAGACTCATCAAACCAAAGGTGATGAATACAAACCTCGGCTGTGATTTTCTTTTCTGCTAATGGTATTTTATTTGTAAACAACTCCAACTCTTTAGCAGTAGATAAGTGAAACACATGAAGCCTAGCTCCTGTTTTTTTGGCAAGAGCTACAGCGCTGGAGGATGATAAGAAACAAGCCTCTTCACTTCTGATTTTTGGGTGCAGATGTATTGGGATATCTTCTCCGTAGTGCTGGACATGTTTTTGTAAG
>Ga0209937_1000596_pt1 | contig 11181 bp, 10 predicted proteins | sample SalPon1_B_H2O_MG_FD_185699 | JGI IMG/M metagenome (GOLD analysis project Ga0209937, IMG submission 185699) | Salt pond water microbial communities from South San Francisco under conditions of wetland restoration - Salt Pond MetaG R1_B_H2O_MG... | ecosystem: Environmental > Aquatic > Non-marine... | reverse complement strand
CACGGCGAACTCCGTGCTGACGATGGACCCACCGACTGCGGTGGGACCACCGCCGACTGGTGGCCACAACGGCAGCCAAGTCGAGAACCCACCGACGAGTGCAGGAGCCGCCCACCACAGCACCGCCCATGCCAGGGCGTTGACGATCACGACCGGGACGAAGTACGCGCTGATCCTGTCTGCGAGGCGCTGGATCGCCGGCTGGCGCGACTGGGCCTCACGGACCGTCTCGACGATCTGCGCGAGGGTGGTATCCTCGCCCGTCTCGGTGACGGTCACGAGCAGAGTTCCGGTGGTGTTGACGGTGCCACCAACGAGCGCGTCTCCGGGGGCCTTGCTGACCGGGACGGATTCGCCGGTGATCATCGCCTCATCGACGGCACTCTCACCCTCGATGACGCGGCCATCGATCGGCACCTGCTCACCAGGGCGGATGCGGATCCGATCGCCGACGGCCAGTGCATCCACGGAGACCGTCTCCTCAGTGCCGGCCTCTGGTACGCGGGTGGCCTCTGCGGGCTGCAGCTGCAGCAGCTCGGAGATGGCCGCCCCCGCCTCTGACTTCGAGCGGGCCTCCAGGTAGTTGCCAAGGGTGATGAACAGCAGGATCAGCGCCGCCGAATCGAAGTAGCGACCCCCAGCGAGGACCCCCACGAGTGTGAGCACCGAGTAGACGTACGCCGTCGTCGACCCCAACGCGATGAGGACATCCATGTTGGCGGTGCGATTGCGCCACAGCGCGGTGGCCGCATTGCGGTAGAAGGGGTATCCCAGCACCACCTGCACAGCTGTCGCGAAGACGAAGGCGATGAGGCCGGTGAGGATCACCCCGTAGCTGTTCGCGAAAGAAGCCCCGAGCAGCAGCTCATCGGCCATCAGCAGCACCAGTGGAGTGGTCATCACCGCACCGAACAGTAGCCGGTGTCGTTCGGTCCGCAGCGCGCTGCTCTTGGCCTCTGCGACGGCGTCCGTGTCCTGGTCACCACCCTCCAGGGGGGTGTACCCGCTCGCGGCGATCGCCGAGCGCAGTGCCTGGACATCCACGGCCGCAGGGATGTAGCGGACGGTCACCTCGTCTGTCGCCACGTTGACAGCGACATCGAGGACCCCAGGCTCACCACGGAGCGCCTCATCAATGGTCTGCGCACAGCTCGCACACGTCATGCCCGAGACGGGGACCGTCGTCGACGCCTCGATCACCTGGTATCCGGCTGCATCCACCGCATCGACGATGGCCGCCAGCACATCTGCATCCGGGACGGCCGGCACACTCGCGGTGTCGGTCGCGCTGTTGACCGACACCGCATCGACCCCATCCACCTCGGCGATCGCCTCCTCGACGCTCGCCGCACAGTTCGCACACGTCATCCCGGCGATGTCGAGGCGGATGGAATCGGATGTCATGATGGACCTTGGACACTGCGACATTTAGCTCGCCCGACGGCGATGGATATACACGCATCTGCGCTCTCCCTGGGGTGATGGACGACGAGCACGATCAACGCGCGGAAGAACCGCTCACCGGGCGGCGACGCGAGCCCATCGGGGCACCGGTCATCCGCGCGGACCCCGCGGTCGTCGGTGCGGATGCGGAGCAGGCGGCGAACTACGACCCGACCGATCCGACGCACCTGTCCGCTGCCGTCGAGGAGGTCCGACGGTTCGCCGCAGGGGATGAGGCGATCGACAGCCTCCGCATGCTGCGCGGCGCCGCGGCGTGTGCGGCCTGCGTGCGCGGCTACGGCTCGTACAAGGATGCCATTGCCGCGATCGGCGAGGAGGTGGGGGTGAGCTTCGTCCGCAAGTGGGCGCGCGTCCACGATCTCCCCATCGAGATCCGCCGACAGGTGGCGCTGGGGGCGATCGCACCATCTGCGGCGAAGCACATCGCCCGGGTGACGGGCGTCGACCGGTACGACCTCGCGTGGGCGACGATCGACCACGGCCTCACGGTGCGTGAGGTGCGGGCGATCGCGGGTGCGGCGGCTGACTCATCGGTGCGGGCAGAGCTGGAGGCGCGGGCGGTCCCGCTGGGCCACCTGGAGCTCGAGCTGCCCGTCGACACCTACCGACGGCTCCGAACGGTCGCGGCCAACCGTGGGCAGACGGTCGAGGAGTGGATCGGGGCGGCGATCGACGGATAACGGCGGTGTGCGGACACCGAACCCTTATGTCGTCATCGCCGGTCTCTGGGGGTGAGGGCCGGTAGCTCAGTCAGGCAGAGCGTCTGGCTTTTAACGGGTGGGCATGCGTGCCAGCTCGGGAGACACCAGACGGTCGGGGGTTCAACTCCCTCCCGGCCCGTCACAGTTCCTGCAGTGCGGCGTGTGCGGTCTCGACCGCATCACCGTAGCTGTCGATCGCCGTCTGAATGAACCCCGACGCAGTGACATCGACGCCTGCTGTCGCGAGCACCTCGACTGGGAAGGCCGAGCCGCCGAGGGCGAGTGCCTCACGGTAGGCGGCCGCCGCCGGTTCCCCCTCAGCCTCGATGGCGTCGACGATCGCCATCGCCGCGGAGATACCCGTGGCGTACTGATAGACGTAGAAGTTGTAGTAGAAGTGCGGGATGCGCATCCACTCCGTGCGGATCTGTGCGTCCAGATCAACAGGTGCGTAGTACCGCTCTTTGAGTGCACTGTAGATGTCGTCACAGCGGTCAGGCGTCAACCCCTCGCCGGTTTCGACGACTTCGTGGATCCGCTGTTCGAAGGTGGCGAAGAGCGTCTGCCGGAACAGCGTCGAGCGCACCCGCTCGAGGAACTCGTTCAGCAGATGCAGCCGGAACCGTGGCGCCTCGTGGGTCGCCAACAGATGCCGCAGCAGCAGCGTCTCGTTCACCGTGGAGGCGACCTCGGCGGTGAAGATGCTGTAGTCCGCATCGTGCCAGGGCTGCGCTTCGTTCGCGAGCTGTGAGTGCATCGAGTGCCCCAGCTCATGCGCGAGGGTGAACATCGACGCGAGGTCCTCCTGCCAGTTCATCAGGATGAACGGCTCGGTGTCATAGGTGCCCGCAGAGAACGCCCCCGAGCGCTTCCCGCGCGTCTCATAGACATCGACCCACCGGTCCTCCAAGCCCGCGGCCACCGCGGTCTGGTATGACGAGCCGAGCGGGGCGACGGCCGCGATGATGTGCTCACAGGCGGTGTCGTAGTCCATCGTCGGCGGATCGCCGGGCCCGATCGACACGTACAGGTCCCACGGACGGAGCGTGTCAAGGTCCAAGGCAGCGGCCTTCAGCTCCAGGTGGGCATGGAGGGCGTCCACGCGGTCCTCGACGGTCTCGATGAGGGTCGTGTACACCGTCGTCGGGATCGCCTCGGGGTCCAATGCCGCCGCGAGGGCGCTGTCATACCCGCGGGTCTCGGCCATGCGCACGTCCTCGGTGACACTGGTGCGCAGCGCCGCCCCGAGTGCGTTGCGGACCCCCTCCCACTCCCCGTAGAACGCCTCGTACACCCGGCGTCTGAAGGGGCGGTCGGGGTCACGTTGCAGCCGGCCGAAGTTCCCCTGGGTGATCTCGACGGCCGACCCGCTCGGGTCGGAGACCTCGGGAAAGCGCATGTCGGCGTTCGTCAGGAGGCTGAACACCTCGGCGGTGCCGCCCATGACGTCACCGAGACCCGCGAGGACGGATTCGACCTCCCGGCTGCGTGTGTGAGCGGCGAGCCGGCGGACTGCGTGGAGGTAGTGGTCGTATCGCTCCAGGGCGGGCACCGCCTCGATGAACCCCGCGAGGGTCGCATCCTCAAGCGCGATCAGCTCCGGACGGAGGTAGCTCCCCGCGGTGGCCGCCTCGGTGCGGATCTGCGCGATGCGCGCCTTCATCGCCTGGGCAGACTGGTCCCGCGTGTCCTCTGCGGCACGCAGCAGCGCGTAGCTTCCGAGCTGCTCGAGCTGCCTCCCCATCCGCTCGCGCGCCTCCAGGATCTCCAGCAGCCGCTCACCGGAGCTGTCGACCTCCCCCTCCCCAGCGGCCACCGCCTCGATCAGGGGAGGCACTCTGGCGACGGCCGCCTCCCACGCATCTGCATCCACATAGATGCTCGTCAGATCCCACCGATACTGCGCGTCGATCGCATCTCGCTCGGGGACCGTGTCCATGCTGTGTCACACGGGGGCGCCGATATGAGTTCACGCATCAGTCGACGGGTGCCCCACGTGCCCGGCGATGTCGGCGAGGACCGCCCCCTGTCGATGATGGCGACCGATCGCCGCTGTGAGGTCGGACTGCAACATAGAGAGCCCGTCGGGGTCGGGCGTGAAGTCGACACCAGGGTAGCGGACATCCCACAACAGCAGGCCGTCTGCAGCAGCGGGGGCAACCCCGGCAGGGCCATCGACAGCGGCCGAGCCCAGCTGTTGTGCGACCGCATCCATCGACCGCTCACCCCCCGCGATCTGCCGGATCAGCTCGACGAGCCGTCGCACCAGCTGCCGGGGGAAGCCCCCCGCGGTCACTTCGATGCACAGCCCACGGACCCATGGCTGCACCTGGACCGCCACGGTGCGGACCGTGTGCTCCGCATTGAGCGTCAGATTGTGGTAGTCATGCTCGCCGCTGAGCGCGTCCGCGGCCGCCCGTGCGGCCGCCAGGTCGAGCGTATCGCCCGCCAGGTGGTAGCGGTAGGTGCGCGAGGTCGCATCGTGCGTCGCATGCAGCGGGTCGGAGGGGTCAGCGTGCGCCCACGCCCAGATGCCCGCGGACAGCGCCCCCGTCAGGACCGCCGGTGTGCACCACGGGGGGACCTCACAGGTGACCGTCTGTGCGACCGCGGAGACGCCCCGGTCGGTCCGACCAGCGGCGGTGTACCCCGGTGGGCGACCCGCCTGCTCGGTGGCGCCCAGACGCGCGAGTGCGTCGAAGAGCTCGCCCTCGACGGTCCGCACGTCGGGTTGACGCTGGTACCCGTAGAACTCGGTGCCGTCGTACGCGAGGCGGAACGCACGCAGTGGCACCCCGCTCACCCGTCGTAATCGGCCACGGTGGGCCGCTCATGCGGACCGGGCACCGCATCGACGGGGGCGGTCGTCTGCGCGCCGCTGCGCATGTCTTTGATCGTCACCTCGCCCTCTGCGAGATCGCGCTCACCGACGATGATCACCGTCTCCGCACCCACCGCATCCGCGTACTCCAGCTGGGCGCCGAAGCTCCGGCCGGCGACGTCCACCTCGACGACATGGCCCAACTCGCGCAGCGCCTGCGCGATCGGCCCGGCGGTCGCCCAGACCTCGCCCACGGTGAGCAGATAATAGGTGGGCGCCGGAGCCGTCGTGGGGCCCACCTCGGCGGTGGCGCACGCGAGGCTCAACGGTGCCAATCCGGGGGCCACGCCCACCGCAGGGGTGGGCTGGCCGCCCATCGCCTCAATGAGATCGTCGTACCGACCCCCGCCGAAGATCGACCGGTCCACTGCACCCATCGTGTCGAAGCATTCGAAGACGAGCCCCGTGTAATAATCCAGTCCCCGGGCGGTCTGCAGGTCCACGCGACAGACAGCATCGGCTCCCAACTGCTCTACAGCCTCGAGGACGGCACGGAGGTTCGCGACCGCATCGACGACGGCCGGACCGCCCGCTGCGGCGACAGCGTCCAGGTCTGCGCCAGTGAGCAACGTCTCCAGCGCGTCGGCCTCTGAGGCGGCGATCCCCGCTGTGGCCAGCGCATCCTGATAGGCCGCCTCCTCCAACCGGTCGCGCTTGTCGATGACCCGGATTGCCGCCGCGTGGTCCGCATCGGGACACAGCGCGTCCAGGAGCCCGGTGAGGATCGCCCGATGGGAGACCCGGAACTCGATCTGATCCGCACCGAGGCCAAGGGCGGCCAGGCCATCAGCTGCGACGGCGAGGACCTCCGCATCCGCCATCGGCTCGGCGCTGCCAAAGATGTCGATGTTCGTCTGATAGAACTCCCGGAAGCGGCCCCGCTGGACCTGTTCATACCGCCAGAACGGGCGCGTTGAGACCCACTTGATGGGCTTGGACATCGCCTGCTGGCGCTCGACGACCATCCGCGCGACCGTCGGTGTCAACTCAGGGGTGAGGCTGACCTCCCGGCCCCCCTTGTCGGTGAAGCTGTACAGCTCATCGACGATCCCTGGGCCTGATTTGTCGGTGTACAGCTGGGTCCGCTCGAGCGCCGGCGTGCCGACCTCGACGAAGCCGTACGAGCGTGCGGTGGCCTCGAGTGTGTCGATGATCCACCGCCGACGGGCCATCTCATCGGGGTAGACCGTCTGGAACCCCTTGAGGCCCTCAACCATAGCGCCGGCTTCGTGAGACCCCTGCAAGAAGCTGGCGACTGTCGCCGCTCACCGGCGGCGGATGTCGAACGAGCGTGATGCGGGTGTCAGCTCCCGCAGCAGCTCCTTCATCTGCTCCTCGTCGATCCGGTCGCGGATCCGGCCGCTCTGCGCGAGCCCCACGAGCTGTTGTTTGACCGACTCGGCGAACTCCGGTTTCGACATCTCCACGGCATTCAGCCGCTGGCGTGCCCCATCGGTGAGGTACTGCTTGAGCATCGCCTCCTGCTGGGCGGATGCCTGCTCTGCTGCCGCCTCTCGTGCGGCCTGTTGGTCGGCGCTCTCACCACCTGCCTGCTGATCTTGGAGTTCTCGGAGCCGCTGTTCTCGGAGTTCCCGAAGCCGGTCATCATCGGGCGTTCCACTCATACCCGTACTGGTGGACTATCGTGGAAAACCGTTACGGAGCCGGTTCAGGCGTACCGCTCGAGGTCCGGTCGGTCCAGCTCTGTGAGCACGGATGCCGCGGTCCCATCCAGGAACGACTGCCCTTCGGGCGTGATGCGGCGACCCTCACCGCTCGCGGTCTCCACGTAGCCCAGCTCCTCGAGGTCCTGCAGCAACAGCCGGATGATCTTGCGGCTGCCACCGGTGTGTCGACGGCCACCGAACCCGTATCGGGTCGATCCTCGGACCTTCGTGCCGAATGCAGACGACAACCGGTCGACACCGACGGGGCCGTCCATCGCGACCTTCCGAAGCAGCGCTGCGGCGCGGACGGCCCAGAAGTCCTCCTGGTCTGGAGGGAGCTCGCGGCCGGGACCTGTCTTGACGATCTCCGCCCAGTCGGGGGCATCGAGATCATCGGTGAGGCTGTCCGCCACGGCGGCGATGAGCGCATCCGCAGGGACATCGTGAATCGTGACCATACGACCACCATCCGAGCGAATCGGTTAAAAACATCGTCTCAGCCCGCAGGGTGGGTGCTGCGGACCCCCAACAGGACCGTCACCACCCCGCCAACGAGCACCGGCAGCAGGTAGATCACCCCACGGAAGATGACGACAGCTGCAGCCGCGATCGCCTCACCGATCACGACCGCTGGTAGCGCGACGAGGACCACCACCAACACCGTCTCGATGCCACCGACACCGCCGGGGAGCGGGGTGATGCCCGCGATCGCTCCGAGCGGCACGGCGACGACGACCGCCGCCATCGGCGCCTCGACACCCACCGCCCGGAGCGCAAACAGCAGGGCGACCATCTGGCAGCCCCACCCGAGGGTGGATGCGGCGAGTGCCCCCAGGAGTCGGCGTCGGTCGGTGGCCACCCGACCCACGGCGATGGTGAACCCGCGGGTCCGTCGTCGCACCTCAGCGATCGTGGGCACGCGCACCCGGGGGAGGACCCCTGCGACCGCCCGGATGGGGATGTGACTCACCCGCGTCAGCCCCCCTCTGAGGGACCGGCGGTACCGATAACTCCCCCATCCACCGATGAGGAGGGCGAGCACCAGCGCCAGCACAACGCTGACGACCCCGACCAGGTTGACGCCGGGTGCCCCCGATGTGGCCCCGACGAGCACGAGCGCGCCCACGGTGGCGAGGCTCACGGAGGGGATCAGGTTGATCGTGTCCACGCTGGCGACCGTCGCCAGCGCACGCTCGTAGGTGGTATCGGTGTGCTGAGTGATCAGGTACGCGGCGACGGGCTCGCCGCCGGCGGGGCCGAACGGGGTGATGTTGTTCCAGAAGAGGCCACCGGCGATCAGGAGCACCGCCCAGCCACGGCGCAGGCGGATTCCCAGCGCGGCGGCGACCTGGTGCAGCGCCACCCCCCACGCGATGAGCCACCCGAGGGCCGCAGCCACCACCACCCCCACGGGCCCGGGTGCTGCACTCTGCAGCGTTGCGATGATGGCCGAGGTTCCGATGTACGCACCCACCGCCCCGAGCACCAGCGCCGCGAGGGCGAACCCCACGAGGATGCTCCGTCGGCGGGTGGTGTCCATGGCCACACTGGATGCGCTGGGTGAATCAACGCATCGACTGGCCACAGCAGAGGTTTAGCTCCAGGGCAACGCTGTGGGCACATGGACGAACACGCCGCGCTGGTGGCGATCGCCGACCGGCTGGCGGCTGCGGGGGATGATGCGGCGGTGCTACCCACGGCGGGGTTCGACGCACAGCTCGTGATCAGCACGGACATGCTGCACGCATCGGCGGACTTCCCCGCCGCCACGACGGCATACACGCGTGGCTGGCGGGCGGTGGCGGCCTCGCTGTCGGATATCGCAGCGATGGGGGCTCGACCGGTCGCCGCGGTGGCGGTGATCGCGGAGACGGCACTGGAGCAGCGCTCGATCGATGCGGTGATCGATGGGGCGGTGGCGGCCTGTGAGTCGGTGGGTGCAAGCTACGTGGGGGGCGACCTCGATGTCAGTCCTGAGCAGTCGGTCGTCTCAACGGCCGTGGGGACGGCCGATGTCCCGGTGGGGAGGGATGGAGCCACCGCTGGTGAGTCGGTGTACGTGACCGGCGCGATCGGACGTACCTGCGCGGCGATGGCGGCGTTCGACGCCGGCGAGACGCTGGCAGCGAACGAGCTGATGCGGTTCACCCCCCGCTGTGCGCTCGGTATGGCGCTCGCGGGGAGGGCGACGGCGATGATCGACTCCTCCGATGGACTGGTGCGGTCGCTGTATCAGCTCGGGCGAGCGAGCGGGGTGGGCTTCGCCATCGAGGGGGCGGCGGTCCCGACGGTCTCGGTGGAGACCGACCGCTGGCGGCTGTTTACATACGGTGAGGACTTCGAGTTGGTCTTCACCGCACCGACGCGCATGGTGGACGCACTTGATGCGGAGACCCGCGAGGCGGTGACCAGGATCGGTCGCGTCCAGTCGGAGGAGGGCGTCGTGGTTGATGGGACTCTCGTCAGGGACGAGGGGTACTCACACGAGTGAGCCTCAGACTGCGGTGACCTCGATCGGCACCAAGAGGAAGCACAGCGCGCCGAGGGCGAACGTCAACACCCCGATGAGGATGCGCCAGGGGCCCAGCGGTGTCTCATCGACGGGGTGTGCAGGTCCACGCCAGGCGATGACCATCGCGAAGAAGCCCCAGAAGATCCACAATGCGACGGACTCGTTCAGGGCGTAGCCACGGATCAGATGGAGGTAGCCGGCGATCGTGAACAGGGCCAGGGGGACGACAGCCGCAACACGCTCCTGACTGCGGCCGACCATGGCACGGATGATGTGGCCACCATCCAATTGGCCGACCGGTAGCAGATTCAGCACGGTGAAGAACATGCCCACCCACGCACCGATGACCACAGGCGAGACCGTCTGACCCATGCCGGGGTACTCCGTCTGGGCCCCGATGGCCGCTGCGACGATCTCCAACAGGGGCGGTGTGTTGAACATGATCGCCTGCCCATCGCTCACGATCGCCCATGAGGGGACGGTGACCGGAGGCAACGAGAGGCCGATGATACTCACAACGATCGTCGCGACGAGCCCGGCGAGTGGACCCGCGACACCGATATCGAACAGCACGCGTCGGTCTGGCATGTGTCCGCGCATGCGGATGACCGCTCCGAGGGTGCCGAACGGGAACAGGAACGGGATGACGTACGGAAGTGAGACGTCCACACCGTGGACCCGTCCGGCGATGTAGTGACCCATCTCGTGTGTCGCGAGCACCCCCAGCACCGCTGCGGTGAATGGCCACGCACGAAGCACCACGGTCGGATCGGCGAGTGCAGTCGGCAATGGGATGTAGTACCAGTAGAACGCCCCGACCAGGAGTGTGCTGATGATCGTCAACACGAACAGCGCGATGTTGATCCACGGGATGCCCCCGCGGGCATCTGCGATGGGCACAGCCCGCACGAGCATCCGGTACGGACCGAGTCGGTCGATGCTGACGCGGTAGCCCGCCCGGTCGAACGGGATGTGCAGCTCCCGCATCAGCCGGTTCGGCGGCAGCAGTGCCTCGCCCACGAACTCGACGGCCGTCTCATCGCGGCGGATCTCGTCGATGTGGAACACCCCCTGGAGCTCATCAAGAGGGATGTCATCGGGGACGGCCGCGGCAAACATAGCCGATGATGACCGCCGATGCCGTATAACGGTTCGTGGGGTGGTCAGATGAGCTCGAGCAGAATGGCAACTCCGAGGCCGCCGCTCGCCAGTGCGGCGACCGTCTGCAGAGCCGCCGCTCGTCGTCGCAATCGTCCCCATGCCCCCGCCAGCAGCACCATCGTCGTGATGCTGCCGAGGCCGACACCCGCGAGGAACAGCGCCGCGAGCGGTGGGTCGCCCGCCGTCGTCGTCAGCACCAAGATCATCGCACCTGAGCCGGCGAGGCCATGAACGACACCGACGGCGAAGGAGTCACGACCGGTAAGCGCACGCTCGCGCAACAACTGACGCGAGCCCACCTGCGACAGGATGCCGATGCCACCCAACCCGATGAGCATCAGCCCCACCCCCATCTCGGCAAGCGGTGCGACCCATCTGGGAATGACAACACCGAGTGCGACTGCAGCGACACCGCCCGCACCGATGGGAATCATGTGCCCGATGGCCCACCACAGGCCCATCAGCGAACCGCGCCGGTCGGCATCAACCATCGTCGCGACGGCGGCCAGATGATCAGCCTCGACTGCATGACGGGCACCGAGGACGGCACCAGCGACGAGGCTCGTCCCGACCGTGGAGGTGATGGCGAGCGAGATGACCATGCCTACGCTGCGGCAACTGGCGACAAAACAGCGAGGATTGTTCAGACGGCCTGAACACGCCAGGTGGTCGCACTCGTGTACGACCACTTCTCGACGACAAGATCCGTCGCATTCTCCCGGATCTTGACCATCAGCGCTCCGATCTCCTTGGGCGAGAGTCCAACGTCGTCCGCGATGAACTTCGACTTGAAGT
>Ga0209937_1000588_pt1 | contig 11306 bp, 32 predicted proteins | sample SalPon1_B_H2O_MG_FD_185699 | JGI IMG/M metagenome (GOLD analysis project Ga0209937, IMG submission 185699) | Salt pond water microbial communities from South San Francisco under conditions of wetland restoration - Salt Pond MetaG R1_B_H2O_MG... | ecosystem: Environmental > Aquatic > Non-marine... | reverse complement strand
AAAAGAAGCCCGTTCTACACAAGGAGATTCTCATGCAGACAGAAAAGACTAGAGAACAGATGAGATGGGAAACTTCTGTTTCTAAGTATTCAGAAATTCCAGACAGTAGAAAATCAGCCACACCCGAGAATCTGCGCTGGTTTTTAAGAAATGGTGCTGTGCTGTTGAGGAATCATCCTGAAGCGCAAGATGCGATATATTATGCTCAAAAAGCACTTGACAGGAGCGGGTAATGCATCCAGCAGTGATGATTTATTGGTCACAGTTTCCTCTTATTTGGACCACTTGCTTACTTATGACTACTACAGGAAGGAAAATCTAATGAGTACAGAAAAAATTGAACAACTAGAACAGGAACTACTAGACGAGTTTGCGAAGCTTTGGTTGGATCTTGAATCACCAGAGAACAAGAATCATGTGCTTCTTGCAGAGATGGAGTCGCCCGACTTTGCTCAGCAGCGCGAGAAGATTAGAGAAATGATCGAATCAGGCGAACTGCAACTGCCTGGCGTAAATGCGTGATCCTGCTTCGCATAGACTTCAAGCACGTGCCTTGGAGGAAATGTATATACTTACATGGGAAATAATCCACTGTTCTAGAAACTTGGTAGACGCGCAACTCTGTTTTGACCTAATAGATCAATTAACGAACGAGACCTATCGATCAGGGTAAATACCTCAAACGAAGAGGTATCTATGACTGGCATTGACATCCTTGTGCTGCTGACTCTGTTTCAGCTTAAACACTTTATCGCAGACTATCCCTTGCAGAACTATCAGATGGTGACAGAGAAGGGTCACTATGGTAAGCGAGGGGGTATCTATCACTCCCTAATTCACTCTGCGATGACATTTGTCGCACTTGCCTTCTTTAACTATTTTGTGTTCCCCATTGAGTATACTGTGGCAATTGCCTTCGCTGCTGCGGAGTTTGTCATACACTATCACATAGACTGGTCTAAGATGCAGATGTCACGCAAGTTTACCACACAGGAGAAAGGATTCTGGAACTGGATTGGATTTGACCAACTGCTACATCATCTCACCTATTTAGGCTTTGCATGGATCCTTATAGGATAGAACGACTGTTCTATGATGTGATACGCTACGCAAAGACGGTAGACACACTGCCCGTCCTACACAGACGCTGTGATCAGTTCAAACGCATTGTGCATGAAATTGAGTATGAACTGGAGGGCTTATACTCTGACGAAGACGGCTTATGGGAGGGCAGAGACGCTGCGGTTTATCTTGCTCATCTAGACACTGCAACAGGAGGATGGCATCGATCATGACAAGTCAACAAGCCGTGGCTGCTGCTGAGTTATGTAGAACTCTACTCCTTACTGGCAGCCTCTCACATCTAAAAGAACACGCTAATGCGATTTACTCAGACAGCACACGATGGGCAAAGTGGGCGGTGACGCGTGGATTATAGAAGCCACTTTCAGTCAACTATAATAAAACTGCAGAGACAGTTGGATGACAGTATGTTTCGAGAAGACTGGGGTGCCTATCTAGAACTGCGACACCAAATGATTGCGATCAAAGAACACATCATAGCACATGAATCTGTGTGTGGTTATGAATGCGAGTGCAAGCCTGAACCAGAGTGGAGCCAAATAATAAATAATTCTATAACGGAGACGAACCGTGAGATTCACTGAAATCATTGTAGAAGACATAAGCAACTTTACGGATAGAGGCATTCCTGCAGAGTTTGCAAAACAGGTTCTAAAAAAATTTAGAATTGATCACGATGTAAAGATAAAGCCCATAGAAGGCAAACCTAAAACATCAGACATAGAAGCTGGTGATATGATTATCAACCTATTACCTAACGGCAGCGTTGTAGCTGTATTAAAGGTATATCATTATGCTGTATTTAGGTCCTCCTACAATGAATATTACAGAATAACTTTTGCAGATGGAGACTTTTCCGTCGAAGAAACCACAAAAGTAAGTGCTGCCACCAAGGGAATGACTGCTAAAGGCGAGTTCTTCCGTATTAGCAATAGAAGTATTCGATTCTCCAATAATCCTCGACGAGGCGATAAGCCTTCATCTGACGAAATCAAAGATCGCAGCACAGACGATCCATTGGCTGGGCAATCCTTGGACATCTACAACTATATGGATAAAACTTTCATGCCCAAAATGCGCCAACAGATGGAAGCAATGGTGGATGATATCTATGCTAACCTACGCAAGTTGAGCAAAGATAGACGCTATCGTGGTGCAAGAAACCAACAGGAAGAAGCACTAGAAGCAGCCGCTTCGATAGAAAAAATCGCCCAAGACGGATTTACTCGAGAGACAATGGAGCAATTCTTGGCAACTTTTGCCGAAAGACACAGTGGGTTTGCTAGCATTCCCCGCAACGAATCTGAACTTAAAAAACTGCTTAAAACTGAACCCAATGCCAGGGCCAAATGGGCAAAAATAATTTTACGGGCGGCCAAAGACGAACACAAAAGAGTTAAGGAAATGGTAAGAGAGCCTGTAATGAAGGGTTTGAGAGGTGAAGGTTAGGATATCAAACTCTCAGAGACAGGTAATGTATGAAATCGCAATTCTCATCGCAGAACACAACCTCTGTCGACGTAAGGCAAGAAAAGTTGAAAGAATCGCCAGCACGCTCATAGACGAATGGTGCGACGCGGGTTATTCAGATCCACTAGACTGCTGAGACCGTTTCAATCTAAAGATAGACCTATCGTCTCTGTCTGAAACTGTATATGTATATCCTTGAGAATTAGCAAAACGTCGCACAAGACGATCATACAGTTGCGCTCTATTCGTGTCCATGCCAAACTCCTGTTTCGCCGCTGTGAACATTAATTCTTGAGGTTGTCTGTCTTGAACAAATTCTTGAATTGCTCGAATCACAGTTGAGAAGATTTGGAGTTCTTCTCCCGCTTTGTCCCCTCGTCGATCCTGTCTACCACCCACTCGAAACTCCACAGTCCACACTGAACGATCAATTTCTCTCATGTAGACGACCAGTTGGTCACCGCCCACAAAGCCGTCATAACGAACAGAAGATTCTTCGTCATCCGTCTTGTGGATTTCGCCTGGTCGATCAAACAGTTCTCTAATCTGCATAAGAGTATTTACTTTCGAATTCCGAGATGCTAGTATAGTTATATATGATAGATCGTGAACCAATCTCATCAGACACAGTGTGTGAACTGCTAGACTGTGCTGCGCGAGCAGCTGATATGATCACAGGCGAAAAATCAGACTGGCCTCTGAGAGACCGAGCACTGCCACTGCTGAGAATTCTCGTGGAAGAAGAAGTTGCTCGAAATGGTCCGCTTGATGTATATGGAAGATCGCAGGCAATGAAGCACCTATGACTGCTCACGTGTTGGTCCTGCTCGCGGGCTTTGGTTATGCAGTGTCCGAAACTCACACTGGCTGCGGTGAGAGAGGTCTGCGTGTTAACACTCTCGCACGGCGAGTAATAGAGCGTGAAGCTGAGTGGACTCGCGCACAACAGGAGAACGTCAGTTTTCTGAAACACAGTGCTACATGAAAAGAAAAACAGTGACAGAACTGCTGGCGTTTGCAGAGCTGTGCAATTGCAAAAAATGGCAGACTGCGCAGGCGCACAGAGTGTTCGAACTCGTGTTAGAGTTAGCAAAGGCGAGAGATAGAGGAATGCTTGACGAAATGAGAAACCGTCTGGGTGTGGAGAATCTCAATGACCGATGAACAGTTGCTTGCGATAGAACGATTTCTCGACCGAGCCGGTAAAAGTCTAAGAGACTATGAGGAAAGGCTAACGGATATTGGAGTTCTCTGCTCCATCGTGTTGTACTCTGTAAACAGGAGACCGAACAAGTGAAACAGATGCACGTGTACTCGCATGTGGCCAAACTGGCACGACTAACACCTCACAGATTCTACAAACACACGGTGCCAGAACACCTCCAAGAACAGGGAGATCAACTGGTGAGAGCGATCATAAAACGAGACACTAGACAAATGGCTTTTGAAATTGCCAAGTGGGAGGACTCAAACAGATGATAGATTTTCACACTGTGGAACTGATCGCTAGCCTAGAACAGCAGAGTCATGCGCGAGGTTTATACTGGAGATGTGCCAGTCGACACAACACTCTTGATGTTTGTGCGTGGCGGATGAAAGTGGAAATTCAAAGACTGAAACTGAGGAGCGATTTCGAACGGAGACTGCCTCGTGCGTGACTTCAACTTTCAGAAAGAAACAATCGATGACGTTTCAAGATTTGCTCGAATGTGCTACAGAAGAAACCTCTCAGAAAGAGGTGATCGGATAGACGATCGTGCTGAGCAACTTGTGATGAAGATACTGAGTGCCAGCGGTGACTGCTGAACACGCTCGTTTATTAATGCAGTTCGCAGAGCGAAAAGTGTGTGTGAGATCTCAACACGCTCACACAGTGTTTGGGTTAGCTGACGAACTACTGATGTACCACATGATTCAACGAATTCCCGGAGATTGACGTGATGATTTTCACAGAGATAACACGAAGAAGCATGGCCAAGCAAAAGAGATGCCGACAGATAGGCTTATACGCGCTACACATCGCTCAGACTGCTTTATACACTACTAGATCTACAGAAGTAGAACAAGTATGGAGACTATCACAACGAGCGCAGGGCATAAACGTAAAGGCCCCGCTGTAGCTGATGAGTATACAAAAGGCCCCGCTGTAGGTATTTTCTCAATGTTAGATAGAACTGTTATACCCGCTCAATTGCAAAAAGGCCCCGCTGCAGGGTTTTTGTGTTTGACGGAACATCTTGTATTTCTGGGCCTTGCAGACTGTCAATCGCTTGCAGACTGGCGAGGAGTGTGTCTCACACTGGAAAGACTAGACAGTGCGCTGAGAGAATACCTTGCATGTGAAGATCTTGACCCTGACCTAGCAAGAGAATTGATAATACACAGAGACAGAGTCACTCTCACGCTAGACAGTTGGCATAAAGGCACGACGGATACCCAAAGCTTTGGTCTCGCAGTTAAACACGAAAGACTGCTGAGACAGCAGCAGCGCATATGGCGAGAGGAAGGTATTGGAGAGTAGAGAGAACTCTGTGAGAACCATTAAAAGTATTTGAACTATGCCTCTCTGCCCCTCAGCCTTCTGATTCTGTAACACAGTTAAGAACCGTTCTTGATTGTGTTCTCTGTACCACCCTCTGTGACAACCACCCTCTGCGACAGGGTTCTTTTAGGGCCCTTAAATGCCTCTGTAAGCATGGTCTCTGTCATGAGATCTCTGTGGATAACTGTGTAGATAACCTCTGTATACTGTGTGTATAACACTGTGAATATCCTGTGGATAACCTGTGGATATCTTGTGGATAAGTCACAGTTCACTTGTGGATAACCTGTGGATAACTTTGAAAATTGTGGATAACCTGTGTATAACTTGTGCCTCCGTCATCACCACGATTCGTGACCACAGTATATGTTCTCTATACAGTAGAGTCAAGTGGATAGTTTCCCAGCAAAATCAAGAACTTATGTTCATCTGTTCTTTCTCTTAGAAATCATAGACTTACTGTATTCTTCTAGAAGATACCTGACAAAGATGTGGTAAGTTTCTCTAAAACCGTCAGTCAGAGTTCGGCAAGCCTATAGCATGTTCCGTTCTACTCGCCCTCTAGCTGGGTTTCTCTCCAGCTGCTTTTGAACGCTTTACCCTCTACTCTTATAGTATAGCACCACTGCTCAAATGTACAACCCCTAGAAGAACAGTAGAATCAATGACTTATAAATTTCTTTTTCCCAGCATAAACATGGAGTTATAGAGGGGTTGACACTGTAGTAGGAGAGCATATACTTGTACCTAACACGATAAGGAGGTGTTTGATGAACAAGACTCAGCGACTGTTAGAAGAATGCATATTCCCCTATCACCCAGAGTTTAAACGCTCTTTGAGTTTGCGACGCTTTGCTACTCGTTCGCCCAAGATGTTTTATATAGAAGGCATTGTAGAGCAGACCATGGCGATTGTGGGCGGCTACGAGTTCATTGATGGTGCGCACTGTGATTTCTCGGACGGCACAGACTGCAAGACTGCAAGCATTAGGACAAAGCCCGGTCGTGAAGGTTCACAGTCACACGTGGGCGAGATATCAAATGTAGAAACAGCAGGCGGTGGCGAAAAGTCAGGAGCGCTGCGCTGCGTGATATACTGCGCACCACGAGATCGACTGGACTACTATCTACTGCCCAAGAGCTTTTGGGAAGAGCAGATTACCTATCATCCTTCGTCGGGCATTGGCAAGATTGTGTTTTCCTATCACAGAGGTCATGACTGGGTTAACAAGTTTGAGCCGTTTAGACTAGAGTCGTTTCAAGAACTTGCTCGTGCTCCTCATAACCTGCACAACCGCTGGCGGCATCTGTTTGGGTAAGGTTGACAGCTCTGCTTGAAGATCATATACTATATAGACACTGTTAGCAAGAGGGCAAGCAAATGCAAGATATCATCGTACACTACGAGAATCCAGAGGGAGAGACCGGATCTATTCCTGTGTTACTGGGAGGTTCGTATCTCTCTGCTGAGGAGTTTGTGGCGGAGTTTTTGAACGATCATCCCAATTTCGTTGTTGTAAAAGTTGAGGAGGCAGCATGATGAAATATTATGTAGAGCGTTCAGTGAACGGTAGGATCGAGTGGCTGAGGATTGCAACGGGTGAGCAGTGGATCGGCTCGTTCTGTTTAATTGGAGAGATTCCCAAGGAGCATGTACCATGTTGAGATTGATAGGCATTCTAGCACTGCTCTACCTCGCCTACTGGGCGGGGTCAGAAGCAATTGGCATTGAAGATGTTCAGGTATGGCTTGACACTGTGCTTGAATGATCATATACTGTATGAACACTGTTAGGAAAGAGGGCAACAAGATGTATACTATAGAAGTCTACACACAAGACCGTCGTAGAAAGAGTGGCGAGAGGTTGGTCAAGAAAGAAGACTTGGCGGTCACTCGTTCAGATGCGCAGGGAATTCAAGAAGCATATGAACTTGCGGGTTATAGAGCAGAACTTAGAGAGACGTTCGTCACTCGAACCAATCTACAGTCGGGTCGAGAGTATCAGGAACGCTATGACACTCCGCTTGCCTGTTCACCCGCATCTGACACCTATTGGAGCATGTGATGGGAACGCTGGAAGAACGATATGACGTATACTGTGAACAGGCTCGCTCACTGGGCTGGGCAATCAAATCATTTGACGAATGGCTGAACTCGTGAGTTGACAGCCACATCAAGAGATCATATACTGTAAGAACACTAGGGCAACAGGGCTAAAAAATGAAGACAGCAGAGATTGACTGGGAAGTTCTTCGCAAATGGGAAGAGCGTCTCGACACGGCATATAGAATTCTGGAAGGTCAACAGAAGAGTGGCTGCTGGACTCTCGTATGCGACGAGGCTCTCAGAGACTTAGACTTGGTAAGACGAGAAATTGATTTTGTGGTTGTAGACACTGTAACGGAGACCATTCGATGACTGAAGTAGAACTGTTAAAGACAGACTTGCGAGACTGTGATGCTGAGATTGCCGCTGCGGAGCGTCGACTCTATCAGCTGGAGGCCATGCGTCGTCAGTTAGAGCATGACATCGCAGAAGCAGAACGCGAACAGGAGCGGAACTATGCCTGAGCGAGCAGAACTAATTGACCGTGCGATTGAGCAGTTGATAGACGGCATGGACTTTGAGGACATGGAATCGCTGCTGAAAGACTATCTCTCAGACGAGTGGCACTCTGCGACATTTGAGGCTCAGGAGCGACTGATCGAACACACTGGAGCGCGAGAGCTTGTAGAGGCAGGGGAAGAACAGGACTAGGTTGACACTGTGAGATCAAGATCATATACTGTATAGACACTTAGGGCAAAGAGGGTAATATAATGCCAAATTGGTGCAATAACACACTGACAATCTCAGGACCACGCGACACAATCGAACAGATCGTTCGTGCGGCCACAGGCAAGATGGGCGATACACCTGACGATCGTCCATTGGGAATGCTGGAGTATATGGTGCCTGTCACGGCCAGTGACGGAGAAGTCACTGCTTCAGATCAGACTGCTGCGTGGGGCACGAAGTGGGACATCACTGACGCAATGGTGCTTTCGGAAGACGATCTAGGAGATGGTGTGCTGGAAGTGGTCATGGTGTTTGACACTGCGTGGAGCCCACCCATTGAATGCTTCGAGACTTGGTTTGGTGAGAACGAGGATTGCGATTGTGTTCTCGACTATCACGAGCCAGGCATAGCGTTCGTGGGTCGCTTCTCTCCGGAGTGGGGCGAAGACACCTATGAATACGGTGAGGCCACGGCAGACACCGTTCGCAAGCTCGTGCCAGAAACCCTTGTGGACCTTTGGGATCTGGAACAGTACATGTTAGAGATGGAGTCAGAATAAGTTGACATAAAGCCAGGGACGGCCTTATACTGTATGAACAATGAGGCAACGGGTGCGTAGCTCAGTTGGTAGAGCAGAAGACTTTTAATCTTTTGGTCGGGGGTTCGAGACCCTCCGCACCCACCACGCAATCACAAGAGGGCAGAATAATGCGTTCACTCAAGATATATGGCATTCATCAGGGCGGCTCTGAACAGTGGGTAGACACTGTGACTTCGGCTTCTGCGGGCAAACGAGTTCGCGATGAGATACGAGCTCAAGGCCGCTATGACGAGATTGTGGTGCGAGACTGTGTGGGAGGCTTTTGCTTTCGTGAGACTGTTGACAAGTCACCCGCGTGATCGTATACTGTAGTCACAGTGAAAGAAAGAGGGCATACAATGACTGATCTATTTGAAACTCCTGAACGACTTCCCCAAGTCGTGCTTGAGGCGATTGATCGTTGCGAGCAAGAATCAGAGACAGGTTGTGCCTATGAGGCTTGTCAGCGTCTTGCTGACACTCTGAAGCCGTTGGGCTATAAGTTCGACTGGGACTTGGACGGCGTGCCATATGGCTTGGTTGACACGAGCACGGCTTGAGCATATACTGTATAGACACTGAACGACAAGAGGGCAACAAGATGTTTTGGACTCACGCAAAGACCGTAGCAGATCCCGGCCGACTGTACACGATTCACATCGACTGGACGTACGAGGATGTGGCCATCCGCGACTTGTTTGATGAAACTGTTAGCGACGTTGCGGACATGGAGCGACGCTGCGACGCAGGTATCGACACTCACTTTATTGCTCGAGTGCGAGCATTCTGGCGCGGCTATGAGCTTGCCAGCACTACACTGGGCTCCTGCTATGCCGCTGACTGCTCGCCTGAAGACGAAATTGAGGCGGGGCTTGCAGGCTACCTTGAGGACATGACGGCGGAGGTTGTAGCAGAAGCGGATCGTGAACTTGTTCGCCTCAACCGCGCACTCGTTGAGGATGTGGGGGTTGACAAGTATCTGGCTTGATCATATACTGTATAGACACTGAACGATAAGAGGGCAACACAATGAAAAGCCAGTTTACCATTCAAGACATGGAACAGGCACTTGAGAATCGTGTAGGCGAGTTCTCCGGCATTCGTCAGGTCATGCGCGAGCGACTGAACAAAAAAGGCGATCGTGTGATGCTGCGAGCAGAGGAGGTTCTCTTCATTCTCGACTCAATTGACTTCCTTAAAGACTCGCTGCTAGAAGCGCAGCGCCGAGAGCGTGAAACTCGAGGTCTTGACTTTTAGAGAGCAAGACCATATACTGTATAGACACACTAAGGCAAGAGGGCGACAACATGAACGACATCTACACTGTAAACGACTGGATGAATCACATCGCAGACGCACTGGAAGAAGGCAATTCGGAGATGCTGGACGAATGTATCCGCAAGTCAATTGACTGGATGCAGCCAGAAGACGAGCGCATGGCTCAGCTGCGTTTGGTGGAAGGCGTGAAAGAACTCATGCTTGACAGAGAGTATGCGTGATCGTATACTGTTGAAACACTGACAGCAAGAGGGCTATAAGATGACTACGAACTTCATTGACACTGAGAAACTGGCGGACTCCATTGAGGCTGCTGTCGTTGCAGAGTTTGAAAAACGCTTTGCGGACGTGAGTGGCACTGACCAGGGCCTGCAGGCACTGTATATCTCAGACGCTGCCGACATGCTAGAGGTCTGCCGTCTAATCAAACAGGGCGAGTTTTCAGAAGCTCGCGCAAAGCTCTACCACATGGACACTTCACCGCGCGAGGATCTCTACATGCTCATGGAGCGGGTTGCAGGTTCAGAGATTGTGGACTCAATGTTCTGAGGGGTTGACAAGACCCCTCACTTCTCTTATACTATATAGACACTGACAGCAAAGAGGGCAAGACAATGACCAAGAACGAAGCAGTTGAAGCCGTGCTTGACCGGTTTGAAGACGCGAACTCGGAACTGCAGGCTCGTCTACACGATCACGATCCCCAGCGTGTACAGGAACTTGTATACCGTCTCGCTGACATCATCGACGAGATCGCGTGTATGGAAGAGCCTGAAGAGGACGAGGACACTGCAGGAGTGGACGATCCCATGCTGGATTCCAACTACGTAGGCCATCCTGTACACTATTGAGGGGTTGACACAACCCCTCCCTTCTCATATACTGTAGACACTTAGAGCAAACGACGAAGAGGGTAATCACATGCGTAACTCAAGAGACGAAGCACTTGAGATGGTAGAAGAAGGCATCGTGTCAGCACAGGCAATGCTGATGATGGCATTGGCCTACATGAGCACAGACGAAGTCGCAGACATGCTGGACATGAACGAACTGAGCGAACGCTTCTTTGAACACGATGACGACAACGCACTTGAGGAGGACTTCTAATGTTGGCGAACGTGACCTACATTGACTGGGACACTGACGGCGAAGCAGTGGATCTGCCTGAGCGGCTGCTCATCCCCATTCCCGAGGGTATGGAAGAAGATATTGAAGAGATCGAAGACTATGTGAGTGACACAATCACAGAAGATACTGGGTTCTGTCACAAAGGCTTTGGCTACTCTCTGCTCAGTGACTAAGTCATTGATTTCGCAAGACCCCAGATCCTTGTACGCGCAAAGTTTGATAAACGAGCATCGTAGCACACAAACTCGAAAACTTTGCGCGTACACGATCACAGGCCCCGCTGCACGTGTGCGCGTGTAGGTTGACATTTGAACGTGCGGTGCTATACTGTATTCATAGTTAGGGCAAACACAAGAGGGCAACAATGCGTAAAACTTACATTGGCACAGGCTTTTACAAAGTACACGCAAACTCAAACGGCACAAAGCGCATTGTGGTGGGCTTTT
>Ga0209937_1000587_pt1 | contig 11313 bp, 10 predicted proteins | sample SalPon1_B_H2O_MG_FD_185699 | JGI IMG/M metagenome (GOLD analysis project Ga0209937, IMG submission 185699) | Salt pond water microbial communities from South San Francisco under conditions of wetland restoration - Salt Pond MetaG R1_B_H2O_MG... | ecosystem: Environmental > Aquatic > Non-marine... | reverse complement strand
GGACTACGCAGCGGACGCGCATTTCTATCCGCTGCATCGCGAGGGGATTGATGCCCGGGCCGACGAGGCCGCCTGCGGGGCCGCCCTGAGCATGCTGCCCCGGCCCTTTGATGCGGTGATCCTGGGGATGGGCACGGATGGCCATACCGCATCGCTTTTCCCGGATGACCCTGCACTGGCCCGGGGGCTGGACCCGGAAACCGAAGCGCATTGTGTGGCCACCCAAGCCCCGGATGCCCCTTATGATCGGCTGAGCCTGACCCTGCATACGCTGACGAGCAGCCGCTGGATCGCCCTTCATGTCAGCGGCCAGGAGAAATGGCAGACGCTGCAAAGCGCGATCCGTGCCGGCGACCCGCAGCGCTTCCCGATCCTCGCGGTCCTGTCACAGAAAAAGGTACCCACCCATGTCTACTGGTCAGCCTGAAAAAAGCGCCTGGCTACTGGCCGATGTGGGCGGGACTAACGCCCGGGTGGGGCTGTACCACCCGGGTCAGGGCGCGCCAAGCCTTCTGTTCGCCCGCCCGACCGGTGATTTCGATGACCTGGCCGGATTGCTTCGGGCGGCGATTCAGACCTGTCCACAAGCCCATGTCCGGCACGCCGCCTGCGCCATCGCCAGCCCGGTGGAAGCGGATGACATTGCACTGACCAATGCCGGGTGGCGGTTTTCGATCGAACAAACCCGCCGTCGCTGCGAACTGGATAGCCTCGAGATCATCAATGACTGGGCCGCACAGGGTTGGGCCATCACCCGGCTCAGGCCCACGGACCTGGCACAACGATCAGGCGGTGCCCCCATACCGATGACGCCAGAGCTCGCGCTGGGCCCGGGGACCGGGCTCGGCAGCGCCCTGGTCGTCCCCGCCGATGGGCGTTGGCAGGTCTTTGCCACCGAAGGCGGACACATCAGCTTTGGCCCGCAGACGCCGCGCGAGGCCGCGGTCGTCACCCACATCAACCAGCGATTCGGCCACTGCAGCGCCGAGCGCATGGCCTCGGGCAAGGGCATTGAGACCATCGATGCGGCAACCGCCGCCATGGACGGGCGCGACGGCGAGCCGCGGGACGCCTACGCCATTGTCGCCGAGGCAAAGGCCGGCGACCCCACTGCCTGCGAGACGCTGACGCTTTTCACCCACGCGCTGGCCAGCGCAGCGGGTGATCTGGCGCTCGCCACCGGCGCGCGTGGCGGGGTCTACATCGGCGGTGGACTGATCCCCGCGCTGGGTGCGCTTTTCGACTGGCAGGCTTTCCACCAGCGATTCATCGCCAAGGGCCGCTTCGGCGACTATCTCAACGCCATTCCGGTTTTCAGCATCGAGGCCAGCCACCCAGCGCTCACCGGCCTGGCCGCCTATGTGGAGCAGCGCTCATGAACCTGCACTCCAGACAAGGCACCGCCACCACAACGCCCTTGCTGGCCCAGATACGGGCCCAGGTGCCCGAACTCTCCCCTGCCGAGCGCAAAGTGGCCGATCATGTACTCAAAGCCCCCCACGCCATCGCCGATCAGCCCATCGCCCGGCTTGCCGCGCTTGCCGATGTCAGCGAGCCAACCGTGGTGCGCTTTTGCAAACGCCTGGGGTATGCCGGTATCCACGGCTTCAAGATGGCGCTGACCCGCAGCCTTGCCGCCGAGCTGCCGCCCAGCCCGGTCGGGGTCAACAGCAACGAGCCGCTTGAGGAGACCGCGGCAAAAGTCATCGACCGGCAGATTGCCACCCTCATTCACACCCGCAACCAGCTCTCGCACCCCCGGCTCGAGCAGGCCATCGAGTGTCTGGCCTCAGCCGGGCGCATCGAACTCTACGGCCATGGGGCCTCGGGGCTGGTGGCCCAGGATGCCCAGCACAAGTTCTTCAGGCTCGGCATGCCGGTGGCCGCTTATACCGATGCCCACAACCATGCGATCTCGGCGACCATCGCGCCGCCGGATACCGTGATCATTGCCATATCCCACACCGGCCGCAGCCGGGATCTGTTGGACAGCCTCGAGGTCGCGAGAGCGCGATCAGTGGTTGTCATCGGCATCACCGGCCCGGGCACGCCCCTCGCCCGCCTGGCCGATATCAGCCTGCACGCCGATGTCGATGAAAATACCGATATCTATACCCCCATGCTTTCGCGCCTGGCCCACCTCGCGCTACTGGATGTGCTGGCGGTTGGCGTGGCGCTGCGATCGGGTGCAGAGGGCCGCGAGCGGCTGGCCCGGATCAAGCACACACTCAATCAGCGCCGGGATCTGCCGGACTCGCCGGAGGCGCCATAACCCAGGCTTTGGGGTAGTGGCTTTCGATCATCGTGCCGTGACCGACTCGGCCGACCCCCACGCCATAGCCCTGGTGGGTGAGCACGACAAAACCGCGTGACAACTGATCACCACGTGGCTCGGTGTGTTCGGGCGCGATCGGCCGGCGTTGCCGGTAGGCATCGAGCCCCGCCCCGGTCAACTCGACGACGTTCCGCCCCATCTCGGGGGCAAGCCACAGCGCTGCACCGGTGGTGGGTTTAACCGGTCGTACCTGAAGCCCGATCGCGGCGATCCCGAACGCATCCACCCGCGGCGCGGCTGGCCAGCCCTGGTCGGCGATCCGGTAGTGCAGATACCGCCCGCCATCGGGGCCGGTGGTCAGCCCCTGCAAAGCCCGGGGATTGAGTGCAAAACGCTGCTGCAGTGCCTGTGTGGCGGGATGATCAGGCCACGCGGGCGATCCGGCGGATTCTCCCCTGGGGGCATGATCGGACCGAGCCGGCCCCGTTCGGCTCAACACCGCCACATAGAAGCCACCGACATCCGCATCGCCCGGCCACACTCGGCAGGTCCCGGCAAGCCGCGGGTCAAAACGCCGTCCCCGCCACTCGGTCACACCCGGCGAACTCGGCAGTGCCGGCTGACTGGCGGGTTCGACGGCCAGCGCATCTCCCCAGTCACCGAGCACCGCATCGACCACGGCTTCATTCTCTTCCGGGGCGAGCGTGCAGGTGGCATAGACGATCCGCCCGCCCGGCCGGACAAGCCCCACGGCATGATGCAGCAGCCGTCGCTGGCGCTGGGCCAGACGGTCCCGCTCGACATCGTCGACCACCCGGCCTCCATCCCGCCGATGGATCCGATACTTCCGCCAGGTACCCTCGCCGCTGCAGGGGGCATCGACGAGCACCCGGTCGAAGGGGCCGGTATTGGCCGCCAAGGACTCGCCGGCGCCGCGGAGGGTCAACACGTTGCGAAGCCCCAGACGTCGGATGAGCTGACGGATGGCCGGCAGACGGCCGGATTGCAGTTCATTGGCAACCACCAGGCCCCGATTCGCCATTGCCAGGGCCATCTGCGCGGTTTTGTTGCCCGGCGCCGCGCATAGATCCAGCACCCGTTCGCCGGGCTGAGGATCGAGCAAGTTGACCGGTAGACGGGCGGATTCCTCCTGGATCTGGAAAAGCCCGGCAAAGTAGCCCCAGTGATGCGCCGGACTGGCATCGGGGGCAAGCCGCAGCAGGGTCTCATCCCAGTCGCTGCGTGCGCTTGCCAGGCCCGCATCATCCAGCAGTCGCTGCAGCGTCTCGGGTGTCAGGCGCTCGGGATGGGCCCACAGGGTCACCGGCTGAGGTCGGCTGATCGCATCACGAAACGCCGGCCAGTCGGGACAGATGGACTGATACCGGGCCAGCCCCGCTGCGATCGCCTCACCCATGGGGAAGGGTTAACCTGCGGTGGCCTGCGACTCGGCACCGGCCAGCCAGCCACGTATCCAGCGGCGGACGGGCTCGTGGTGATTGGACGATGGTAACCGGGCGATCGCCGCTTCGACCGCCTCGTCCCCGGCCTTGAGCCGGACCCGGTCCATGAGCGCGTGAAAAAACGCCTCGTCAAATTCCGGATGCCCCTGGATGGTCAGCGTCGTCCCCCGTTTGGCCGCGTACCAGGGGCATTGAGGGCTGGTTGCCAGTCGCTGGAACCCCGGCGCCGAGTCCACCACTTGATCCTGGTGCACCGCCAGCAGCGATAACGGTTGGCCGGCATCGAGACCGGCCCACGCGGTCTCTGTGTGAACCGGGTAGACACCCAGATGCCAGCCATGGGGTGACGGTGCCGTCCGCCCCCCGAGGGCCGAGTGGATCAGCTGGTGCCCAAAGCAGACACCCACCAGCGGCAGGCCCTGCGCATCGATGTCCCGAACCAGCCCCTCCAGCGCGACGATCCAGTCCAGACGCTCATGAACACTGGCACGGCTGCCGGTCACCAGCCATGCATCGGCGGCGTCCGGCCCCTCGGGCCACTCGCCGTCGTGCACCCGATACCCTTGTGTCTCAAAGGCAACGGCATCACCGGCAAGCAATTCGTCGAACAGCGACAGATACGAGGGCCAGCGTGTGAGTAACTCTTCGTGGAGGTCGTCACACAAAAGCACTCCGACCGTGAGCGATAGGCGTGATTGCATCATGCAGCAAGCATGCCATCGACCCGCTGCCGGATGCGACCCCGACGCATGATCATCCGGCCGCCACCGGTGGGGACAGTCATTGTCGCCGTCACCGCCCGAACCCGATAGACTCCGCACACCCGTAGCAATCACCGGCAAGCATGCAGGCTGTAATCAATCTGGCGCTGCCATTCTTTGCGCTTATCTTTACCGGTTATCTGGCCGCCCGCAGCCGGATTCTCAACGAAACCACGGTTTCAGGGCTCAATGGATTCGTCTTCTACTTTGCCCTGCCCGCCTTGCTGCTGGTGAAAACCTATGCCGCGCCGGCGGCCACCGGCCAGGTGGTGGATCTGCTCATCGCCTACTACCTGCCGGGACTGGTGCTTTTTTTCGCCACCGTCTGGGTGGGCCAGCGACTGCTGAAACTGCGCATGGCCGATGCCTCGATCCAGGGACTGGGGGCGGTTTTCTCGAACGTGGGCTTTATCGGCCTGCCGCTGATCATCCTGCTCTATGGCAGCGAGGCGGCATTGCCCGCGGTGCTGATCGTCATGGGCGATACCATCGTCATGCTGGGGCTGGCGACTGCGCTGGTCGAAGCCGATCTGGGGACCGGGCGGGGCATCCTGCCACTGCTGCGTCGCACCGGCGGCGGCATCGTCCGCAACCCGATTGTCATGGCCGGGGTGGTCGGGCTTGGCCTTAACCTGATGAGCGTGCCGGTGGCCGAACCCATCCAGCGCTACGGAGGGCTGCTCGCCGACGCGGCCGGGCCCTGCGCGTTGTTTGCCCTGGGGGCCACCCTGGCTGGGCGACCCATGAAAGAAGGTGCGGGTGAAACCGCCTATGTGGTCGCGCTCAAACTCTTCGTCCACCCGGCGCTGGTGGCAGTGATGGTGTTCTGGGTGGTGGATTTGCCGCCGGTCTGGGCAGCGGTGGCGCTGCTGCAGGCCTCGCTGCCCATCGCCGCCAATGTCTATGTGCTGGCCAAACGCTATGAGCAGCGCCCGGCGCAGGTCTCATCGGCCATTTTCTTCTCCACCGCTGCCGGTGTGCTGACCATATCCTGGCTGATCAGTCGGCTCTACGGAGGCTAGGGAATGAGCCGCGCACTTCAAGGCCCGTGTGACCGCGCAAGATGCCTCGTCACCGTAATCCTCGCGTGATCGGCCGAAAAGGCCGCTTCCGAGGCCCGTGCTCGGAAACGAGCATCGATCAGCTTATCGCGACTCGGGATTGTCGAATTCGGGCGGCCGAGATCGCGCCAGCATCGTTTGGGTGGCGGTCGGAAATCCCCGAGTAAAGACCGCTCGCTCCGCGTATGTGGGAGTCTGCGTCCGTATTCGTTGTTCAGTCACTGAAAAATCACTGGGATGCATCACAGAAACAATGCCTTAAAACCTTACAGACCCTTACGCGGGCAGAGGATGTAGGCTAAGAAATGGTATTTGGACAAAGCTGGCGCCCGCGGGCGCAGGCCTGCGCAGTGAAGGGGGCGGCATTCAGCATGAAAAGGCATGGCAGCCAAAAGCCAGGGTACCGGCATTAACGTGAGGCAGATGACGCGTGCTCGTCACGGTAATGGCGTTGTCGTAGAGCTCACGCTGCTACTCGCGAGCATGCTGATGCCGGTGGTGGCCCTGGCGGATGATCGCGCGATCGCGCAGGCCGAATACGTCATCACCGACACGCCATCGGCACCCGGCGTGCAGGCGGACTGGCGGGGCTACCTGACCGGTCAGACGATTGGCTTTGTCGAGGGCTTTGTCTGGATGAAGCTCCGGTTTGCATCTGCTGACTCAATGCCCCACAACCCCTGGCTGCTCATCCGGCCGGTCCATCTCGACCACATCACCATTTATCGCGGTGCAACCACCACCACCCCTCGTCTAATCGCCGGCGATCGTCACCCCACCGCTGGGGGGATTGTGCCCAGCAGCTACGCCCTGGCCCTCACGGACGCGGACATAGAGCAAGGCCTGCTGATCCGTTTCAACTCCCGCAATCTCATGCAGCCGCACCTCACGGTGCGCTCGCAACAGGCACTGCAGGAAGAGAGCACCGCGTTTTACATGCTGGTCAGCGTGGCCATCGCGGCCACTCTCTTCTACCTGCTCTGGGCGGCGACTGCGATGATCGCCTCGCCGACACCCCTGGTGGCGGCGTTCATCGCCCGGCTCTCGCTCTATCTACTGACCCTGCTCATTCACACCGGGCTCACGCGGCCATTGTTCGGCGAGGGGGCGATGGTCACCCAGGACCTCGCGCACAATACCATCGCGCTGGCCTACATCACCGTGGCGCAGATCTTCGATTTCATGCTGCTCCGCGAGCTGGCCGGGCGCTGGCCAAGCCGACTTTTCCTTGGTGTTGTCGCAGTGACCACGCTCGCCAAACTGCTCGCCTTTGGCCTGGGTGACGTCTCACTCGCGATACAGATTAACAACGCCTCAGCCCTGGCAACGCTGCTGCTCGCCCTGGTGCTAATACCCCTTTGCCGGACATCGCCAAGGGCCGTCTATGTCATCAATCACGCAACGCTGGCGGTCTATTTCCTGCTGCAGGCCATCCCCCTCGGGCTGCTGTTCCTCGGCATTCTCATCGAGAGTGCCTGGTTCAGCCGACTGCAGGAGTTCGCTTTCATCAACTATGCGATCCTGCCCGGCGCCTATATCGCCTGGATCCTTTTTCGCCGCCAGCAGATGATAATCCGGCAGCGCAACACGCTCGCCGAGCGCTCCCGGCTGTTGCAGGCACGCTCGAACGAACAGCGCCTGCGGCGCCAGGAGGTGGGGCAACTCCTCGAGATGCTCTCCCACGAGGTGCGCACCCCGCTCGCCACGCTGCGTCTCGCCCATCATATGGATGCGCTCGACAAGGACACGGTGAGCCGTGCCATACAGACGATCGACCATGCCCTGCGTCAGGCCGACCGGATCGACGAGCTCGAGCGTGGCCGCCTGCAGATCCGCCGGCAACCAATAGAGCTCGCCGCGCTCGTTGATGCCATCGCCGAGGAACGCGGCGTGGATCTCGAGCGTGATGGTGCGCCTGCGCTCGTCGAGGCGGACCCCGAACTGCTCCGCGTCGTGCTCTCGAACCTCGTCGGCAATGCTGGTAAACACGGCCTCGCAGACCACCCGGTCGTCGTGTCCATCGAACAGGACACCGGGACGATTATCCTGCGGATTGCTAATCGCGTGGCCGCCGGCACGGAGCCAGATCCGGACCGGGCTTTTGAGAAATACTACCGGGCAGACAGCGCAAGCGGACAGTCCGGGACCGGACTCGGCCTATATATCGCCCGGTCCCTCAGCGAGCGTATGGGGATTGACGTCAGGCTCGTCTCAGGGGAAGGGCGAGTGGTCGTCATCCTGACCCTGCCACTAGAGGCCAGCGAGCAAAGCGAGGAAGACCATGACCAACATCGCGGTGGTTGAGGACAATCTGGAACTCCAGGAGATGACGGCCCGCTTCCTGCGCGGTCATGGCTATCAGGTTGTCGGGGTCACCGCCGCCGAAGAGCTGGCCGAACTCGCTGTCACCCCGGATTTCTACCTGATCGATTTGAACCTGCCGACCATCAGTGGTTATGAGCTTATCGAGCGCATCCGCCAGACCGCGCCGAACGTCGGGATCATTGTGACCTCGGCACGCGAGCGCACCGAGGACATCACCCGGGGCTACGAAATCGGCGCCGATGTCTATCTGACTAAACCAATCGACCCCGACCTCCTCCTGGCGGCCGTAAAACGGCTCGAGAGACGAACGCTGCATTCACCCGAGCGTCGGGATACCGCGCTCGTCTACCAGTCCTCGCGGACGCTGCAGCGTGGCGATGAGGTGGTTCGATTGTCCCAGGCCGAATGCCGGCTGCTCTACCAGCTCAGCCTTGCCGGCAGCGACGGACTCGAGCGCTGGGAGGTCATGGAGATCCTCGGCATGGATCTCGACCGAGATGCCCAGAATACGCTCGAGGTTCGCATCACTCGACTGCGCGGCAAGCTCCGCGCCGTAGGGTTGCATGGCGAAGTACTGGCAGCGGTGAGAAATCTCGGCTACAGGCTCTCGGCGAATCTCGAGTTCGTTTAGATCGCCGCTACTGATAGTCTTTGACTCGCCGCGGGAGAAAGACAAATTCGACTGGTGTGAAAAGACTCAAACCTCGGACCACCGGTGCTGCCACCCCGCCCTAGGGGCGTAACGCACGTCAAAGCTAGCCGTCAGAACTCGAAGCCGACACCGGCCGAGACAATATCCACGCCGGGGTTGTGATCGTAGAGCCCGGCGTTGGAGGTGTGCTGGATGCGGATACCCACCACCAGGGCATTGGTGGGCGCCCAGGCCACACCCGCGTGGCTGGTGAACTGAAACGGCCCACCCAGATCCTTGCCGTTGCCGTTGTGTGACGAAATCAGGGTTGGTTGCACGCCCAGGCTGAATCGCCAACTCGCACCCGGATGATGTGCCTCGAGGACCGGACCGATGGCGAGAAAGAGGTTGCTATCATGATCGCCATCCCAGTATCCCAGCGTGCCATCCCAAAGCGCAGTGAACCCGTCTGCGCCATGGGCATCGAGCACAGCGCGCTGCAACCAGGCAGCCGGCCGTCGATGGTAGACCTCGATGGCATCAAACCCATCCCCGCCACCGGCGCGGATACCGCCTTCGAAGGCCGTCGTCGCGCCGTCCCGGGCATGCCCTGTCAGTGACACGGCAAGGCAGATCACAGCGGTGCCCCGTGCCAGCCCGCTCCATGGCATGTTTTTCATGATCAATCCTGACACCCAAATCCGTCGTAGTATGACGCTTTTTGTGGGATTGGCCTAGTTTGCCGTCGCACTGGCCGGTACAAACAGGTGGATAGGCGGGAAGGGAAATTGGTCGGGGTGAGAGGATTCGAACCTCCGACCACCTGCACCCCATGCAGGTGCGCTACCAGGCTGCGCTACACCCCGAGATCAGCTGAAGAGGATACAACAGCAGCGCCTTGACGCCAATCACTCTCACCCTTCCGGGACCCCCCGGCGACTAACGCCGCAGCCCGGCGAGGATCTCCTCAAGTTCGCTACGGATCTGCCGGAGGATCTGCTGGCGCTGATTGGCGTCTTCCCGCGCGCCCTCGCCCGAGAGCTGCTGTCGCGCGCCGCCGATAGTAAAGCCCTGGTTGTAGAGCAGCGCCCGGATCTGGCGGATCAGAATGACGTCCTGGCGCTGGTAATACCGCCGGTTACCGCGCCGTTTGACCGGATTGAGCTGGGAGAACTCCTGTTCCCAGTAACGCAGCACATGGGGTTTGACCGAGCACAGCTCGCTGACCTCACCGATGGTGAAATAGCGTTTCGCCGGGATCGGCGGCAGCTCGTCGTTACTGCTCGCGTCCAGCATAGCTCTCTACCCGGGTTTTCAGTTTCTGCCCCGGCCGAAAGGTGACAACCCGTCGCGCCGAGATGGGGATTTCCTCACCGGTTTTGGGGTTGCGACCGGGACGCTGGTTTTTGTCGCGCAGATCGAAGTTTCCGAATCCGGAGAGTTTGACGGCTGTGCCGCTCTCCAGGGCATGCCGGATCTCCTCGAAAAACCCCTCGACCAGGTCTTTGGCCTCACGCTTGTTGAGGCCGACCTCTTCGAAGAGCCGCTCGGCCATATCCGCCTTGGTCAGCGCCATTCGTGCCCTACTCCCTCAACTCTGCGCCCAGGTCCTGGCGTAGTTTTTCGATCACCCGACGCTGGACCGTGTCCACCTCGTCGTCGGTAAGGGTGCGGGAAGAATCCTGCAATATCAATCCCATGGCGAGGCTTTTGCAGCCTTCACTGACACCTTTGCCCTGGTAGACATCGAACACGGAGACCGTTTTCAACACCTCACCGGCGGCCTCACGGATGCACTGCTCCACCGCCGCCGCCGCGACCGTCTCGTCAACGATCACCGCCAGATCCCGACGGATCGATGGATACCGCGGTATGGGTTGGTAATCGGGCAAGGGCTTTTGCCAGAGCAACGACTGCGCGAACTCGAACACCAGGACCGGCCCGTTCAGATCCAGGTCGCGGATCACCGCCGGGTGCAACGCGCCGAGCCACCCCACGGTCTGATTGTCCTCACGGATGGCCGCTGATTGTCCCGGGTGGAGTGCCGGATGCTCGGCCGGTGCGATGTCGAGCCGATGGGCGATCCCCGCCATTTCAAAAAGCGCCTCGACATCGCCTTTGATATCAAAGAAATCGGCGTCGCGTGGCCGCTCACCCCAGTGCATCCCCGACGCCGGCCCGGCAATCAGACCGGCCACCACAGGGGTCTGGGCGAGTGCACCCGGCTGACCCCGAAAGCTCAATCCGGTCTCGAAGAGCCGCACCCGGTTCATCTGGCGATTCTGGTTGTGGCTAAGGGCACGTACCAACCCGGTCCACAATGTCGTGCGCATCACAGCAAGATCGGCCGACAGTGGATTGGCCAGCGCCACGGCTTGCTCGTCAGGGTCGAGCTGACGCTGCAGCTCGGGGTCCACGAAGCTGTAGGTCACCGCCTCCTGATACCCTCGATCGACCAGCAACGCCCGTGCCCGGTCCAGGGACAGCGTCGATTCATGCGCGCCGGTCAGCGCGGCGGGAGCCGCACTGCGTCGCGTTGGCAACCGATCGTAGCCATGAATCCGGGCGACCTCCTCGATGAGATCGACCTCACGGGTAATGTCGAATCGCCAGCTCGGCACCTGCACGTCCCAGCCCTGGGCACCCTCTACAAGGCCCATGCCCAGTCGGGACAATGTCTCGACCATCTCGGACGACTCGATCCGGGTACCCAAAAGGCGATTGACCCGATCCGGCCGCAGCGTCACCGATCGGGTTGGGGGCATATCGGCCTCGACGATCGCTTCGCTGATCGGCC
>Ga0209937_1000586_pt1 | contig 11320 bp, 12 predicted proteins | sample SalPon1_B_H2O_MG_FD_185699 | JGI IMG/M metagenome (GOLD analysis project Ga0209937, IMG submission 185699) | Salt pond water microbial communities from South San Francisco under conditions of wetland restoration - Salt Pond MetaG R1_B_H2O_MG... | ecosystem: Environmental > Aquatic > Non-marine... | reverse complement strand
CTTAATAAAGGCATGAACCGTATGGGTGTCCTTATGCAGCAGACAGGTTATCAGGTTGGTGACTTTGCGGTTCAGGTCCAAAGTGGCACTCATATGATGGTTGCCCTTGGTCAACAGGCTACACAGCTTGTAGGCACCTTTGGTATGCTTGCCAAGTCTACTAAGATGATCGCCTTGTTCTCTGGCCTTGGCATTCTTGTGCCTATTGCGACGGCTGTTGCTGGTGCTTGGATGAGAGCTAGTGAAAACATGGATAAGGCAGCAGACGCTACCTCTTCTCTCTCTGATGCTATATCCTCAGCCCAGTCTGCTATTGACCTCCACAAGATGAGTATCGTAGAGCTTACAGAAAAGTATGGGCTTCTCGGGTTGGCGGCAAGGGAGGCTTCTGTTGAGATTGCCAAAGCTGACTTTAGAAGTGCTGTAAGTGGTATACGGGAAGAGGCAATCCCTGTACTAGATGATCTTGCTTCTGCCCTAGAAACTTATAGAAACACCGAAATGTTTTCTTTCGAGAGTAATAAAGCTGTAGAGCAAATCCAAGAGATAAGGGACCAGCTAGAACTCAGTACAGTAGAAACGGAACGTCTGGCAGATCAATTTATTGCCTTTAGGAACGCTGCGACTCTTGAAGAGCAAGTAATTGCAGCACTTGACCTTAAACAAACTATGTCAGAAATACCTGAGTCGGTCCTCCAGACAGACAAGAGTCTTAATGCGGCTGTAAAGTCTATAAACAGTCTCTTTATGGAAGGCACAGAGCTTAAGAAACTTATGGAGGACCTTGAAGGGTCTGCACCAGATTCTGGTTGGATGGACAGTGCCATTAGGGGTGTTAACAGCCTCTACAACCGAATTATTGCTGCAATTTCAGGTGTAAAAGCACTTAAGTCTGAGGCCGGAGAACAATTTGGAGAAGGTCCACCTCTTGTGTTTGACCCAGCGTCTGGACGTTTTGTTGAGAGCGGTCAAGAGGGACGTAAAAATCTTGCTGCAAACCTTGGTCTTGATCTTGGGACAGGAACTTTTGGCCGTGGAAAGGGCAGCGCTGGAGGCTCTTCAGGCGGCGGTAGCGGTGGAGGTGGTGGTAAATCTCCTGCTGAGATTGCTAGGGAAAACCTACAGAAACTAGAAGAGCAACTTGAACTTGAGGAAGCCCTCATTGGTAAGTCGGACGAACGTAAGCGTGTTATTAAAGCCCTTGGTATAGAGTTCGCCCAACAGAACCCTCAGATTGTAGCTGGACTAGAAGACCAAATCACTAAGATTGATGAGATGACTCACCGGGAGAACCAGATTAAGAAACTTGGAGACACTATCAAGAGCAGCCTTGGAGATGCCTTCATGTCTATTGTTGATGGCAGTAAGTCTGCTGGGGATGCTTTCAAGGACATGGCTCGTTTGGTGCTTAAGCAGGCTTTTGAGATGCTGGTGATCCAGCCCATTCTTAATGGTATCTTTGGCGCTATTGGTGGTGGCGGTGGTTTTCTTAGTGCTTTGTTTTCTGCCAATGGTAATGCTTTTCAGCAAGGTGGAAAACTAACGGCCTATGCCAATGGTGGTGTTGTTACTGCACCTACAGCCTTTCAACACTCTGGTGGTCTTGGGGTTATGGGTGAAGCTGGGCCTGAAGCTATTATGCCTCTTAAGCGTGGTAAGAATGGTAAGCTGGGTGTGCAGGTTGAGGGAAACCAAGGGAATGTGACTGTAGAAAACCACTTCCATATAGCAGCCAATGGTGATGACTCTGTTAAGCGTATTATTGCACAAGAGGCACCTCGTATTGCTAACCTCACCCAAAAGCAAATCCTAGATCAACGCCGCCGTGGTGGTGCAATGAAATCTACCTTTGGATAAGGAACTAATGCCTTGGCAATCAGCTACCCCTTAAGCACACCAACCACAATAGGTATTGAGAGCATTGAGATACGTGCAGTGAACGCTGTAGCTACCTCTCAAAGCCCCTTTACCTATAAGCAACAGATCGTATCCCACCAAGGCCAGATTTGGGAAGCCTCTGTAAACATTCCTAGTGTTCGTAGAGACCTTGCTGCTGAGTGGAAAGCCTTCTTAACTGCCCTCAAGGGTCCAACAGGCACTTTCCTACTGGGCGACCCTGACTATGCTACTCCTCGGGGGGATGTCTCTAGTGTTACCCTTACTGGCAGTGCTGGTGATGAAACGGCTACAGTGACTATGACTGGGACACTCAAGGCTGGTGACTACATCCAGTTGGGCAGTGGGTCTACTGCTAAGTTACACCAAGTGCTTATTGATCAAACTGGTGATGGTAGCTTGGAGATTTGGCCTGCCCTTCGTAGTGACTACACAGACGCTACTGTAGTGTTTAATAACCCTAAAGGCGTCTTCAGACTCGCTACGAATATGTCGTCTTGGTCAATCAACAACGCTAGTGCATACGGCATTAGCTTCGAAGCTGTAGAGGCAATCGTATAATGACAGACAAGAAAATATCAGAACTAACACAGATTACTGGTGCTGATGTAGATGACGCCAATGATGAATTTGCTATCGTAGACTCTTCTGCATCTGAGACAAAGGCTATCACTCGTGCTGAATTGCTTAGTAGTGTTTCAGCTATCACTACTACTGGTGACATTACCGTGGGTGGGGACCTCACTGTTAATGGAACTACAACTACCATAAACACACAAACTCTAGACGTTGAAGATAAGAATATCACCGTGGCATTTGGTGCTGCTGATGCTGCCGCTGCTGATGGGGCTGGCCTGACTGTAGACGGGGCTGACGCCACCATCACCTATGTGTCCTCAGGAGATAATTGGTCCTTTAACAAAGATATTGACGTAACTGGAGATGTAGCTGTATCCGGGACTGTAGATGGTCGGGATGTTGCGAGTGATGGCTCTAAATTAGATGGTATTGAGGCTGGGGCAACAGGAGATCAAACGGCTTCTGAGATTAAGACTTCATACGAAAGTAACGCCGACACGAATGCCTTTACGGATGCAGAGCAATCCAAACTATCGGGCATCGAAGCCAACGCAGACGTGACAGACACAGCCAATGTGACTGCTGCTGGCGCTTTGATGGACAGCGAGGTGACGAACCTTTCTGACGTGAAGTCTTTTGACCCGACCGACTACGCGACTGCCGCTCAGGGCGACTTGGCGGACACTTCCCTACAGCCCGGTGAAGCCGTTCTTCAGACAAGCGCAACAAGCTCTGCGGTACTCCCTAGCGGCACAGACGCCCAGCGCGATGGCACACCGTCTGCTGGCTACATCCGCTTCAACACCACTAGCGATTCGTTTGAAGGCTACGACGGCACTGCGTGGGGTGAGATTGGTGGTGATTTTTCATCTGTTGCAGAGGACATACTGCCTGACGCCGATAATACGCGAGACATAGGTGCAAACGGAAACGAGTGGGCGGAAGGGCATTTTGAAACAATAAACGCACAGAACTACGGCGACGGCACAGATAGCGTCCCGGCCTCGGCGGTGCTTCAGGGGACTGCGAAGGTGTACGCAGAAATTACATCCAGCTTCGCTTTAACTACTGGCTACAACGTGGCGTCGTTGACTGACGGAGGGGCTGGCCTTTGCACGATAAACTACACAAATGCACTTACATCAATCGGCGGCCATGGCGCAACAGTCTTCGGTAACGCGCGGATTGCTAGCTTAAACGCGCCCACCACATCATCAGCACCTTATAGAATTTATACAACTGGTGACGTTTTAGACAATGTAGGGTTTGGGTGCGCAGCATTTGGAGACCTCGCATGACCATTGATTACACCCAATACAAGATCTGGGAACGCGAGATGATCTTCAAGGCTCAGCACAAGGACTTGCCACAGGGTAATTATGCTATCCTCTGGGAAGACCCCGCTGCCCCAGACGAGCCCGCCAAGGTAACCCGCCCCAGCCCGACATGGCTCGCTATGGCAATGCACGGCGGTATCTTGCCCCCGGTCGAGGTCTACTGGGCGCTGCGTGAAGATGAAGAGCGCGATGGTTTCATTCGTCACACCCGTGGTCATTTGCTGCACGAGACACCGCCCGTCCCGGCCATGACCGAGGAAGAAGCGATGGAATATCTGGTCATGAAAGACCTGCCGCCGCGCGTATGGCGGGACTACAAGGGTAACCGACAGGTTCTGAAGATTGTTCCTGTCCACCTGATCCCGACTAACCGCGAATTTAGAAACGCTTGGAAGATCAATCAAGAGGCTGCATAACAATGGCACAAACACTTATCAATATCAACGGCGATGCCCGTGACGCTAAATCCCTTCAAGTCCCTACAGACCGTACTTTCCGTGGTGCGTGGCTGTTCAACGGGGACGCTGTCGAAGTAGACATGAAACTGGCGCGTGACATTCACCGTGAAACTATCCGTTCTGAGCGTAATGCTAAGTTCGAAAAGCTGGATGCTGACTGGTTCCGCGCTGCTGAAACGAACGACACTGACGCGCAAGCCGCTATTGCCTCTCAAAAGCAAGCGCTGCGAGACGTGACTGGCGATGATCGCATTGATGCTGCTGCAACACCAGACGAGCTGAAGGCGCTGACACTAACTGTCCTTCTGGGATAACTTACTTTTAAGGAGTGACTGGTGGCTACTCGTGACATATCCAGCGCGATAACAAACAACCTTGAAGATGGTGTTATTTATCCGTTCTTCGCTATAGAGCTTCTGTTTGATAGCGCACCAATCAGGCTTTGGACTGGCGTCGGCACTCTTGTTTACGAAGGTGTCTCATACATAGGTACGGGCGCTTTACTAGATGTATCGTCTATTGAGGAGACCTCTGAGATAGCCGTGAGGGGCGCTACAATATCGTTGAGTGGTATGAACAGCGAAGTCATCTCTCTGGCCCTCCAAAGCCCCTACCAAGGCCGTGTGTGCAATATCTACTTTGGCATGTTCTCTAAAGGCTCACTGATAAAAGAGGACGGGTTTTATATCCTGCTTGAAGATGGCAGTAAGATAGTTTTGGAATCACAAGAAACCGGGCTTACGCAAATCTTCTCTGGCTACATGGATGAGATGAATATTGACGAAGGGCCAGACTTTGGAAGTATTGAGCTTAAGGTTGAGAACAAGCTGATTGACTTGGAGAGGGCTAGGGTTCGTAGGTTTACTAGCGGCTACCAAAAGTCTGTATATCCGAGTGACAAGGGCTTAGACTTTGTAGAGAGCCTTCAGGACAAAGAGATTGTGTGGGGTCGTAGTGTCTCAAATTAAATACCAACAAGAGTTCTTGGATAGTGTCAAGGATGAAGCTCTAGTCTTAATAGAGGACCACTTTAGTGAGGTGTATCCTGCCCGTGAGGTGTATGACCTTGAGATGGACTGGGACACTTATGCCAAGCTAGAAGACCTCGGTATGCTTAAGATATTCACTGCTCGTGATGGTAGCGCACTTGTTGGTTATCTTTGGGTTATTGTGTCTCCTAACATCCATTCTAAAGGTGACTACACTGCCTGTGATGATGGTTTGTTTGTGGCTAGTTCCCACAGGGGTAAGTCTGTAGCAGTAAAGCTGATTAAGTTTGTAGAGAAGTGCCTAAAGGAAGATGGCTTTAAGACTCTTCATCTGGTGGGGACTGCGGAGAAACCAATAGACTCGTTAGTAGAGCGTCTAGGCTACAAACAAATAGAAACTAAATTCCAGAAGGTGTTATAATGCCTGTTGTCTCTGCTGCTGTCGCTATTGGTACATCTATTGCGACCTTTGCCACTGGCCTTGCGCCTGCTATTGCAGTATCCGCTATTGGTGGTTCTTTTGTAGCGGGGGCCATCGGCTTTGCAGCTACAGCAGCCCTCGGTCTTGCCCTAAATGCCTTGACGCCAAAGCCTAAAAGACCTAGCCTCAGCACAGGCGCAAGATCTAACCGTGGTTATACAGTGAACCAGAGAGGCGCTGCCTTAGACCATCAGATACTTTATGGTCGTGCTAGGGTTGGGGGTGCTATTGTATTCCAGAGTACCACAGGCAACAACAACAAGTTCCTACACCAGATTGTAGCCTATACTGGACATGAGATTGAGTCCTTTGATGAGATATACATCAACGATGCTAAGGTTACTAACCTAGACGCTAGTGGCAATGTAGTTACTGTAGATCTTCCTGATGGAACGAGTAGTAACAGGTACAATGGACATCTAAGAATCAATAAGCACTTAGGCTCCCCGGATCAAGCTGCTGATGCTGATCTTGTGGCTGAGGTTGGTGAGTGGACTTCTGAGCATAGACTTAGGGGTATCTCATATCTCTATATGCGTTTTGCCTTCAACCAAGATGTATACCCCAATGGTGTTCCTCAGATTACAGCTACAATCAAGGGTAAGAAGGTCTATGACCCAAGGACTGATACTACAGTTTGGTCTGACAACCCTGCGCTATGCCTAAGAGACTACCTGTCCAACAGCTATGGTCTTAACGAGGATGACGCCAACATAGACGATACTCTGGTGTCTTCAGCCGCTAACGTGTGTGACGAGACAGATACTGATGCTGGGACTGCTCGCTATACCTGCAATGGTGCATTTACCACAGAAAGCTCTCCTTATGACACACTAGGAGATATGCTTACGTCTATGGGCGGTTTGTTGTGGTATGCTCAAGGTAAGTGGCGCATGAAGCCTGCTTATTGGGTTGCACCTACCATTACATTCACTGAGGATGATCTTCGTAGCAACATATCTGTCAAGACAAGGCATTCTCGTAGGGACAACTTCAACACTGTCCGTGGCACATTCCGTGGCGAAGAAACTGATTGGCAAGTTACTGACTACCCAGAGGTCACTAATTCTGCATTTTTGTCTGCTGACGGGGGTCAAGAGAGTGTTGCAGACATTGAGTTGCCCTTTACAGATAATTCCATTGAGGCTCGTAGGATTGCTCGTATTGCTCTTGAGCGTAATCGACAACAGCTTACTGTGAGTGCATCATTTGGTATGAGAGGGTTTCAGGCTCAGGTTGGTGATGTAGTTAATCTGACTATTGATCGCTTTGGGTGGGTTGCTAAAGCATTTGAGGTCACGAGTTGGACATTTGGTCTTGCAGACAACCAAGACTTGCAGGTGCAGATGACCTTACGTGAAATCTCTGAAAGTGTGTTTGATGAAGTTGATGATGGTGTAGTTTACGAAAGAGATAACACTACCCTGTTGTCACCCTTTGAAGTGCCTCCTATTGGTATTAACGCCACTGCAACCACACGAGTCCTTAGAGAGAAACTTACAAATATCATCAATGTGAATATCACTTCTGGTAGACCTGAAGCTATTGACAGGGTTGAGGTAGAGTTCAAGGAATCCTCAGAGACTGAATACGTTAGTGCTGGCACAGGGGAACTCGGTCTTTTCCGCTTGGTTGATCTTGAGACTGGTGACTATGACTTCAGGGCCAGAGCGATTAACTCGTTTGGCGTAAAGGGTGAGTTTGAGTTTCTGTTTAATGTGTCCGCTGATGGTCTACTTGGGTCTCCTGCTGATGTGTCTGGCCTTACTGCTGAAGTCAATGGGCCAACAATCCATCTTGAATGGGAACCTGTTCCTGACCTTGACTTGAGTTACTATCGCATCAGACATTCGATTGAAGAGTCTGGAGCTACTTGGGCTAATGCTACAACTGCTGTAGATAAAGTTCCTCGTCCTGCATCTGCTGTATCTCTCCCCACTAGACCGGGAACCTATCACATTAAGGCTATCGACAAGTCTGGTGTGGCTTCTGAAGACTACACATCTGTTGTTGTTCCTAGTGCAGATATTGAGAACTTTACAACTACTGATGAGCAAGTTGAAGACCCTACCTTTAGTGGGACTAAGACAGATTGTTCGGTTGTTAGTTCTGCACTTGAGATCACTGATGTATCTACAGCACCCTCTGAAGCAACTTATGACTTCAGTACTTACATTGATACTGGTAGTGTTCGTAGGGTCCGCTCAAGGATAGAAGCTAACGTAATCCGTAAGGACAACACTTCTGGTCTGTTTGATGACCTGCCGGGTCTGTTTGATGACTTTCCGGGGCTATTCGATGACTTCACAGGTGATGCAGACTTTGCTGATGTAAATGTAAAAGCGTATATCTCTATCACTCAAGATGATCCTGCCGGGACACCCACTTGGACGGACTACCAACTCTTTAGGGCTGGTGAGTATTCTGGACGTGCTTTCCGCTTTAGGGTAATTCTTACGTCAACGTCCGACGACATAACACCGTCCATCACAGGACTTAAAGCTATCGTGGAGTATAACTAATGAGCCAAAACGATTATGTGATTGGCAACCAGACAGCGCCTAACTTCAGGTCTGACTTGAATGATGCACTTCAGGCTCTTGCAAGTTTGTCGTCTGGTTCCACTGCACCATCAACTACCTATGCCAATATGCTTTGGTATGATACTGGTAATAACATCCTCAAGATGCGTACTGAGGCTGATGATGATTGGATTGATATCGGTACTCTGAACCAATCGACCAATACGTTTGAAGTTGCTGGCCTGACGACTCTTGCACAATCTGTTTGGGAAACAGGTACAGACACAACTGAGGCGCTTGTAAGTCCTGCTAAGGTTAAGGCTGCTGTTGATTCTCTTGTTGATGTTACGGATATTCCTACTACGTCCCTGAGATCCCCAACGGCGGGGACTGGTCACCTAATAAGGCGCGTCCAAGAAGAGACACAAGACACTACGTCCACATCATATTTTTCCCCCGACTTTCACGACCGACTTGCTACTAGCGCACATCTTGGAGTAACTTGTTTGGTTCCGGGTGTAATTACCTGTTATGCACTGCATACAAGTAGTGTGGGTTTTCAGTCAGCTTTTTTGCGAGTATTGAAGAACGGCGTTGAGGTTGCTGAGTGGACAACTATTAACAGCTCTTTTGTGGCAAGGTCTGTTAATGTGTCTGTCGCTGTTGGTGATGTCATAATTTTCCAACAAAGAACAGGGAGTGCTAGTTCTTCGACATGGGCGCAGCTTAGAATTTACTCAAACAACCCAGACATGGCGGTGGCGTGATGAAAAATCCTAAATACATGAACGCTGAAGGCACCATCATCCTTTTGGAATTAGATGACGAAGGTTCAGATGTCTTGGTTGCTGAGCCGACCGGGGGATATGCTGACATCTTTGCTGAGGCTGTTAAAGGCACCTACGGAAATGTCGCCCCCTACGTCCCACCCGAACCTCCACTTATTTCGCCCCAACAAGTCAAAGACGAAGCCTATCGCCGGATCATCGCCATCTGCCCTGAGTGGAAGCAGAGGAATCTCACAGCACAGGCGTCTATCCTTGCTGAAAAGGGCCGTGACAATTGGACTACGGAAGAACTAGCAGCATGGGAAGCTGGTGAAGCTATCTGGTCTGAGATTGCTGCTATCCGGGCTAAGTCTGATGAGGTTGAACTTATGGACCCTATCCCACAAGACTACACAGAAGACAAATGGTGGACATAGATGACTTACAGACTAGGACAACGAAGTATGCAGAACCTCTCAGGTGTTCATCCTGACTTGGTTGCTGTAGTGAAACGTGCTATTGAGATTACTGAACAGGACTTTAGCGTTATTGAAGGTGTTCGTAACATTGACCGTCAACGTCAGTTAGTGGCTAAGGGTGCTAGTAAGACTATGAACTCTAGGCACCTCACAGGACATGCTGTAGACTTGGCCCCCTACCCTCTCGCATGGGACTGGCCTCTGTTCTACCCGATTGCTGACGCTATGAAACTAGCCGCTAAAGAGCTTGATGTAGACCTGGAGTGGGGCGGCGACTGGAAGACCTTTAAGGATGGCCCACATTTCCAGCTTAGCTGGGAGTCCTACAGATGACTGAAAACCAATGGCACCTGAGCAAGAGTGTCCCAGTAACCTTTATCCTAGCTATCATTGCACAGACCATTGCTCTGATCTGGTTTGTTGCTACCCTACGCAGCGACGTAGACATAAACCAAGCGCAGATTCTACGGCATGAAGTACGTATTGAGACGGTAGAAGACATCGTACAGAATCAGGCCGTCATGCTTGCTAGGATTGATGAAAACCTAAAGGCTATCCGCGATGCAATCGAACGAAACGACCAAACCAGACGGTGAAAAGCCTAAGAAGACGTGGAAGCGTGAGGTTGCATTTCTGCTGTTCATCTGGCTAGTCTACCTTGTAGAAACTAAGGAGCCTGAAGTTGTCAAGATACTCGCATTCCCGATCTTCACGTATATTGCTCTTGCTATGGGTATGTCTTGGTACTCTCCTAATGGCGGGTTGCTCAGGCAGTCCTCTCAGTCTGCTGACAGGCGGTGGTCCCAACGTAGCAGCCAACGTACAGGCTGGGAAGACGAACAGTCAGACAGTAGGGACTACCAGCATTACAGAGCAGAAGCTAGTGAGACCGAAGGCGAGGAATATCCGACAGACAGCAGACACCAATCAAGTAAGATCGGATAGTGTTGAGACTGTTGTGGTCAATGAAGTTCCTGTTTGGGTAGTTCTGTTGCTCATCCTTGGGTGGCTACTCCCTAGTCCTAATGAAATAGGCAGATGGATAAGAAGCCTGTTTGTGAAAAAGGCCGACAGGCCGACGCGCTGATGCGCTGGAAAAGAAATAGCCCACTAAGGTTTTACCCCCTAGTGAGCTTCTGTAGAGCCTCTGCCGTTAGTTCGGTAGGGGCTTTTTCTTTTGGTGCGGCCTAACAGCGTACTCACTTATAACAGCTTTGGGTGTTTCAGGGTCTCTGGTTTGCCGCTTTATACTCTACTACAGACCCTTTTTGGAGTGTGCCTTGAGTTTCACCGCAATACACGCCTTTTAAGCATCTCACATCGACTGTCGTCTAGACTCCACATCACCAAGTCTTCAGGCTCCTTTACCTCTAGGCCTGTGTAGACCATAAACTTGCAAGGGCTTGTGTACTTCATTATACTGTTCATAACATTACGAGGATACCCATGGTCTTCTAAGTAGTAAGCTGATTTAAGGTACCCTCTTCCCATGTAGGCTAGGGTGTCCTCTAGTCGCTCCATAATAGGTGCAGCAGCAATAAAGGGTCGGTGTAGCATTAGCTTACCATCAATACGGATGTGATCGGAACCCATAGCTGCAAAAGCACAAGCACTGATACAGCGCTTACCCTTTGGGATAACTACAGTGGCCCCTTCTTCGCGAGAGATACGATTACCCAGTTGTAAGCCCATAGTCATATAACCACCCGGCCCCCACATCTCAATGTATTTCACATCGTGGTCTGTCATATAGTTGCTGGCAGAGACTACTTGGATCATGTCTGTAGGGCCAGTAATCCGTAAAGTGCCAGT
>Ga0209937_1000582_pt1 | contig 11382 bp, 3 predicted proteins | sample SalPon1_B_H2O_MG_FD_185699 | JGI IMG/M metagenome (GOLD analysis project Ga0209937, IMG submission 185699) | Salt pond water microbial communities from South San Francisco under conditions of wetland restoration - Salt Pond MetaG R1_B_H2O_MG... | ecosystem: Environmental > Aquatic > Non-marine... | reverse complement strand
CTAATGATGGGTTTACATTTATCGATCTACCTACACAGGTTTCAGACCTTATAAATGATGCTGATTATGCATCTACACTGCAGGAAGTTGCTGATAACGGAAATGTTTCTACTACATCTATCAGAGTGGATAATATTAACCTTGAAAACAATACTGTGAGTAATGTAGGCTCGAACACTGATTTATCCTTACAAGCAAACACAGAGGTGATTAAAATTGAAGGCGGAGGCGCACTTGTTCTGCCTGTAGGCAATGACACAGATCGTCCGCAAGGCGAAATCGGCATGATCCGTTACAATAGTTTGAGTGCGGAAATAGAAATATTCAATGGCACAAGTTGGGTAAGTATAGTAGAGAACATAGACGTAGCAACAATAGGCGATGTAGAAGATCTGTCGTTTGAGGCTGCACTAATATTCGGATAAACAAAAATGGCAGTAAATCTAAGAAACAGAGTAATAAAAGATGTTGGCACGGTGCCGCAAACTATACTATCAACCGGTCCTACAGACAAGGTCACAGTGATTGGTCTCAGCATTACCAATCTCATACAGAGTTTTGTGTATGTAGATGTTCTTATTCAAGACGATACTTCCGTGCAAGGTTTCTACTTAAAACAGACTCTTGTAGCAGCAAACACTTCTTTGAGAGCAGTCAATCAGGGTGAGAAATTGGTTGTAGCACCAAACAATGAACTAATAGTAGTTTCAAACACAGACGATTCAGTAGATGTTATTGTGTCGTTTGCGGAGATTGTATAATGACATATTTTGTAGGCGGATCACCGCAGGATATACTGCAAGGACTTGCTAAAAAATATCTCTACGGCTTAAGACGAAACGACGACGGAGAACTATTTCTTACTCGTGTCGACCAGTTAGACGGTGGAGCAGAAAACTCTGTTGTTATAAACGAACAGGGCACCGGTGAAGATAACTTTCCTGACTTTGAAGAAGGCGTAAACTATTTAGACGGTATCGATGCAACTCACGACATTGTGTATCCCAATCTTCGTTATCCACAATTGAAATGGGATTCTCGTTCTCTTACTTTCTATGTAGAAGAAGAAACAGGTCAATTTGTTCAAAGAGTTTCTGAAGACTACGTATATCCAGAAAGGATATCTACACCGGGATACGGCGAAGGCATTAACTCACAGGTTTTAGCAAATACAGATTTCACAGATGCAGCGAGAGAATAGACAATGACAGAATTTGCAATTGAAAGATTTAGATACACTTGGCTTGGAGAATGGGAGCCGGGAACGGAATACAAGAGAGACGATGTAGTATCTCTCAACGGTAAGTCATATGTCTGCCTAATTACTCATACTGCAAGCACAAACTTTCTCGACGATCTAAACAGAATTCTTCCAGGATCCGAACCTCCACAACCAGAACCTCGCTGGGTGCTAATGACTAATGCCCAAACATTCAGAGGCACTTGGGAAACAGGGTCAGAATACAATGTCAGTGAATTAGTGTATTACAAAGGTTCTGTGTTTCTCTGTATTGCTGCTCATGTTGCTACAGTATTTTCTCAAGACAGATCAAACTGGACTATTTTTGCTCTCCACCAAGAATTCGTAGGAGACTGGACTTCTGGAGACGACTACGCCGATGGCTCTCTTCTGAGATACAATGGCAAGGTCTATCGCTGCAAAGTTGCTCATACTGCGCAAGGCGTTTTGGAAGACGATGCAGAAAAATGGAGTCTGTTCTTTGAAGGCAGAGAATTCAGAGGAGAATGGGCAGGATCTACAGAATTTAGGCATAATGATTTAGTTAAGTTTGGTTCTTCTATTTTCCGCTGCACAGAAACTCATACTTCTACTTCTACCTTTGACACAGACAAATTTGCTATTGAATTTCCAGGATTTCAGTTTGAAGGAGAATGGGATCCTTCCTCTCAATATCAACAGGGTGATATTGTTTTATATGGTGGTAAGTTATACTACGCTTTGAGACCAAACCAAGATTCTGACCCTTTCAGACTTGCAGATGATTCTACTCAAGACTGGGAAGAGTTTTCTGCTTCTCTTAATTTTAGGGGAGAATACAGTCTTGGCACGGAATACAAAACAGGTGATGTTGTTCAAAGAGGTGGCCAGTTATTTGCGGCAAAACAGGATGTTGATAGAAACGAAGGCGAAGGGTCTGTTTTAGATTATCTTGACGGAGAATGGTGGGAATTGCTCATACCAGGATCTGCCTGGGCAGAAGAATGGGATGCGGGCAAATTCTACTCTGTTGGCGATGTTGTATATTTTCTTGGAACAGCATATAGGAGTAATCAGGAACATTTCTCAGACGACACTAATTTTCCAGGAGACAACGGCAATATATTCGATTATTGGGATGTTTTAGTTCAAGCAGGACAGCCGGGCGGACTTCAGGAAGAAGGTGACCTACTTACATATGGATTAAATAGAACGGTCGTAGGAGATACTTCTTCTTTGGGAGATACAAGAGTTCCTATTAATCCAGAAGGCGGATTCTTAAGTGTTTCAGAAGATTTAGAAATTTTTTGGAGAGAAAGGAAAAACAATTCAGATGTTGTTTATGTTTCTCCTACAGGCATCGACGATGAAACCTTTGATTTTCAAAGAGGTCTTGTTCCTGATAAACCTTTTAAAACTGTAAAACACGCTGCTCAATATATAGAAGACAATTTTGAACCTCTTGATTTGACTACTATTAGAGTTTCTACAGGTGATTTTTCTGAAATTGCTCCTATCATTGTCCCTGCAGGTTGTGCTATAGTAGGCGATGAACTTAGATCAACCACAATCAGAGCAAATGCTCCTCTGCCTGAATATCAGAACAATTTCCAGTATATACAACAGGCTCTAAATCATCTAACTACTTTTATTCTATCTGTGCTTTCTAATCAGAGTGTTACGCCAAGTGAAGGCAATACGGAAACACAATTATTGAATACAACTACAACAGATCTCAATGGGATAAATGCTATAATTCCTTTGATAGACGACTTTACTGCTTTTATAGATTTTAGGATCAACGGAAATGGCGTAGAACCAGTCATGTCAGGGTCTAACGATCCTAACACAAACCAAAATTTGATAGATGCAGGGCAGGCGCTATGGGAAAACAGAGAGTTTATTGCAGCAGAACTCACTGCTTTCTTGAAAAATACTTATGCGGGCCAGTCTTTCGAGGATGTGAAATACAAAAACGATTTTTACTCACTTTTTAGAGGTATTAAAAGAGATTTGGCATTTGCGGGCAACTATGCAACTTTGCTTGCGGCAGAAAGATATGTTAATGCTGTGTTAGGAAGTCAAGACAAAAATCTATTCTATGTAAGAGATACTACAGGAATAAGACAACTTACTGTAAGAGGACTACAAGGTAATCTAACCGGAGTAACAGTAGATCGTCCGTATCAAGTAGCCACAGGTGGCGCATATGTAGCGCTGGATCCGGGCTGGGGACCAGATGACGAAAGAACTTGGATCATCAATCGTTCTCCCTACATACAGGGTGTAACTACACTAGGAACAGGCTGCGTTGGAAAACGAGTAGATGGCACTCTACACAACGGCGGCAATCGTTCAATGGTATCTAATGACTTTACCCAGGTATTGTCTGATGGCGTAGGCGTATGGGTATCAGACGGCGGCAGAACAGAGTTAGTGTCTGTGTTTTCATATTACTGTGCTGTTGGTTATCTCGCGGAACAGGGTGGTGTTATTCGTGCTACAAACGGTAACAACTCATATGGTAGATTCGGCACGATAGCAGACGGCAACGATCCAACAGAAATTCCACAAACTGTTACAGTGTTTAACAGAAATAACGAAGCACAGGTAGTAGACGGGTTTGCGGGCGGCGATAACAACGAAGTCCTCATATTTGAGTATTCTAACGCAGGCGAAGAATATTCTCAAGCAGATGCTACTATAACCGGCGCCGGCGACTTTGCTTCCGTAGAATATTCGGACTTCAGAGACGGTGCTGTATTTGAAGAAAGAGTAATCAATACTCGGGGTTCAGGCACACCCGGAGGATCTGGTTACCTTATCAGGCAAGGTTTTGCCCAAGTTACATTTGATGCTACTTCTTCCATAACTCTGTCTGCTACAGACAACACAATTCTTGACAGTGACTATATCGGAGCAAGAATTATAATAATAAACGGCCAAGGTGCAGGACAGTATGGCTATATTGCTGCGTATGACCCGCCAAGAAAAGACGCTACTATTAGGAGAGAGTCTGACGGAGAATTAGGCTGGGATCATGTTATACCTGGAACACCTATCGAGTCTTCTCTTGATTCTTCAGCGCAGTATAGAATTGAACCTAGAGTAGAAACTACAGCACCGCCGTTTGGAGTAGAACAAGCAAACCTACCAAACGGCAGAACAGTTATTGACGCAGAATATGGCGAAACAACGCGGGAATTCACAGGTATACAATTAGGCGCAGGTTCAATAACAGATCCCGAATTTCCTTCTCAACCTGCTACATTAACGGTTACACGCAGAGGTAGAGCGTATGAAGTGTCTGTTATTGACCCGGGAGCAGGATACCAAGCGGGTGATCAATTTACTATACCTGCTACAGATTTAGATGGCTCGTCACCAGAAAATGATTTGGAAATTACTATCACAGAAGTAACAGACGATAGCACTGCAAGTATAGTTTCTATTTCAACACGCGGAACAGGAAGAAAGGGCAGGATAGTTGCAATTGCTCAACCTAATTTTGTGTTGTATTCAGATGACGGTAGAACTTGGCAAGAAACTACCCTGCCATTTGTCGGAAATTACAGAAAAATTGCTGCGGCAACCAATAGATTCGTAGCAATAGCAGAAGCAGAAAACAGAATTGCATTTTCATTAGACGGCGAAAACTGGGAAGAACGCTCTCTGCCTTCTACAGAAAATTGGTCAGACATCACATACGGACAAAACAAATTTGTAATGATTTCTGACAACTCTGATTTTGTTTTGTATTCTGCAGACGGAGAAACTTGGTCTGAAACCCAAATACCAGAGGATGCAGTTTCTGATTCTACCGGTGACTCTACACTGTCTTCGTATACGCATGTTGCATACGGTAAAGGACAGTTTGTTGCTGTGTCAACTTCAGACAGAGCAACTGCTACTTCGCCAGATGGCATAAATTGGGCAAGGAACAATGAAGCAATTCTAGATAGAGGTTCTGAATACTTCTATGATTTTGCGGGTTTTGCATATGGTGATAATAGATTCCTTGCTGTAAGTTCCGATGGTGTTGTAATTTATAGTTTTGATGGAGTGGTATGGTACGAAGGTGCTACATTACCGCAAACAGGATCTTATAGTTACAAGACACTGAAATACAGCCAGGGAGTGTTTTTGACTATACCTGAAAATATTACTACAAATGATACGGATTTTGTTGCGACAACTGAAACTGGCTTGATGTGGTCTGAAAGGCAGTTAGGATTTACAAGAGCCCTTACTTCGTATGGATATGCAACTCTTAACGGCAGACCAGAATGGTTTGCATTTGTAAATGGCTCCGCCAACAATGGTGTAACAATTGTTCAAACAGGCAAACAGGCAAAATTAAGGGCTCTTGTAGATCAAGGCTCAATAGAGACTGTAAAAATCTGGGACCCAGGTTCTGGATACACATCTTCAAATGATCTAGAGTTAACTATCACTGATAGTCAATTTACTGTTGCTGTTGAAACAAATACTCGAGTAGGAAACGGCGTTTTAGCACAGCCAGATTTTGTTAATCGAGGATCAGGTTATCAAACCTCATCTTCGAATGTTGAAATAACAGGCGACGGTTTTGCGGATATTATTCCTGAAGATAATCAACTTACAATAGCAGGAGTAGAATCTATACCTGGTATAGGCGTGCAGATTAGAATAGACGGCATATTAGACGACGAAGGCGAAGACACTAAACTGTTCTCAGGCTCTCGTGTAACAGACCTTGGCGACGACGGTTCTGGTAATGGCACTAATTTAGTGCAATTACAAATTTCTCCTGACATAGAAAATGAAGACAATCTACAGCACAATACACAAGTTACCTTACGAGAAGAATACAGTCAGGCTCGTGTTACCAATCATGATTTTCTTGACATAGGAACAGGCAATTTCGAACAAACTAATTACCCAGTAATTTACGCAGGTGGTAATTTCTTCGTAGCATCACCGCAAAACGAAGCAGTAGAATACAATGGCGGCAGAGTGTTTTTTGTTTCTACAGACCAAGATGGTAACTTTAGAGGAGGAGATTTATTTGCTGTAGATCAGGCAACAGGTGTTGTAACTATTTCAGCAGAATTCTTTGATTTAGAAGGTCTATCCGAACTTGCGCTCGGCGGAATTAGACTAGGCGGTTCCGGCACGGTAGTAAGAGAATTTTCTACAGACCCTAATTTTACACAGGATTCGGATAACATAATTCCAACACAAAGAGCAGTATCTCGTTTCCTTGCTGCAAAATTAAGTGTAGGCGGCGAAAGCGTAGAAACAAACAAATTGCAGTCAGGCAGGGTTGTTGTTGGAACACAGGATAATATCATAGATAATATTGCAGATGAATATGTAATCGTAGATGCAGATGTTAATCATCTTGGCGCAGACGAGAACGGAAACCCGTCAGGGCAAAGCGGAACTATAGTGTCTCAACAATTGTTTTTGAGAAACTTTAACGACAGTGTTCAGTAGAGGATAAATACACTAGCGGAGTTTATAAATGGCTGAATTTAAATTAGGTAGAATAAGATTTGTATGGAAAGGAAACTGGGCTACTGGCACAGAATACTACAAAGACGATGTTGTTCAATTAGGCGGCAAAGTCTATATCTGTGTAATTGGACACATAGCATCACCAGACTTTTTTACAGATCTCAATGTTGTTCCTTCCAAATGGAACCTCATGGCAGACGGTCAGCGTTGGCAGGGAGAATGGCAAACTGATCAGAGTTATATAGACTCCGACATCGTAAATTATGGTGGTAGATTATACATCGCTGTTGCAGCCCATACTTCTACAGATGATGCAGTTGCAGGTCTTGAAGGTGATATTTCTAATTGGGAATTGTTCGCAGAAGGTCTTGACTGGAAAGGCGAGTGGCAACCGAACTTTGACTATAAACAGAACGATTTTGTTAAATACGGGGGCATTTCCTATGTGTGTAATACTGCACATATCTCTGCTGCTACAGAAGATATTGGGTTAGAAGAAGATCAGTCTAATTGGGATGTTTTCAACGAAGGATTTGAATTTTTAAACGATTGGACTTCAAATTACAGATACAAAAAGAACGATGTAGTAAAATTTGGTTCTGGACTTTATATATCTAAACAGGGTCATACTTCGACTACAGATTTTGAAACAGACGCAGCAAACTGGGACAGATTTGTTGAAGGATTCCAATTTGAATCAGAATGGTCTCCGTTTAAACTTTACCAAAAAGGTGATGTTGTAAGATATGGAGGCAATCAATACATTGCGATTTCAGAAAACCAAGAAGCATTCCCTTCAACCGCAACTTCAGAATGGCAACTTTTCTCCGAAGGACTTAAATTTGTAGGTGATTGGAACGAAGATTCTTCTCAAATAGAATACAGAGTAGGCGAAGTAGTTCGCGTAGGAGGCTTTACTTATCGTTGCGTTAAGGATCATTCCAATCAACAACCACCAAATGCAGAATTCTGGCAGAGACTGAATTCGGGCTTTGACTGGAGGGGTGACTGGTTAGATGGCGCAGAATATTACGAAGGCGATGTAGTTCGTTTCGGCGACAACTCGTATGTAGCAAATTCCTATCATATTGCAGATGCGGGTGTGAATTCACCTGATATAGCAGATTCTTCTCAATTTTGGAGCATAATGGCTGTAGGCACAGAACAGAGCGTGCTTACTACAACAGGCGACTTGGTTTATTATTCCGGCGAAGCCCCTGTAAGATTGCCAATCGGCAGAGAGGGGCAGATTTTAAGAGTCAGTGAAGACAATGTTCCCGAATGGGCATTTCTTGATTCTATCGACGATGTTTATTATGTAACAGAATTCGGAACCGACGAACCTGCTCCTCTATATGGTAAATCTGTAGATAGACCCTGGCGTTCTATTCGCTATGCCTGCCAGCAGATAGAGCAGGGTGCAAGAAATCCTGACGCTGCTAAATTATTAGAATTAAACAGAAGATTTATACAGCGAGAAACCGTTGAATGGACAGAAGACCAAATTGAAAACAGCACTGCACCTTTCACTGGGTTATACACATTTGACACTTTTGATTTAGAAAGAGATATCGGCATTCTTGTTGATAATCTTGTTTGGGATATGACGCATGGGGGTAATGTAAGAACCAGGGACGCAGCAATTGATTATGTCAAAGATTCTCCGTATTTTAACACAATCGGCGAATCTGGAGAAACTCAAGCAGCAATCAATCGCGCTCTCACTGTGATTGAAAATGTTCTTGCGCAAACAGATCCTGCAGAAAACTATCAGGAGTTGAGAGGCGACAACTCTACGCGCATTGCAGAACAATACAAAGACATCGCTCTAATTGCAGAGGAAGGCGTGTATACCGATATTGAAGAATTGCTCGCTATTGTTACAGACGCTATTACTGCAGGTAATGATAATAATATACCACCTCAAAGAGAGCGTCATACACTGGTCAAAGTATCCACAGGAAAATACTACGAAGTCTTACCTATCATTGTGCCAAGACAATGCTGTGTAATGGGAGACGAACTGCGTTCTACAAGAGTAGAGGCTCGTTCTTCTGCTAACGCTTCTCTCACACCAAAATCAGATTTCAAATATTCCTTTGAAGCACTTGCAAGAATTGAAGAAATTGCAGATGATGTCGTAGAAGGTGTTTCTGTTACACCAACCGCAGGCAATTCTCTACTACAGAACACAGATTGGCCTGTTGCAGAAACTGCTGTCGTAGGTCCGCAGGTGCAAAAACTATTTCGTTCTATTAGAAGACAGATAGACGAAAAAATCTACACAAAACAGGAAGCAGACTTTGAACCTGCGTATAATCTTGCAACACCTGAATTTGGTAAATCACGAGATCTTATACGAGAAAACATAGAATTTATCAAGGCAGAAGTAATCGCCTATATAGCAGATCAAGGCACAGGTATTAGATATTCAAAAACCAAGTGCAAGAACGATGTTGGTTATATCATAGATGCGATTTCTTATGATTTAACATACGGCGGAAATTGGCAGAGTGTTATAGCAGGCGAGGCCTATTACGACGGCGGAACTCTGCAAATAGACACAGGTGAAAAAGCTCTTACTATTTCAACCTACAACTTCCTAAACGATCTTGTAAAAGATATTGCAACAAATACGATTGTTGTGCCTTTCCAAGATTCTGTAGAACAGATTACAGGTGTAGGCGGAACTACTACTTCTACAAATAGAATAGACAGCCTATTCACAGATATTGTTACTATCATTGATCAAGGCACAGGCGCAGTAGCAATTACCTATCCAACCGTAAGTGATGCAGATGCTACTACGGTTATTAACGCCTTTGATTCCGCAAAATCTCAAATAGAAGACGATTCAATTGCGTTTGTAAATGCTAACTTTCCTGACTTGACTTACGACACTGCAAAGTGTGAAAGAGATGTTGGCCTAATTATAGATGCTGCAAAATACGATCTTGGACTATCAACTAACTTTGCTTCTATTGTCGCTGCTTATGCGTATTTGAGAAGATCAGGAGAAAAAGTTCTCAACGAACAGAAAGACGCTTCGATTGCGAATTTTGAATTCCTAAGACAGAGATTAAGGTCAGAGATTCCTGCAGGATCACAATATGATTTTGCAAGATTTTCCGTAGATGAAACCTTTGAATGGCTAGATGATATTGTATTCTCGGGAACTGCAGAAGGCAACACCCAGCAGACAGATGATCAAGACATCTACAATGCTGTTTTACAACTCGAACTTAACAAAGAATTCATAGTAGAAGAAGCAATTGCTTGGGTCGATGAATACTTCAAAGACACGGTAACTGCTATTGATACAACGGCAAACACATTGACTATCTCATCCACAGAATGGTTAGATCTTTACATGCCTGTGGTTTTCACAGATGATTCTACTGATGTCACAGACGCAGGATTATCCGAAGACATTACCTATTATGTTAGAGATATTGTAAGTGCAACAGAATTTACTCTTGCAACAGAAATAGGCGGATCAGAATTAGATTTGACTACTGCTTGGGACGGTGCTTTTACCGTTCAAAAAGCATACGCATATGATAAAGATCTCTGTGCAAGAGACATAAGAGAATATATTGACGCAGTAAAATGGGATATGACATGGCCTGCTGACTGGGAAAGATCTTACACAGGCGCAGCCGGAGTATCAAATTTTACAATCTACAGGCCTGCTTCTTACAAGAATAGATTAGCAGCACGATACTATGCAAATTCCGTCATTGGCAGTCAAGAAGAAGACATGTATTACCTTCGAAATGCAACAGGCTTGAGATTACACACAGTTGCAGGACTAGAAGGTGATCTTGGCCCTGCGAATGAATTCGGCACTCGTCGTCCAACAGCAGGTGCTTATGCCAGTCTTGATCCGGGCTGGGGACCAGCAGACGAAAGAGTATGGATAACCGCACGCTCTCCCTATGTCCAAAACCTCACTACTTTTGGTTTCGCTGCTATTGGCCAAAAGATAGACGGTGCTCTGCACGACGGCGGCAACGATTCTATAGTGTCAAACGACTTTACACAGATAATTTCAGACGGCATAGGTGCTTGGATTACCAATAACGGCAGAGCAGAACTTGTATCGGTATTCACCTACTATGCTCATATGGGATATCTTGCCGAAGCAGGCGGCAGAATTCGTGCTACTAACGGTAATAATTCATACGGCACATTTGGTTCTGTAGCAGAAGGCGTTGATCCTGAAGAAACTCCTGTAACAGCAGTTGTCGATAATAGAACTCAATTTAACGCGACAATTGCAAATGTTTTTACTGACGGAGACGAAATCCTTACTCCTGAATTTGGTCACGCAGGTAACAGTTACACAGAAGCACAAATAGAGTTCTTTGGTGCAGGTGCAGACGAAGAAGTTGTAGCAGATGAGTTTAGAGACGATGCTGTATTTCAAGTTCGCATAGACGAAGCAAGCGAAGGCGAAGCAGGCGGTGATGGGTTTGTAGTAGTATCAAACACTGCCCAAAGCGGAAGCCTAACAGGTATCTTCCTTGCTGCAACAGATGGTAGAGCGAGTTCTGCCTATCCAGGCATGGCTATCTATATCGTAGGCGGTGCAGGTAGAGGTCAGTATGCGTATATAGATACCTATCTTGCAGGAACAAAAGAAGCAACTGTTGTGAAGTCAG
>Ga0209937_1000580_pt1 | contig 11412 bp, 13 predicted proteins | sample SalPon1_B_H2O_MG_FD_185699 | JGI IMG/M metagenome (GOLD analysis project Ga0209937, IMG submission 185699) | Salt pond water microbial communities from South San Francisco under conditions of wetland restoration - Salt Pond MetaG R1_B_H2O_MG... | ecosystem: Environmental > Aquatic > Non-marine... | reverse complement strand
AAGTCCACCATGCGGGCATGATGGGCCGGCGCAGATTCGAACTGCGGTTACGGCCACCCGAAGGCCGAAGGATACCAGGCTACCCCACCGGCCCGCACCCCGTTGTAGCGCATCTCGCTGAATAACCGTTGTGATACATCAGTACTCAGAGTATCCAGCTGTATCGAGGTAGTTGTGAACCACAGTGACCGCATCTGCCCCATGGAGGATCCGTGGGCCGACGCTAACCGGGGCGGAGTGTGGCCTCAGTGTAGTAAGCTCTGTGTCGGTGAATGGTCGGTGATCCGAAAGAACACAGACGGGATGTTCGGGGACCGAGATCGATTTTAACGGTCGCCCATCCCGGCTCAATCGAAGCGGGGTCGCCGTCGCTGGCAATGCCGATAGCACCTCCTGAAGCCCGCCTCGACGGATCGACAGGCCTGGGCTGACCGGGGTCGGCTGTGCACCGATGACGTCGGTGTGTGCACGCAGCGCCTTGCCCACGAGTGCGGCCGTCGAGCGCTCATCAGGATGCAGATGGCGGATGCTCGACCCATCGAAGGTGACCGTGTAGGGGCCTGCCACACAGATGTGGACGCGCACATCAGTGCGGACCGCATGCGAGAGCAACATCGAGGCGGTGACCGTCCGAGCGACCAGGTCTGCCCGTCCAGATCCGGGGAGATCATCGAGGTGGATCGTGGCGCTCGGATCGAGATCATGCGTCAGCAGGACGAACTCGCGGCGGTCGCTCATGCACTCAGGCCATAGCCCCGACGCACCAGTACAATATCGACACCGATCACCCCGACCGTCAGCAGTGACAGCACCACGAGCGAGACATACGGGTCGATCTCGCTGATGCCCAGGAAGCCATATCGAACGCCGTTGACCATGTAGATCATCGGGTTCAGCAGTGAGAGCTGATACAGCAGCGGTGGCAGCTCCCGTATCGAGTAAAAGACTCCTCCGAAGAACACGAGTGGCCGCAGGATGAACTGCGTCATGACAGTCAGGTCATCGAAATCGTCCGCCCAGAGGCCACCGAGGACACCGAACGCAGCGAACAACAGCGTAATGACCACCCCGAACGCCATCAGCATCGTCGCATTTGTCACGCCGACAGGGGTGAACACCGCCCCGATGAGTGCGATGAGAATCGCGACAATCACCCCTCGGCTCGCCGATGAGCCCACGTAGGCGGCCACCAGCACATGGTAAGGCAGCGGCGAGGTCAACGGCTCTTCGATGTAGCGATTCCACCGGCCATGAAAGATCGAGAATGAAGCGTTCTCAAAGGCGTTGCTGATCGCACCAAGGACGACGAGCCCCGGGAGAATGAACAAGATGTACGGCACACCCGCGACCGCATCAATCCGCTCGCCCAAGATCACACCGAAGACGGAGAAGTACAGGACGTTGGTGATGATCGGCGGGACGAAGGTGTTCTGTGGGCGGCGGATATACCGGCTGATCTCCCGGCGCAACAACGTGATGAACCCGATCCGGACGGACTGATCGGTCATCAGGCACCGCCGGCGCCGTTCGTCATGTCCACGAAGATCTCCTCGAGCGTCGCCTCTGTGATCGTCACATCCGTGATACCGGCAGCGGCCAGGGCATCGACACTCACAGGCAGTGCACTGCCAACATCGCTGGTCGTGATCTGCATCCCCTCTGTCGTTTGCTCGACAGCCTCAATCTCCGGGGCATGCCGCAGTGCGGCAGGAATGGCCGTCGGGGGCTCCTCAAGTTCGAAGAGGAGTACATCCGATCGACGGGCGGTCAAGGATGCGGGAGAGGCCTGGTCGATGATTCGCCCCTCGTGTAAGATCGCCACATCATCACAGAGCGTCTCCGCCTCCTCGATGTAGTGTGTGGTGAGGAGGATCGTGGTCCCCTGGTCGTTCAAATCGGTGATCAGCCCCCAGAGGTCACGGCGGAGCTGAACGTCCACCCCTGCGGTGGGCTCATCCAGGATCAGCAGGTCGGGGTCGGTGATCAGTGCACGCGCCAGCATGAATCGACGCTTCATGCCCCCCGAGAGCCAGTCGAAGCGAGTATCACCCTTCTCCGCGATACCCACCTCTTCGAGCAGACGGTCTGCGCGGCGTCGCGCTGTCTGTCGGTCGATCCCATGATACCCTGCCTTGTGGATCAGCACCTCCCTGATCGGGAAGAACCGGTCCACGTTGAATTCCTGCGGGGCGAGGCCGATGCGATCACGCGCGCGCTGGTACTCCGAGATGACGTCCGCCCCGAAGACCGCCGCAGTTCCATCGGTCGGTGTGACGAGGCCCACCAGGATCTTGATGAAGGTCGTCTTGCCCGCCCCATTCTGCCCGAGTAGGCCGAAGAATGCACCCGTAGGCACCTCGAGGTCGAGACCACGCAGCGCCAATACCGACCCATACGCCTTGCGGAGGTCGGTGGTAGAGATCGCTGGCGCCATCCTACTGAACCCTGCTGGTGGCCGCTCAAAAGCATGGCGTGACGGCGGTGGGACCAGCACAATCAAATCCGCCCGGCGGGTGGGAAGTTGCATGGACGTCCTGGCTGTCGCGGCAGCCGCCCGCTCAGAGGGGCCGTTGTGCGATCCCTGTCTGGGACGGGTGGTCGCGGACCGATCACATGGGCTCTCGAACGCCGAACGAGGCGCAGGCCTTCGCGTGGGCAGCCATCTGCAGGAGGACACGCCGATTCAATCGGATGAGCCCGGTGATTGCTGGGTCTGCAGCGGGCTCACCGATGAGTTCGACACCTGGGCCAACCGGTGTGTGGATGCGCTCGGAGAGACGGAGTTCGAGACGTATCAGGTGGGTTCGCGGCCGCCACCATTGGTGGTCGAAAATGATCGACTGCTGCGGGAGCTGATCGGCCTCGACCCCGAGGCAGGCGAGTCGATCCGCTCAGAGCTGAACCGGGAGGTTGGCAAGCGCATCGGCGCGCTTACCGATGCGACGGTCGAGTTCACCCGACCTGACGTCCAGTTCATCATCGATGTGACAGCGGACGATGTGGTCGTCGAGGTGAACTCTGCGTTCGTTTACGGCCGGTACCGGAAGTTACAGCGTGATATCCCGCAGACCAAGTGGCCCTGCAGTGGCTGTGATGGGTCCGGCCGGGCGGGGGCGACAGCGTGCTCGGAGTGTGAGGGGACGGGCTTCCGGTACCGGACCTCCGTCGAGCAGGAGGTGGCCCCCATCATCGAGCAGATCATGGAGGGTGTCGATAGCCGGTTTCACGGCGCAGGACGCGAGGATGTGGACGCGCGTATGCTCGGCGAGGGGCGTCCGTTCGTCGTCGAGGTCATCGAGCCCCGTCGACGGGTCGTCGACACCGAGGCGCTCACACGCGCGGTCAACACGGCCGCTGATGGTGTTGTGGGGGTGAGTCCGCTGCGGCATGCCACGTACGAGCAGGTCGAGCGGGTGAAGTCGCTACCCGCATCCAAGCGCTACCGTGCGCAGGTCCGCTTCGAAGGTCCGGTCGAGGAGTCCCAACTGGAGGAAGCGATGGCGGCGCTGATGGCTGAGCCGATCGAGCAGTACACACCGCACCGGGTCGATCACCGGCGCGCGGGGCTGACCCGTGTCCGGGCGGTCTACGACGCGTCGGTTGCGACCTGTGAGGGGGCCGATGCCACCCTCGAGATCCATGGGGAAGGGGGTCTGTACATCAAGGAGCTCATCTCTGGGGATGACGGGCGGACCGTGCCGTCGGTCGCGGAGCTCATGGGCATGTCAGCAACGGTGACTGCACTGGACGTGCTCGCAGTCATCGGCGAGGAGGAACCGTTCGAAGACCCCGAGTATCTGCGATGATATCCTCGGTGGTCGTGGGGGTCGATGAGGCCGGGCGTGGTGCGGTGATCGGACCCATGGTCGTCGCTGCAGTGAGGTGTGAGGCGGGCGATCTACCGACGGAGGTGGACGATTCGAAACGGCTCTCCGCGAGGACACGCCGACGCATCAGTGCCCTGGTTGCCACGGCACCATCGGTCGACGTCGCGTACACCCGGATCGAGCCGGAGGAGATAGACGACCCCCGGTCGAGCCTCACGTCCGTGACGGTCGCTGCTGCACAGACAGTCCTTCGTCGCCTGGTACGGCCAGGCGACCGGGTGCTGCTCGATGCAGCCGACGTGGATGCGGCCCGGTTCGGCAGACAGGTCGCCCGCGGCCTGAGGGGTCCCGATGTCCGCGTCGAGGCACAACATCACGCGGATGAGGAGGTCCCGCAGGTGGCGGCGGCCTCAGTCGCCGCGAAGGTGCTCCGGGATGTGGCGGTCGCAGCCATCGATGAGGAGTGGGCGCACGTCGGGGGTGTGGGATCTGGTTACCCAAGCGACCCAGTCGCTCGTGCGTTCATCAGTCAGCGACTTGATGCTGGGGGCGTCTTACCGGATGTGGTGCGGCAGAGCTGGGCGACCGTCAGACAGCTGCGGGCGGCCCACGATCAGCAGACGCTCAGTTAGCGGTCGGTGGTCATGAGGATCCGCAGGATCGTCCCATAGGCGGGCCGTGTGATCAGCACACCAACGAGGACACCGATGATCGTGAAGATGGCGAAGCCACGGAGGTCGCCGAGCGACAAGACTGCCAGCGGCGCCATCGCGACGATCGTCGTGGCCGCGGCCACGCCGATCACCCAAAAGGCCCGTCGGAACCGAGACGCGAAGACCCGTCTGGACTCGACGCCGCCTTCGGTCAGGATCTCATCGGCTATGATAACCAGATCATCCACGCCGGTTCCCACCACTGCGATGAACCCGGCGATGACCGCGAGATCCAACGGATACCCCACACCGGCAGCGAAGCCGAGCAAGATCACGAGCTCGCTCATCGCCGTCAGCAACATGGGTGCGGCCACACGGATCTCTCGATAGCGGGCGAAGATCGCCCCGCTGACGGCCAGTACCGCGAAGACCCCCGCGATGAGCGACAGCAGTCTGAACTCCGCGCCCTGGTCCGGGGAGATGTACGAGATCGTCCCCCCAGAGATAGGTGAGAAGTCCAACCGTGCAGGGAGCGCACCCGCGCGGAGGTTGATGGCCACACGCTGGGCCTCTGCGATCGACCGGGTCTGCAGTTGGAAGACAGCGTTCTCGGACCATGTCCCCGCCCGCAGGCTCTCGGCGAGGCCGGGGCTCATCCCGAACGAGTTGGTCACGGTATCATCGACCTCCAGGAGGAGACACGCCTCCGTCTGTTGAGGGTCCGCGTCGTATGTGCAGGTGGTCCCACCGCTGACGGCCAGGCCGGTCTCGACCATGTCCGCCTCGAATCGCGTCGCAGCTGACTCACCGACGGTGACCGGGACAAATGGCCCCCCGCCAGGGCCCTCCTGCGCCGAGCCGATCGATTGGAAGTCGCCCTGCTCCAGGACGACCCGCTCCGCATATCCCTCGGCCGTCGGGTAGTAGGCCCGCACCACAACCTTCCCCTGTGTCTCGACCAGGGACCGCACCTCGGCAGTGTCCGCATCGGGGATCTCGATCAGAATGAAGTACTCTCCCGTCCCCGTGCGCACCTCCTGGACCGTGCCCCCCGACAGGCCCGCCTCGTTGATCTTCTGCTCCAGCACACGGATGGTCTCTGTGCGCGTCGTCTCCGTGACACCCCCGCGCACCTCCGCGGTCGACAGCCCCGCGGCCGAAATCGCACCTTCGAACGCCGTCGTGGTGACCTCTGGCGCGGTGACCTCCACCGTGACCGCATCCTGAGTACGGCGCACGGTGACGTCAGCCGCATCCGCCGTCTCAAGCTCCGCAGCAACCGCGATCTCAACCTCACGTGGTGTGCGGCCAGCCAGGTCTACGCCCTCGGCGGTGAGCCCAACCAACGGTGCACGCACACGGGTCCCACCGGCGAGATCCAATCCGTACTGCAGGTTGGTGACGCCACCGACGGCCGCCGTCCCCTCTGCATCGGGGCTTGGCGCCATCGTCGGCGACACCAACACGAAGGCCGAGACCACCAGCACAAGTGCGAGCAGCACCAGCTGCCAATTTTCGCGCAGAGCGCTCATCGGGCGACCCCGGTGAACTTGTACCACCGCAGCATCGCCACATTGAGCAGGTATGTGTTCATCAGGTCTGCGCTGAGTCCAATCACCAACACCACCCCGATCGCCGTCAGCAGGTCGATCCCGAAGAGGAACGCCACCACTGCCATAACGAACATCGCCACGATCGACGTCACCGTCATCGTCACCCCCGTCGTGCGTGCACGATACGTCGACTCGTAGAAGTCGCCGGTGCGCCGCAGTACATTCGTCGTCAGCAGGATGTCAGAGTCCACCGAGTATCCGATCAGCATCAGCAACGCCGCGACCGTCCCCAACGTGAGCTCGATCTGCAACAGGCTCATGACCGCGAGCGGTATCATGATGTCACTGAACGCGGAGACCACGATCGACACCGCCGGGACGAACACCCGGAACAGTGCGAAAACGATGATGCTCATCCCGGCGAACGCGATGGCCACCCCCATGATCGCCAGCCGCTGCGTCTCACCCCCGAAGCTGGCTGAGACTGATGACACCGACGACACCGTCAGTCCCGCCGCCTGCGCCTGTGTCTCCAGCGCGGTCGCTTCCACCCCTTCCCCGAAGGTCACCACCGTCGATCCATCACCCGGGATGGTCCGGATGCTCGCAGGAGTGGCTCGGAACGCCTCACGGATGGTCGACTCGGCGACCGGATCGTCTCCCATCGACGCCAGCTGAATCTCCGTGCCGCCGGTGAACTCCAATCCGAGGGTGACAGGTGAACCCGTCATCGCCCACATCCCCGAAAGCACCGCGAGTGCGATCACCAACACCGCGAGTGGGACCGTCACGAGCTGCCGATTCGTATACTCCGTGTAGTTGAGTGTCGGCAGGAGGGGACCTGACATACCCAGGCTGCTCGTCGATGTCGAATAAGCGTTTACCCTCCATGCTCAGGGCAGATATCGCACGCTGAGAAGACCGGGCGCACTGCGTAGTTCGACCCGTCTGACATCCAGCCGCGCCGCCCGATTGACGAGGGATGCGACATCGGCTGCCATCGCCGCACGGGCCTCGGTGTGATCGGTGTCTGCCAGCGCGATGACGTCCGTGCCGCCGGCGTCCGCCCGGGGTAAAAACGAGGAGGCCCCTGCAGTGAGTGAGGCAGCAGTCTCGCGACTTCGGGCGGTTGGTCGCTCATCCTGCGAGACGATATCGACACGGAAGTGCTCTCTGAGTGTCCCGATGCGCACGGTTACCCCCAGCCCATCCGCAGGAACCAGGGTCGCATCCAGCACCGTCCAACGCGGGAGGTCGGGTGGATCGACGAGTGTCAAGATTTGTGCGGATGCCACGGCGCGAAGCATGAGGCTCTCGGCATCGGTCGCCGTGACGACGAACCGCCCGTCGATCGGTGAGTTAGGGTCCATGCGCGCGCTGGGTTCGCCGGATCACCACCCCGATCACCGCCGCGCCAGCCAGCGGGACGGCCCACGCCAGCGGTTGGGGGATCGCATACAGCAGGGCGATCACCGGTGCGAGGACGCCATCGGGAGCAGGCCGGGCGACCCACACCCCATCGAGGCGGAACCGTGGAGGGATCGATGCGACCACCCCGAGGTAGACACTCAGCAGATACAGGAACCCGGCCACCGCGAGCAGCCGCTCCTGGGGTCTCGAAATCGGCGTGTGACGGCGGTGCCGACGGGCGACGATCAGAATCGGTGCCATTGCCGGTAGGACAACAAGCACCCCGATGACGATGTAGAAACTGCGCGACAGTGTGAGGGAGCCTCCTGGAACGCTCGCGGTGCGGGCGATTAGGAGCACCAGTCCCATCGCGATGAGCAATCCGATCGCTGAGACCACCGCCGCACCCACGATCACATACGTGCGGAACAGTCGCGAGCGGGCCTGTCGGAAGGCAAAGCGGTGTGCGCCGAGGACCCCACGATAACCCGCATCCATATGTGGAGGTTGCGCAGGCGTTAGTATGAGCCATCCGATGCAGCGACTGCGCACTGGTGGAGTTTTACACCCACCGTCCCTCACCATCGCATGCGCACGGATGTGGGGGGTGTGGTCGGGACCGCACCAGGACTGAGCGAGGCGGAGCTGTCTGCGATCGACACGGCGGTCACGCCAGCGCTGCAGCGGGTCAGAGCGGGCGCGGACGCGGAGGCACCGGGGTACCACACGTTGAACCTGCCCGATGTGGTCGATCTCCATGCTATTGAGGCAGTCGCGGGTGCCGTCGGGGATGTGCGGCATGTGGTCACGGTGGGCATCGGTGGCAGCGCCCTGGGCGCACAGCTGCTGACGGAGACGCTCGTGCCAGCGCGGGACCACTACGCTCTCGATAGTGTGGACCCACTGCGAATCGTGCCGTTGCTCGACTCGATCGAACTCGAGGAGACCCTGTTCCATGTGGTCAGTCAGTCAGGCGAGACACCCGAGACGCTCGCGAACCTCGCGGTCGTCCGCGATGTGTGTGCTGCGGCAGGGGTCGCGTGGGAGGACCAGACGGTGATCACCACCGGACCGACGGGCAGGCTGGCGGCGATCGCCGCGGAGCATGGTGTGCCGCAGCTCTCTCCGGTCGATGGGGTGCCGGGGCGCTTCAGCGTGCTCAGTCCCACCTGCCTGCTCGCACCGGCCGTGTGGGGGGTCGACCTTCATGAGCTGTGTGCGGGGGCGGCCGCTGCGGTCCCCACGACGGCGAGCGATGTGACCGCGGGGGTGATGTTGGGGGCGGTGAGTCACCGGTTAGCCACACGCGGAGCGTCTGTGATCGTGATGATGCCGTATGCGGACCACCTCGTGCGCATCGCCGACTGGTTCGCGCAGCTGTGGGCCGAGAGTCTCGGGAAGGAGGGCTCGGGCCAGACCCCGGTCAAGGCGCGGGGGGTGACCGATCAACACTCTCAGCTGCAGCTGTACCGCGATGGACCAGCGGACAAGCTGGTCTGCCAGATCGGTGTGGCAGAGCTCGAAACAGCCAGCGAGGGGATGGTCACTGACTCGGGCCATCCCGTCCTGGACGGACACCATCTGGGTGCGATCGCGGCGGCTGAGCGACTGGCGACGCGGGCTGCGTTAGCCCGGTCGTCGGTGCCCGTCATCGAGTTCGCACTCGAGGAGCTATCAGCGACCGAGCTGGGGGCGCTGATCATGCACCTGCAGGTGGGGTGCATGATACACGGTGAGCTCGCCGGGGTCACCACGTTCGACCAGCCTGCTGTCGAGTGGGGCAAGACCGCGACATTCGATCTACTTGAGGCATCGAGCGGTCAGCCCACGGCGCCATCAGATCACCCTGCACGACGGTGGGTCGACGAGTGACCAAATCCGAGTCCCGCGGGGGCGAGCCACCCGTCACGCCGATCACGGGGCTGCTGCTGGTCGCTGTGCTGTTGGGAGCGGTGATCCTCGCAGCGGGGGTGGCTGTCGGCGTGGCGATCGGCCTGTTGGGGAGGGTGGGTATCGCGACGGATGGGCCACTGGGGCTGGCGTTGGTGAGCGTGGCACAGTTCACTGGCTTTGGGGTCGTCGCGTGGGGATTCTTGCAGATCGGCACCGTCAGGCACGTGCTCCATCGCCTTCGACCCTCACGTGCTGACCTGCGGTGGATCGTCATCGGTATGACGGTGTTGCTGGGCTTCTTCGGGGTCGCAAACTGGCTGCTGGGCGTGCTGTCGGTCGACAGCGCTGAGAGCGTCCTCGCCACGCAGGGCGCCCAGCAACCGGTGTATTACCTGTACCTGATCCCGGTAACGATCCTGCTCGTCGGCCCGATCGAAGAGGTGGTGTTCCGCGGGATCGTCCAGGGGCTGTTGCGAGAGAGCTTCGGGACGACTCCGGCGGTCGTGGTCGCATCAGTGATCTTCGCGGGGGTGCATGTCGGTGCGTACAGCGGCGGCGGGCTCGGGGCGACCCTGGTGTTCATCGCAGGTCTCGGGGCCGTCCTGGGCATCATCTATGAGCGATCACGATCGGTCGTCGCGGTGGCGGTTATCCACGGGCTGTTCAATGCGCTCCAGTTCGCGGGGCTGTACCTCACCACCACCGGCATCATCTGAGCGCTCATCGGGGGGCCTTTCGTGTGACGGCCGCACCGCAGATGGGGCACCGCTCGGCGGAAGCATCGAAGGTCCGCCCGCACCCCTGACACTGGAAGCGCCAGATGCGGGTGGTGCTGATACCCTCTCGCGCGATCTGGTGTGTCTGCAGGTGCAGTCGGTCCGCGACGTTCTGCATGGCATAATCATCCGTGACGAGCGCAGCCTCCAACTCGAACGCGGTCGCCACCAGCCCGATGTCGGTCTCCGAGAGCACGGCTGCATCCCCGGAGTCTGCCGCCGCCGCACGCACGCGCTCGACGCTCGCGGTCGAGGGGCTGTGCAGACGCATCCCTCTCGCCACGTCGGCATCGAAGCGGTAGGATGCACGCCCGGTCAGCTCTGTGCGGACCGCCGCGGTGCTCACCGTCTGCTCCGAGCAACTGTAGCGATGAATGAACGCAGAGGTGTCGAGCACCTGCATCAGGCGAGGCGCCTACCGGGAGACGACGATGTAGTCCTCGACAGACTGCACCTGCGAGACGGGGATGCGGAAGTTCCCACCCTCGGTCACATCGAACGGGACACGACGCGGGTTGATCTCATCATAGGGGGTGACGAGGAGGTCACGCAGCTTCCCTGACTTGAGATCCATCTCGACGTTGTACAGCACACCAAGCTGGGTACCATCCGACCCCATAACCGCCTTCCCCGAGAGATTCTCCGCAAGTTGCTCCGCCATACTGGCGTATCCCGGTGCCTCGACATAAACACCTCGGGGATTGGGAATGACGACGCACTTAATGCTGACAGCCCGCTTGAGCAGGATAGACCTTCGAGTGAGGGTGATTCGTCATGGCTGACACTGAACAGAGCCCCGCACAGCGGACCGAGGCCGCCAGGCTCCGCACGCCCATCGTCGCGGTGCTGGGGCATGTTGATCACGGGAAGACGACCCTCCTCGATACAATCCGGGGGTCTGCGGTGAGTGAGGCGGAGGCCGGTGCGATCACCCAGCACATCGGCGCTACGGCGGTCCCCCTCGAGACCGTCGCGGAGATGGCGGGGACGCTGGTCGACCCCGCGGACTTTGATCTCCCGGGGCTGCTGTTCATCGATACGCCGGGGCACCACTCGTTCGCGACTCTGCGGTCGCGAGGCGGTGCGCTCGCTGATATCGCCATACTCGTCGTGGATGTGAACGATGGATTCCAGCCACAGACGATCGAGGCACTGGAGATCCTCGAGCGGACGGGGACGCCGTTCGTGATTGCAGCGAACAAGATCGATACCGTACCGGGATGGAGCTCCGATGCCGGTGCGCCGATTCAACCGGGGTACGAAGGTCAGTCATCGCGGACGCGCAAGCAGGCCGATGAGC
>Ga0209937_1000574_pt1 | contig 11433 bp, 8 predicted proteins | sample SalPon1_B_H2O_MG_FD_185699 | JGI IMG/M metagenome (GOLD analysis project Ga0209937, IMG submission 185699) | Salt pond water microbial communities from South San Francisco under conditions of wetland restoration - Salt Pond MetaG R1_B_H2O_MG... | ecosystem: Environmental > Aquatic > Non-marine... | reverse complement strand
AAATTTTTTTTAGATTTATAAGATTCTATGAAATGATAATCACGAACTTTATAACAAAAACAAAAATGTTTCGTTATTCAGCAAAAAATTCTATTAAACGTGTATATTTGTTTTGATATAACGAGTTACAAACAATATGAGACAAACATTTTTACTTCTATTAATCTTATCGTCTTTCAGCTACGGACAGACAAAATATGATAAACACGATGGACTTATTTCCGAAGCCAACACTTTGAGAAAAAATGGAAATTGTGAACAAGCAATCGAAAAATACAAAAATGCGCTTGAAATTTTAATACCAAATTCAAGCACACCATTTTTTAATTTGGCAGAATGTGCGCTAAACCTGAATGATTTAACTCTTGCTGACAAATGGATTAGAAAAGGTGTCTCAATTGGTGGAGCACCGAAAAGCTATTTAAAAGATTACAAAGGCTTTGCCGATATTCAAGAAGAAGAATTTTACAAAAAAATAATTTCAGATTATAACAAACTACGTCAGAAATACTTTTCATCAATTGACGATATTGATTTGTATTTGAAGATTGAAGAATTAACAGCAAGAGACCAATTCGTAAGAAAAACAGGTATGTATTTAGATGGTTACAGCGAGGTTGATTATAAAAACGCTGGAACGGAATATCGTGAAGCTATGAAAGCAAACGATACTGTAAAAGCAAAAGAGTTGCGGAAAATCCTATTTCATAAGACAAAAGATGAACACAAGGCAACAACTTCTGAACTTATGCAAAGAGTTGACTCTTTGAATGTAGCCAGATTAATGGAAATAACAGAAAAACACGGTTGGCAAGAAAGAGCTTGGATAATTCTATGGCATCAAAGAGGAACATATGGAGAGGATAATTACGTATGGAACTACTTTAAACCTTTAATTGACAAAGAGATAGAAGAAGGTAAATTAAGCAGAGATTTTTGGAGCAGTTTTGAAATGCACAAAGAAATGATGGAACAAATGAAAAAGGGTGATTTTAAATCAATTCAAGTTGGAGAAGAGCCGAAAAAGGAAATCAAAATTAAGAAAGAGAAAATTAAAGGATAAATACTGTTTGTAACAACGTATATAACTCATAGCTAGTCAGTTGTTTAATCGAAGTTAAGGCATATTTGTGAGTCCGCCATATTTTTAATTTAGTTATATTTATAAAAATTAAAACATAAAAATTAAAAATATGGCTTGTGCTCAACCGAAAGGAAACAGCTAACTTGCACGCTACGAGCCATATACAAGACCGTTGTAAGCAAGCCTGGAGAACGACCCTGCTCCGAAAAAAAAAGCAAACAGTGGAAACGAACTCTTTGAAGAATTGAAACACCCAACCCTTAATCCGAGCCAAGTTTAAATTTTTATCCCTCCCGCATTTTTAATTTTTTCTGCCAACGCTCATTTGGCACATTGGCAAGCCGGTTAGGCCAACCCACAAACCCAAGCTTACCAAAGAGCCAAATTTTCCCTGCCCGCAAGAACAGGAATTCAAAAAAAAGATTGTAAATTTGACAAAAATTGTCCAGATTGTATTTTCAAGAAAAATAAGGAAATGACCATTAAAGAATCTTTTGGGGAACACATTAGGAAGTTAAGGGAAGAAAATGGACTTCCTTTAAGAAAAGTTGCTGCTGTACTGGACATAGATCCGTCTACACTTAGCAAGATTGAAAGAGGGGAACGATCTGCAAACAAAGAAATGATTCCTGTTTTAGCAGAACTATTCAAAGAAGATATTGAAACACTGGGTTTGATTCTTCTCAGCGATAAAGTAGCATATGATTTAAGGGATGAAGAAAACCCAAATGAAATCCTAAAAGTAGCGGATGAGAAAATTAAGTATTTAAAAACCAAAAGCCATCAACAAGGCAAATTAGATTTTGACAAGCAATGACCATTCAGGAACTTGTAGAAAAATATCGTTCGGACAGAGTAAGTTGCCTTAAAGCAACTTACAATGAAACGCAAGTGCGTAATGACTTTATTGATCCGCTTTTGAAGTGCTTTGGGTGGGATGTGGATAATAATAAAGGAAAAACGCAATTTCTCAGAGATGTTATTCAGGAAGAATATATTGAGGTAGAAGACGAAGCAACTAAAAAGAATCCGGATTATACTTTGCGCATCAATGGCACCAGAAAACTATTTGTTGAAGTCAAAAAACCTTCTGTTAACATTTTAAAGTCTGCCAAGGCTACAAAAGCTGCTTTTCAAACGAGAAGATATGGCTGGAACGCCAATCTCGGTATTTCAATTCTAACCAATTTTGAACACCTCATTATCTATGATTGTAGGTTCAAACCAGATGTTTCGGAAAATGAACAAGTAGCCCGAGTTAGAATTTTCAATTTTGAAGAATATGTTGAGGCCTTTGACGAAATTCAGGATCTAATTTCTTTTAATGCGGCCAATTCCGGTCGGTTAGATGACCTGTTTTCCATTTATGAGAGAAAAGGACAAACTTTTGATGACTATTTCTTAAAACAGATAGAAGATTGGAGACAAAAATTAGCATTTACTGCTATTGAAAAAAATGAGAGCCTGGATGATGAAGACATCAATTTTTTGATCCAAAGACTGCTTAACAGAATTATCTTCCTGAGAATTTGTGAAGACCGAACGATCGAAAAATTTGAAACGCTAAAAAATATTAAAAGCTATGATGAGCTGAAACACCTTTTTCAACAGTCGGATAAAAAATTTAACTCTGGTCTGTTCGACTTCATTGAAGATACACTTTCGCTCAAAATTGACATTGACTCTGAAGTACTAATCGAGATTTTTAATGAACTCTATTATCCATTAAGCCCGTATGATTTTTCCGTTGTTGACCCGACAATTTTAAGCCAGATCTACGAAAGGTTTTTAGGAAGCCGCATTGTTCTCGAAGAAGGGAGACAACTTTCCATTCTGGAAGAGCCTGAGGTTTCTGCATCTAATGGTGTTGTACCGACCCCAAAGATCATTGTAGAGCAAATCATTAAAGACACCTTGTCTCCAATAACGACAGGGAAAAATTTTACTGAGCTAAGCACAATCAAAGTCGCAGATATATGTTGTGGTTCTGGAACCTTCCTTATTTCTGCCTATGACTTCATGCAGCAAAAGGTTCTGGAAAAACTGATTGAAAAAAATGCGAATAGTAATGAGTTGGTTTACCACTTGGATGAAACCACATTTGCACTTACTCTTAAAGCTAAGCGAAATATCCTTGAACAGAATATTTATGGTGTTGATATAAATCCTTATGCCACCGAAGTATCCGAATTCAGTTTGCTATTGAAGCTTTTAGAGGGAGAAAATAAAGCTACGGTTGACAATTTCATTAATCAACATGCCGAAAAAGTTCTACCAAGCCTCAAAGGAAATATTAAGTGTGGGAACTCTCTGGTTGATTCCAAATTCTTTGAGTTTATGCCAGAGGCACTTGAAAATGACCAACTGCTGCATAATGTCAAACCATTTGATTGGGAAATAGAATTCCCTTTTTTGAAGGAAACAAAGGGCTTTGATGCAATTATTGGCAATCCGCCTTACGTACGCATTCAAAATCTCGTAAAATATGCTCCTGAGGAAATAAAGTACTACCAATCAAGCATCTCTGGATACAGTGTTGCTAAAAAGGAGACTATTGATAAATACTATGTTTTTATTCAGCGAGCCATTGCCCTCTTAAATACAAATGGATTGCTTGGCTACATTGTGCCGCATAAATTTTTTCTTATCAAAGGTGGCAAAGCATTACGAGAGTTTATAACAACTAACAGTCAAATTTCAAAGATCACACACTTTGGGGTTACACAGGTATTTCCGGATCGATCGACATACACGGCTATCTTAATTCTTCAAAAAGCTAAAAAGACAGACTTTCAATTTAAGCGTGTTAGAAAAATCACACCTGAAATACTTGAGAACCAAGACACCTTTGTTTCATACCAAACAGATGCTTTCAATACCGATCCATGGATATTCCTTTCACCGGATACAGAAAAAGTCTTTAACAAGCTTCGTTCTGAGCAGTCTGTTCCGTTAAAAGAATTGGCAGAAATATGTGTGGGTTTACAAACCAGTGCTGATAAGATTTACATTTTTGAACCGGAAAGTGAAACATCAAATACCTATAGGTTTACCAAGAATGGAAAACAATGGGAGGTTGAAAAAGGAATATGTCTTCCGGCCATTTATGACTTATCGTTTGGCTTATTCGATACCATATCAGCCAATGCCCGGATTATATTTCCTTATTCATTTGGAGATGATGAGGCCCATTTATTCAGCGAAGAATATTTTGAAAGTAACTTTCCGCTTGCCTGGTCATATATACAGGAGCATAAGCCGCAATTGGAGAAAAGAAGCTTGCAAGGGAACAACCCAAAATGGTATCAATTTGGACGTTCTCAAAGCCTGACAAGATTTCATAATACACCAAAACTTGTGTGGTCTGTTTTAGCAACCAGTCCTCCTTATGCTCTTGACAATAATGACCTTCAATTCACTGGTGGAGGAAACGGCCCTTATTACGCATTAACAAACCGATCAGATTATTCACTGCTGTACTTCCTCGGTATTTTGTCACATCCTATGTTTGAGAATATGGTCAAAGCTGGTGCAAGTGAATTTAGAGGAGCCTATTATTCCCACGGCAAGCAGTTTATTGAAAATATTCCTATTCGACAGATTGATTTCGACAATGCTTCCGAAAAAGAAAAGTATAACACCATTATTAAACTGGTAGAAACCTTGATCAAAACGAAAGCACAACTCAAAAGTGCAGCTTACGGCTCAAAAAGAACAGTGCTCCAAAGAAAAGCGGACACACTCTTTGATCAATTAATTCAAAGCATCAACAGCTTGTATGGGATCACCGAGGAAGAATTTAATCTGGTTATGAATGATGAGATGTTCACCACAGAATTAGCAATAGAAGAATAATGGGACAGGTAAAAGAAAACATAAGTGCTCAAAAGTTAAGAGGTGGTTATTATACTCCTCAGGCTATTGCTGACTTTTTATGTCAATGGAGTATTGACAAAAGCACTGAGCGGATTTTAGAACCGAGTTGTGGTGATGGAAATTTTATCGAATCTGCCATACTTCGGTTCAAAGAACTGGGGATTGAAGGAGAAGACTTAAAAGGCCGAATCAAAGGAATTGAATTGTTGGAAGAAGAATCATTGAAAGCCAAAGCCAGGGCTGCCAATTTGGGTCTGAACTCCAACACTATCGTAAACAATGACTTTTTCCATTACATCAGCAGCAATGGAGTAGAGAAATATGATGCGGTCATTGGCAATCCTCCTTTCATCCGCTATCAAAGCTTTCCCGAAGAGCATCGGAAGTTGGCTATTGGAATGATGCAGAATCTTGGTTTGAACCCAAATAAACTCACCAATATCTGGGTTCCTTTTTTAGTCGTTTCCGCTTCCTTATTGAAGGATAATGGCAGAATGGCAATGGTAATTCCAGCCGAATTGTTCCAGGTGAAATATGCCGCAGAAACAAGGGTTTTTCTCTCTAAGTTTTTTGAACGAATCACTATTATCACTTTCAAGAAATTGGTTTTTGCCAATATTCAACAAGAAGTGGTACTGCTGCTTTGCGAAAAGAAAGTACAGCATGGAAAAGGAGTAAGAGTAATTGAATGTGAAAATTTGGAAGAACTGAAGTCGATCAATTTCAAGTCAATCAACGGTTCCAATGTGAAGCCCATTGATCATACCAAAGAGAAATGGACAAAGTACTTTCTCAACGAGAATGAAATAGGCCTCTTGAAAAAACTGAGAAATGATAAACGAGTTATCACTTGTGGAGACATTATGGAAGTAGATGTTGGTTTGGTAACAGGCAGAAATGAATTTTTCATGATGAAAGAGGAGCAGGTTAAGGAATGGAAATTAAAAAAATACACTATTCCGATTGCTAGTAAATCCAACCAATTGAAGGGCATTACATTTTCTGAAAAGGATTTTTCAGACAACTCGAAGGCTCAAGATGCCATCCATTTGTTCATCCCTCCCAATGAAGATTTTGAGAAATTGCCAAAGGTCTGCCAAAAGTATATTGAGTATGGTGAGCAACAAGGGTTTAACACCGGCTACAAAACACGAATAAGAAAAAGGTGGTATATCACCCCGTCTTTATGGGTGCCGGATGCATTCGCATTGCGACAAGTGGGCGATTATCCCAAACTTATCTTGAACGAAACTGGAGCATCTTCCACAGACACCATTCACAGGGTAAGGTTTAAAGAAGGTGTCAATAGAAATATGGCAGCTATTTCATTCCTAAACTCACTTTCATTTGCCTTTTCAGAAATCACCGGGCGCAGTTATGGCGGTGGTGTGATGACATTTGAACCTACAGAGATTGAAGAAATACAAATTCCCGTTTTAGCTGACTTAGACATAGATTTTGACCAGGTTGATGCTCTGATTCGTCTGCGAAAAATTGAAGAGGTATTGAATATGGTGGATGAGGCCTTATTGATCAGGCATCATGGATTCACAAAAGCTGAGGTAGATGATTTGAGAGGAATTTGGAAGAAGTTGTCTCAACGGAGGATTAATAGGAAAAGATAAAATTATTATGAAGCATGATGCACATAGACAGATAGGGTATATTCAACAAGCCTTGTCTCAAAACAGAAAATCAATTGGTGTTTTTTTGGGAGCTGGTTGTCCTTTATCCGTACAGATACAAAACGATAATAAAGAGGCTTTCCCGCTTATTCCTGATGTAGCCGGCCTTACAAAGAAGATTGCTGAAAAACTTAGAGGGGAAGAAGGTTCCCCCTCTGATTTTGAAAAACTCACACTTCAATTAGAAGAAGATAATCCTGAGCAAACGTATAACATTGAAGATGTTTTAAGTCATTTACGCTCATTGAGACAGATTGCAGGAAAGGGAACTGTACGAGATTTTGTTGCAAAACAGTTAGATGAATTGGATGAGGATATTTGTAAAATTATTTCGACTGAAGTAGATAAGGAACTACCAACAGAAGATAGCCCATATCATAATTTAGCTATTTGGGCTCGATCAATACCCAGACTTAAACCAATACATCTATTCACAACAAATTATGACCTCTTAATCGAACAAGCATTAGAAGAATCAGCATGCCCTTATTTTGATGGGTTTATAGGAAGTAAAAATGCCTTTTTTGATCTTGGCACGGTTGAAGATGAAGCACTATTACACCCTAGATGGTGTAGACTTTGGAAAATTCATGGTTCAATAAATTGGAAAATTGATAAGGAGAAAAGAATAGTTCGAAGCAATAAAATAGACAAAGACGAAAGCTATCTTATTTACCCATCTCATTTGAAGTATGATCAAAGTCGGAAAATGCCATACTTAGCCATGCTTGACCGATTGAAAGATTTCATTTTATCTCCATCATCAGTTTTATTTCTTTCTGGATACTCCTTTAGTGATGATCATATTAACGATGTGATTTTGCAATCTTTGAGAAGTAATCCTAATGCAATGGGTTTTGCATTTCTCTTTGGAAGCCTAGATGATGATAAATATTTAAAGGCTAAAGAATGTGCAAAGCAAATACCTAATTTAAGCCTTATCGCATTTGATAAAGGTATAATCGGACGACAGGAAGGGGAATGGAATTTAGTCAATGATGACTTAATTGGTGAAATACCAGCCGAAGTAATTGAAAAAAAAGACGAAGAAAAATCAGAAGAAATCAGATATGAATTTAGTCTTGGAGACTTTGCCAAGTTCGGACAATTTCTGAAAGAAATGAGTACTAATCCTGAAGAAAGCAAAGATGAAGAATAATTCGACTCTAATCGGTACGGTCCAAGATGTTAATGGTACATCTGTAAGTGTGAAATTATCTGGCAATCAGTCTACGGGGCTTACTTTTGTTGATGGACAAGGGTATAGAATTGGACAGGTTGGAAGTTTTGTAAGAATCCCAATCGGTTACGTTGATCTATTCGGAATAGTCTCTCAAGTAGGTGCTCGTTCAGTTCCTGAAAACCTTAAAGATGCTGAACCAGAAGGGTATCGTTGGCTTACGATACAATTAATAGGGGAAGGTTATAAAAAAGGCAAATTTCAAAGAGGTATATCGCAATATCCTACGGTTGATGATGAAGTACATTTAGTGTCAGAAATAGATTTAGCAAAGATCTATGGAGAAGAAGGTCATCAAAATCATATGGTACGAATTGGACATATAGCTGGTTCAGAATCGATTGATGCTTTAGTTGATATAAATAAATTGGTGACACGTCACTCTGCAATCGTTGGTACAACCGGTTCTGGAAAATCAACTACCGTTGCAGGTTTGCTAAATTCACTGTCAGATATAAATAAATTTCCATCTGCCCGTATTATTGTCTTAGATATTCATGGCGAATATGGCAAGGCATTAAAGGATAGAGCCAATATTTATAAAATAAATCCTGAACATAAAATTTTAAATGAAAAAAGTCTGAGAATCCCATTTTGGGCACTTAACGCTGATGAGCTACTACAAGTGACCTTTGGAAACTTTGGAGATAATTCAAAAAGTAAAAATATTGTTTTAGAGAAAATACTCGACCATAAAATTCAGGCACTTAAAAAATATCCTAAGAGTAATATACCTCTTGAAACATTGAGTGTTGATAGTCCTGTTCCATTTAGCTTGAATAAGCTTTGGCATGAACTGTATTGCTTAGAATTTGGAACGTACTATTCTGACAATGGTAAGACCCCTATTGAAGCTAACTGGGCTTATGAACAGGATGAAAACGGTGATGATATTAAGGGTGATCCAGTCAATGGAATTCCACCTAAATTTAAAAAGGTTAAGAATGTTCAGGGAGATCAGGAAAAGATAAATTATTTACCTAACCCATTAAATATTAGGGCACAATTAGAAAATCTAGGAGCAAAACTCCGAATACCAAGATTTGATTTTTTACTTAAACCGGGTGAATGGACACCTGAACTTGACGGAAAAGTTGATAAAGATTTAGATGATTTTGTAAAAGATTGGATTGGAACTGAACAACCTGTCACCATCCTTGACCTATCAGGTATTCCATCTTCTGTATTAAATGATATTATTGGAGTTTGTTTGAGAATAATCTACGATGGATTATTCTGGTCTCGAAATCTTCCTGAAGGTGGTAAAGAACGACCTTTATTAGTAGTTATGGAAGAAGCCCATAGTTATTTAAATGATAATTTAGAAGGATTAGCTTCTTCAATTGTTCAAAGAATTGTTAAGGAAGGTAGAAAATATGGAATTGGTTCCATGATTGTGAGCCAGCGCCCTTCTGAAATCAACTCTACTATATTATCCCAATGTGGGACTTTCTTTTCATTGAGATTATCAAACAATACGGATCGATCACACATTAAAGGAGCCATTACTGATAACTTAGATGGATTAACAGATATGCTTCCAATCTTGAGAACTGGAGAAGCTATTGTATTAGGAGAGGCTGTAAAGCTTCCAATGAGGACATTAATCGAAGCTCCTCCAAAAGGAGGGCGACCTGACAGCCAAGATCCTGTTGTTTGTAGTGAGCTCCCTCCTGATATATCATTTAATTTAACGGGGGGTTGGGATGCACCCAAGCAAACAAATGAGAAATATGACAGATTTGTGGAAACATGGAGAAAACAAAATCCGAAAGTTGCAAAATCCTTAAAAGAAGATCAATAAAATGGAACACTACACAGATTTCAGTTCATCAAATGTCTCTCGTATCAGTTATGAGGAATCAAATTCCACTCTTGAAGTTGAATTCCATAATGGTAGTATTTACCAGTATTATGATGTGGGAGTAAATGTTTGGCAAGATTTCAAAGCAGCACCTTCAAAAGGACAATTTATCCATCAAAATTTGAAGGGCCAATATCGATATGCACGAGTTTAACTCAATCTTATATGGAAAAAATTTCATTAAACCAAAAACTCAAAAGGGTAGAAATCTCTGGTTTCGAACTGGACAATGAGATTGTATTCAACTATTTCGACAACCTTCCTGCGTCTGAACGAGACGAAAAATTAATCCGTGCCATATACATTGGTGTATTGGCATTGATGGAAGATCGCATCTCTGCTTTCCTTTCCAAAACCAGTAATGAACTCGGAACAGAATTGGAAAGCCTGAAAATGATCTTTGAAATGAAAAAAGAACTTTTCTATAAGTCCACGATCAAAGGTGTTCTTGCGGAAGATGAAATCGCAGAGTTCCTGAATCAATTCTTCTCCGAAAAGAAATTAAAGGACAGGGCTGTTCTTACTGGCAATACTGCCGGGAATTTGCCCAAGAACAAAACTGGTGATATTATTTGTGAACTTGACGGAAATCCAGATTTAAAGATTGCCATAGAATGTAAATTCGACAAAAGCATTCGCTTTGGAGATATTGAAAGCAAAGAAATCTTCACCCGAAAAACAGATACCGTTTGGAGTCAATTGATAGAAGCTCAAGCCAACAGAGACTCCAAAGTAAGCCTAATCGTCTTTGATATTTCTTTGGTAGACAATTCTATCTTGAAGAACTTTGAAAATGTAGGATACATCCCTGGTATTGGACTGATAGCCGTTATCAACTCTCAAAAAGGAGACTATTCCAACCTTGCCATTGCCTACATGCTGGCAAGGGACATTGCTATGAATGCCAAGGAAATCGAGCTTGATAAAGACTTGTTGGCTGCTATTGTGAACAGAATTATCAAGGACATTAATGAAATAATGACCATCAAGTCCCTTGTCGAAAGTAATATTGAGAACAATAAATCCATTTTAAAGCAGCTTGAAAAGTCCATCCTATTGATGGAATTTAACCAGGAATACTTAAAGAAATTCCTAAATGATGGCACCTTGACCAAGAAGGATTTACTGGACTTCTATACAGGTGAAGACATCAAAGATAAATTTAGGCTGATTGAAAAAGATATTAACGAAATATAGGCCACCTCAACAGCCACACACATTGTCAAGCCCCACAAGCCAACGCTCCTACCAAAGCTTGCCAAAGAGTGTGCCTGTCCTACCCGAAAAGAAAAAATTAAAAATCTCCCTTCCCTTCTATAAAAATTTAAACGCCAACACACAGACCGGAGACACGAATGAAAAGCAGAATAACTTGAACCTGAATATTGCGACAGACTTAAACCTGAGAATAAAAAGAATGAAGAAGGCCAGCTTACAACATTGTATAAGCGTAATGCGGGCTGAACGGCTAAAAATGAGCATTTTTGCTCCTAAAAAACTTTGCGGTTGGCGGACAATGAATCGCTCCGAAATCCCGCACTACGCTTATACTTCACCGTTGTATGCAATTTGAACACATAGTCATAAAAAACAGATAGAATAATTGAAATTTTTATTTATCATATTACTTTACATGTCATCAACATTAATGTTTGCTCAAAAAATTAATGTTAGTGGAACTGTA
>Ga0209937_1000573_pt1 | contig 11458 bp, 10 predicted proteins | sample SalPon1_B_H2O_MG_FD_185699 | JGI IMG/M metagenome (GOLD analysis project Ga0209937, IMG submission 185699) | Salt pond water microbial communities from South San Francisco under conditions of wetland restoration - Salt Pond MetaG R1_B_H2O_MG... | ecosystem: Environmental > Aquatic > Non-marine... | reverse complement strand
CACCCGGGACCGACGGGGCCCTCACCTACGGCCTCCCGCACCGCGGCGATCAACGCCGCAGCCGTCGGAAATATCTGCGTCTCTGCTTCCCCGAGTGCGTTCTCGAGTGCGGTGGGGCCCGCGGGGGTGCGAATCTCGATCTCTCCCGCCCGCTCGAGCAGCTGGGACCGCGGGAGCGGATAGTGCTGACGGGCGGCCACACGCGCAATGGGTACACCTGCGACGGGTTCATCATCGCCAAGCATCACCGTCGGCGCCGTCTCCTCGTCATCCTCGCTCATACGCCGCATCTGACTGTCCGTGGATTAATGCTGTCGTCCTACACCCGTCCGACCGACGTCTGACACAGCATTTTACGCTCGGGCCGTCATGATGGCGCATGACTAGTCTCGCACAGGCGTACCACGGCGACCGGGGTGGCCCTGGCCGTGCGCGCATCATCACCGGCGTGGTGGTGTTCTGCGTCGGTGCGATCTTGGTCGTCGGCGGGACGGTGACGACCACGACGCAGCTGCTGTATGGGACCGACCCGGCATCACTGACCGCAAAGCGGCACCTCGGTGGGATCCTCGCGGGGCTGGGGGTTCCTGCGGTGATCCTGGGGATCTTCACCGTGCTACCCTCGGGGCGGCTCAGCAAGGCGGGTGCGGTGATCGGGGCGGGAATCGCCGCGATGGGCGTGGCGCTCTTCGCGTATGCGTATCCATGTCAGTGGACCGGCTCGACGTGTGCGACTGCGGGTGTGGATTTGACGCTGATGACGGTCGGGCTGTACGGGGTAGGGCTGTTGGGAACACTGTGGGCTCTGTTCACCGGGCTGGCGACGACGAAGATCCGGAACGATCCGGGTGGGACCGCGCGCATCGAGGTCCAGAAGCTGGGGCAAACGCGGTACATCCCGACGTCGACGCCGACACGGTCGCACTCATCCGTGGGTGTCAGTGGGTTGGAAACGCCCACGCCCACCACCGCCGATGGGGGGACATCGGCACAGCAGTTGCGCTCCCCGCAGCCCGCAGACAGCGTCCACTGCGGCACCTGTGCACGTTTCGAGTACCGTCGGACATCGGCGGGCATCCGCCCGTACTGTCGCGAGCATGCTGAGTTCATGGATGACCTCGATCCATGTGACTCGTACGCACCCCGTCAGTGACAGAATTCGGTCACAGCCGCGACGTCCCAGGTGTTTAGCACCGCTTCTGCTGTTGCCCATCCTCGGCGGGCAGTGTGGACTCCGTACCGCATGAGTTCGAGCTGGTCTGTCGCGTGCGCGTCCGTGTTGATGACAACCGTCGCCCCCGCATCCACGGCCACCCGAACGTACGTGCTCCGCAGATCCAGTCGGGCGGGGTTGGCGTTCACCTCGAGGGCCGTCTGTGCATCAGCCGCGGCCGAGGCGACCGCTTCGATATCGATCGGGAGCCCCTCACGCTGACTGCGTCGCATCCCCGTCGGGTGCCCGATGATGTCCACCATAGGATGCTCGATGGCCCGGATGATGCGATCGGTGGCCGTCTCGCGATCCTGGTCCAACGCGCTGTGGGGTGATGCGACGACGCAGTCGAGCGCCTCGAGCGCGGAGTCCCCCGTCGAGAGCTCTCCATCCGTTGTGATGTTGGTCTCCACCCCGGTCAGCACGGTCAGGTCGACGTCGGCCGCTGCCTCTCTGACCGCATCGGCATGCGCGAGCAGCGCCTCATCATCAAGCCCCATGCCGGCGACCACCCCCGGCCCACTTGCGTGATCACAGACCGCGTAGTACTCATAGCCCCGCTGTTCGGCTTCTTCCAACATCGCTGTGATGCTCGCCCGGCCGTCGGATGCTGTGGTGTGCGTATGCAGATCACCGCGGATGTCTGCGGTGGTGATCAGGGTGGGCAGCTCCTCTTCTGCGGCCGCTGCGATCTCCCCACGATCCTCTCGGAGCTCCGGAGGGATGGACGGCAGGCCGACCGCCTCGTACATAGACGTCTCCGTCGTGCCGGCCACGCGCGCACCCTCCTCCCCATCACCATCGAGCTCGAAGATTCCGTACTCGTTCATCGTCAGCCCTCGGTCGAGTGCCCGGTTGCGCAACCGGACATTGTGCGCCTTCGACCCGGTGAAGTACTGCAGGGCCGCACCGAAGCTGTCGGGGTCGACCACGCGGAGATCGACCTGCTGACCGCCCACGCGGACCGAGGTCTTGGTCGCCCCCGTCTGCAGCACCTCTGCGGTGCGGTCCCACCCCACCAGATGGTCGGTGACTGAATCAGCCTTGGACGTCGCGACCAACACGTCGATGTCCCCGATCGTCGCCCGCCAGCGTCTGATCGACCCGGCCAACGCAACCTCATCTGCGGCCTCATGCGCCCGCAGATGGGCGACGACATCCTCAGCGAGCGGGTACACCCGGCCGATCGGTGTGCGGGCGCTCGCTGATCGCGCGAACTCGATCTGCTCGCGGATCGTCGCCTCCGTCTTCGGCCCGAACCCCTCGACAGTCTGGATCTCCCCTGCCTCCGCGGCGGCCTCCAACTCATCGAGGTCGGTAATCTCCAAGGCCGCATACAGTGCATACACACGCTTTGGCCCCAGACCCTCTACACGCTGCAACGCCTGCATGTCCACCGGGACCGCATCACGTTCTTCCTCGAGCGTGGCGATCTGCCCCGTCTCGAGGTACTCGAGCACCTTTGCAGCGGTCGCCTCGCCCACACCGTCGATGGCCTCGAGTGCCTCCGGACCATCGGCCGCGAGTGTCTCGATGGGCGCCGTCACCTGCCTGATCGCATCTGCTGCATTCCGGTACGCCCGGGGCCGGAACGAACCATCCTGCGCCTCGAGGCGATCCGCGAGCTCATCGAAGAGGGCAGCGACCTCACGGTTGCGACTCATGCCGGGGGCCTCCTGGCGTGCATACCTGGCGTAGTCTTGCCAGCGGCTTCGGTGTGTCGGGACCAACAAGCTTCAAGCCACCACGGCCGCCAGTGGGGGCATATGGGTCTGTTCGACCGGCTACGTGGCGATTCCGCTCCACGCGTGGCGTTGATCGGGATCGATGGAGTGCCACATGAGCTGCTTGCGGATAACCCGGAAGCGTTCCCGACCTTCGCCGCGATCGCAGAGGCTGGCTCGGCGGGGTCAATCGACTCGATCGTCCCGCCGGAATCCTCCGCCTGCTGGCCGTCGATCACCACGGGGGTAAACCCGGGCAAGACCGGGGTGTACGGGTTCCAGGACCGAGAGGTCGGATCATATGAGACGTACATCCCCATGGGCCGTGACGTGCAGACCCCACGGATCTGGGACCGCCTCGCCGATGCGGGTCGCCGATCGTCTGTCATGAATGTCCCAGTCACCTTCCCGCCACAGCGGGGAATCGACCGGATGGTCGCGGGGTTCCTCTCGCCCTCATTGGAGAAGGCGGCGCACCCTCCAGCGTTCGCTGAACAGCTCGCCGATGTCGGCTATCGCATCGATGTCAACGCCAAGCTCGGCCACGACGATGACAAGACGGCGTTCCTTGAGAACGCCACCGAGACGATGCAAGCGCGTCATCGGGCGTTCATGGACGTCATCGCAGCTGATGACTGGGACCTCTTCTGCGGGGTGTACATGACGACCGACCGGATCAACCACTTCCTGTTCGATGCGTATGCAGATCCGACCCCGGCGTACGAAGAGTTCATGGAGGTGTACCGCAGGCTGGATGGCTACATCGCGGAGATCTGGGAGCAGCTCGCCGATGACACCGCGCTCATCATCATGTCAGATCATGGATTCACCCGGCTTCAGCATGAGGTTCACTGCAACGTCTTCCTTGAGCAGGAGGGGTGGCTGTCGTTCCGCGATGACGATCATGCGGACCTGGCCGATCTCGCACCAGCATCACGTGCATTCTCCTTCATACCGGGTCGATTCTATCTCAATCTCGAGGGGCGCGAGCCTGATGGTTGTGTGCCCGCAGATGAGTATGAGGCGGTCCGGGATGAGCTGCGGGCCCTGCTTGAGGGGATGACAGGACCGGATGGCGATCCCGTCGCTGCCCGTATCGTCGATGGTGAGGCCGTCTTCCGGGGTGATCATGCGGGGATCGCCCCCGATCTGGTCATGCTGCCGACCGATGGCTACGATCTGAAGGCGGGCTTCGCGGGTGGCGAGGCAGTGTTCACGGCCGGACCACGGACAGGTATGCACGCGTTCGACAACGCGACGCTGTACAGCGACGTCCCCGACCTGGAGCTCGCCGAGGCTGACATCCTCGATGTCGCACCAACGATCTTCGAGCTGATGGACGCGGAGTACGACCGCACGATGTTCGATGGCGTGAGCCTGCTGCATGCATGAACTGATCGCGGTGCGTGACCGCGCTGCGGCGCCATGAGACCACATAGGAGACCGCACCAGCCGTCGCAATGGTGCAGATCCGACAACTGCTCAGGCGCATCTTCGCCACACACCAGTGCATCGATATCCACATCCCCGCGCCCAGCTCCGGCCAGCCCATCACGATCCTCACGCCGACGGGACCCATCCGCACGCATCACCGGCCGTCTGATGCCTGCATCAATCAGCTGATCGCCGCCGGTCGGCGCTCCGCAGACCGACCATTCGGCACCGCAGACCCCACACTCGACGCCGAGCTCACGATCGCCGGACGGCGGTGTCGGCTGGCGGCAGTCGGTCCGCCGCTCGCTCCGGCGACCGCGGTGACCCTCCGGGTCCACTCCGAGCAGCATCCCACACTCCGTGATCTCATCCGTGATGGGATGATCCCCGCCCGGATCGCCGCCTGGCTGCGTGACCGGCTGCACGCAGGTGGGGCCGTGCTCATCGCAGGACCACGTGGGGCGGGCAAGACCACCCTCTGCGGGGCTGCGATGTTCGCCCTCCCCGCAGAGACGCGGGTCATCACCATCGAGGACACGCCTGAACTGCCCGTCCGGTCCCTGCGGCAAGCCGGCCGTGATGTCCAACCTCTCCACGCAGATCCTGCGAGCAGGACCCACACCCCGACTGATGCCGTCCGGGCGGCACTCCGCCTCGGCGACAGCGCGCTTATCATCGGCGAGGTGCGTGGGCCAGAGGTCGCAGCTGTCTACGAGGCGATCCGTGTGGGTGCGCAGTCGGAGGCGGTGCTCGCGACCATCCATGGCGGCACCCCACAGGCGGTGCGCGATCGCATCATCATCGATCTTGGCGTGTCCGAACGGAGCTTCCAGCACACCGACGCGATCGTCTGCTGTGGCCGGCGTGCGGGCCGGCATCTGGTGACACAGATCGTTGCTGTTGGCGCTGATGGTTTCGACCGGGTCTTTAGTACCCCCCACATCGCCGCAGATGATCGGACCGACTGATCGGCTGACCCTGGGAGTCACCTCCGCGGCGGTCCTGCACAGCTGGGCGGTGATCGCGCTCACCCCCGCATGGACGCTGCAGACCCACGCGGTGATCGCCGCAGCAAGCGGCATCGTCGCGCTCGTGAGCCACCGTGGCATCCGGCGGCTCCGTCGCCATCGACACAGGCGCCGGTGGGCAGCGGCACTGCCGGAGACCCTACTGACCCTCGGGAGTCTGTTACGGGCACACCGTGTCCCAGAGCATGCGGTCCGCACCATCGCCGAGACGGCACCACAGTCGCTGATACACACCTTCGCCCGTGTGGAACGGGCGCCTGAGTGTCGTGGAGAGCCCGTGATGAGGGCCCTTCAACAAGCGTTTGACGGACTGGTGTGGACCCGGTCGGTCTGCGTGGAGCTGGCTGCGGGGGTCGACCGAGATGACGCTGCAGCCTTCGACCGCGTCGAGCGGCGAATCCTCACCGCACAGCGAGAGCGGCTCCGTGCTGCTGCTGATCGACTGCAGACGCAGCTGACAGCTCTGTTCCTCCTGGGGGTCTTCGCCCCGCTCGTGGCCGTCGGACTGCTGCCCGCAGCGGGCGCCGGTGGGCTCGCCATTGACCCACCCGTAGTCGCCGTCGTGTACCATCTGTGGGTTCCGCTGGCCCTCGGCGCCGGGGTGACCCTCCTCGCGCTGGGGCCGATCGCCGACCTGCAGCCGGTAGCAGCGCTTGAGATCCCGACCCGGGGGCTCACCAGGGCACTTCTGGGTGGGGGAGCGACCGCACTCGCAGTGGCTCTCGTCGGCGGCCGCGTCGTCCCGTGGGCGGCGATTCACCTGGGCGCCGCCTCTGGTGTCGCCGTGCTGGGGCACGTGCTGACCGGTCCGCACATCACAGCGTGCTCCACGCGTGCTGCGATCCGCGGTGCCATACCGGATCTGATGGCCTCACTGGGTGCCCAGCTCACCGACGGTCGGGCCCCCGAGTGTGCGATCGCTGCCGCAGGGGATGAGACACCGCTGGGGCAGGTGTGTACCCGTGTCGATACCCACCTCCGCGCGGGCGCCTCGCTGCCAGCTGCACTCGAGGAGGGGCTTTCCGTCGCGCCCGCGGTCCCTCGACTGCAGCGCTGGGCTGTTCACTACCGGGTCGCAGCCACCCTCGGGACGGCCGGCGGACCGCTGTGCGCCTCTGTGGGTCATGCATGGCACGCTGCCGATACGGTGCGGTCGGAGGCGCGTCACCAGCTGCGCGGCCTGGCTCGGATGTGCACCCACACGGGTGCCATCATAGGTCCCATCATCGCTGGCACGACCGTCGCCATGCTCGGGGCACTCACCGAGACCACCCTGACGGGCCGGCCGCTGGCACCGCAGGCTGCGGGCCCGCCGGTTGCGTCGACCGTCTTCGCAATCGGGTTGCTGCTCCCATCTGTGGGGGTGTTACTCGACCACGGTCCTGTCGGGCCGCTCATCGCCCGCCAGGCCGCCCACGCAGTGCTGCTGGCCATGTCGGTGTTCACCCTCACGGTCCATCTGGTCGGTCAGCTGATCTGAGCGGTGGTTCAAACGGGAGACCGCACCATCGGCGCCATGCTCGGCCCACCGATCGACCTCGCCCAGACGGCGCTCGCGGTGGGACTGGTCTCCGCCGCCTGCGTCGGTCTGTTGGTCACCATCCCGACTCACATCCCCCCAGATGCCCCCGCCGTGGCCACATCGATCTCAGCCGTGGCCTCAGCCACTCCACCGGCGAGTCGCACACTCGCGGTGCAGGCAGATGCGATCACGATCGCCCCGCACCGGATCACACTCCATCGCGGTAGTGCCACAGCGACCGCACCGATCGGAGTCCCCCTCGCGGTCAGACACCCTTCGCACGGGGTGGCACGAGGCTGCTCTCCGGATGCAGTGCGCCGGGTGACCGCACCGGTGAGGCTCCCAATTGATGGTCAGCTACAGATCCACCACCGTCGCTGTGGTGCACACAGCGTGGTCCTTATCCATGGCTGATCGTGCGATTGGCCCGCTCGGCGCGCTCATCGTGACCGCAGTCGTGGTGCTCGGTGTCGGCCTGTACCTCCGCGTGATCCAATCGACCATCGACACCATGTTGCAGTTCCGTGAGGTGGAGGCGGCCCTCCCCCACGCGTCACCGTGCGAGTGGACGCTCGCGCGGCTAGAAAGGCTCGCCGACCGACGGCACCTCGCGATCGAGGTTGTGGCCCACGATGAGACACATCGGTTCGGATTCCCCATCCACGGTGAGTCATCTCGTCGCACGCGCGTGAGCTCACTGCGGCGTCGAGACCGATGCGTGCAGGTCCTGCTCACGATCTGGGATTCGAGATGAACCACCTCATCGACGGACTGTTCACGCTGATGCTGATCGCCGCAGCTGTGGTGCTTCTGACGACCCTCCCGGCCCCTGCCCCACCGCCTGTGCAGGATGCCGCGGAGATCCGCACACATCTGCTGCACGCCGATGGGACCTACGGGAGCCTGCGGGCAGACATCGCCGTCGCGACGGTCACACAGCTGCTGAACGATGGCGAGCGGATCACGTCAGTGGTCGTCGATGCACCGGTGGTGCTGCCACCAGATACCCAACTGCGATGTGTGCTGGCGAACGCACCCGGGAACTCGAGTGCTGTCCGTCGCTGGGGCCATCGCAGCGGGCCTGCCACATCCATCGCCGCATTGAGTATCCCTCTGCCAGAGGCCGCACCGCATCTCGGTACCAACCGGACGGTCCGGGCGGGCATCCGCCGTGTCTATGCTGTCCTGCCCGGACCCTCGCCGACTGTCGACTGTGTTCTGAGCACGGCCGGATGACCCATGACCCCGCACGGGTGCCACTGTCGCTCATCGCCATCATCTGTCTCAGCGTCTCTGCGGCGATCGTTCCCGCACTGGGTCCACCCCCCATCCTGGATGACGACCGTCGCGCCGATCGTCTCACCGCACACACCGAAGGAGAACTGATCGCTGCGGTCAGCGAAGCAGGGGTGGCCGCCGCCCAGGCCAGCGCGGCCGCACCCCTGATCGAGTCGACGACCCCGCTCGCCTCGGGTGATCCGTTCATTCTTGGGCTGCGCGCTCAGGCGGCCTCTGCACTGCTGCGGCGCTTTCCGATCATTCATCAGACCCACAGCGCAGAGGTGTCGGTCCACCTGCCCAGCCGGGATCTCCCCACCCTGGTCCAGGCGATCCACATCGAGCCATTAGATGCTGGGAATGCCTTCCGCCTGGTGGTTGAAGGGCTCCGCGAACACCAACAGGTCGATGGGCGCTCGCACGTTCGCAGCCGCAGATACTACACCAGGGTGGACCTCCCGGTACTCGCAATGCACCGGGCCGCAACCGAGCTGCAGCAGCGGCATACCGCCCCCCTCGAGGCGGCCGGGACGACACGCACGGTGACCGCCGCTATGAGTGCTCTGGCGACCGCCCGTGGCATCGGTCGCTACCGTGGTGCACCCATTGCGAACGTGGTCCGGAACGACCAGCTGGCGCTCGTGGTGAACGCCGCTGCGCTCGCGGACCAGCAGGCTGTCCTCGGAGCGGTCGCCCCTTCGGCTCACCGTGGCTTGCGGCTGGCCGGTCTCCGGGCGGGGATTGACGAGCTCGGAACGGTGACAGGCACCACCCCGGTGACCGATCGCATCACCGCCACCCTGCCCGGCCCCGTCGACCCTGCCGGTGTGAGGGTGGCGACGGGGGTGAGCGCGGACCGTGCGCTCGTGGCGTTCACCGACACCGCCTCGCTCGAAAGACGGCTGAGAGATGCCCATCGTCTGGAGCTCGCCAGCACGCTGTCGATCACCCACAACCGGAGCCCGGCGCTGCCGCCTCCCAGTCCCCCCACCTCAGACCACATCCCCCTCGGTCAGACGGTCCAGCACTCGATCGCGGTCACGAACGTCAGTATCGAACGCAGGGGTGATCGCATCGGGGAGGGGCACGTACTCGCACACTTAGTTGGCAGCATCAAGGTCACCAGAACCGCCCGCCGCCGGTGGACCGCCGCCGGCGATCGCACGACCACGACCGTCCGGACCTCCCATACCCACCGACTGTCTGGGCGACTCACGATGCGCCCCGCACCCATCGCGGTCCACGACCGGCCGGTCTCGATGATGTCGGTGCCCCCACAGGTCACAGACCGCGCGATCGCTCGCTGGCAGACACGGCTCGAGGGCCTCGCCGAGGACGCCATTCTGCTGGACCAGGAGCGACATCACATGTCGGTGGTCGCACCCGTGGCGCCGGGGCTCTCCGGAAAGCTCGAGCGTCTGCTGGCCAGCGATCGAGATCGGTACGCCGCGCACGCACAGCGTGTCGACCCGCTCACCGCTTTGACGCGGAGGTCTCCACCGGCGGCGGACCTTGCAGAAACGCTCCCGACGGTGCGTCCGCCGGTCCGATATGATGGGATCGGCGAGAGGGCGATTTTCGCCATCCGACTCGCATACCGGCAGGCGGTGCTTGATGACCTCGATCGCCGGGCCGCACAGACCGCGGAAGTCGCTCGTACCCTCGAGGAGTTGGGACTGCAAGGGGTCCGATCGGTCCAACGCGATCCGGGCACACCGCAGCGGTTCGCCCTCCGCCTCGATCCCGGCTATTTGCCCATCTACCCCATCGACGGGTCTCAGCTCGCGAGCGTGCCCAACACCACGGGTATCATCCCCCTCGTGGTCCGTAATCAAAATTTGCTGGGTCTGCCGCATCATGGGGTCGTCTCGACACTCGTCGACCAGGTTGCCCCGAACCGCACCGTCGATGCACGACAGGCCGCAAGCGCCCTCGTAGCACTGCCGAACGGGCATCCAGCAGCCCCGCCGTTGCGGCGGGCGCTCGCTGCTGCGATGCACCATCCCACAGCCGTGAGCGTGGAGCTGCTGCAGCATGCGGTCGGTGAGCAGCGCGCCCGTGAGCGCGTCCATTCCGCTCGCGCGCGCCTCCCGCTGACTGACCACCCAGCAGCCTTCGCCGATGGTCGACTCGCTGCAGCCATGACGGATGACCCTGTCCTGCGTGCACGGCTCCGGGTGGCACAGCGGGCCGCCATGCGTGCGCCCCAGGGGCGCATCGACGCATCGTTACTGGACCCCATCGCCCGAGGGATTACAGAGGCTGTGACGAATGCGGCCGCAGACCGCCTCACCGCGGCCATCGCATCGCGACTCCCCACCGGGATTCCCATCAGCCCGACCCTGTCACCATGGATCGCGACGGTGAATCTATGGCACATCGAGGCGGAGGGCCGATACGTCCGAATGACACTGACCGACCCCGAGACCGGCCTTCGCTATATCCGTGCGGGACAGCCGGTCCGCGTCCACGCCGACGGAGAGGTGCACGACCTCGGTGTCGCGCGTCGGTTGCACATCGACGTCGAGACGATCATCGCCGCGGCGGTCCCACCGGGACCACCCGGGGTCGGTGACGTCGAGGGTGGGCTCGATGAGCGGTCCCCGGGCTTCGACCGAGGGCCTCACTGCCTGCCAGCACACCCCCGGTGTCCGTACGGGGGTCGAAACGGGTTTGCCACCGGCTGACCCACCAGCAGCATGCTCGTCGACCGATACTCCGCAGAGCTGGACCACGCCGATGACTTGCTTGCCGCATATCATGAGTGCCTGCAGGCGGTCGACCCAGATGTCGCACCCGCATCGACGCTGGACCTCGCCGATGCTGCGGCGCTGCTGGCGAGTGCACCCGATTCTCCGGCCGCCGAGACGATCGTCGCCGAGGTCCGGGATCACCTCTTGCTGTTGATGACACTCGCGGTGGTCGATGTCGACACGCTCGCCGGGAGCATCGAGGCTGATCTGACGGGCCAAGAGGTCCAGCAGGCGATCGAGGGGCGGAGTCGACTCCCGCTGAGGACGTTGGCAGAGCTGCAGTTCGCCCTGGAGATGCGGGCAGCAAGATGAAGGCGGTGATCATCGGCTGTGGCTATGTGGGACAGGTCCTGGGGACGCTCCTGCGCGCCGGCGGACACGAGGTCATCGGTGTCGCCCGGCATGCGAGCTCCCACACTGCGATTGCCCGCCGGGGGATCACCCCGGTCGCCGGCGATATCACCCAGAAGGAGACCATCGATGCTATTCCAGACGCAGAGTGGGTG
>Ga0209937_1000572_pt1 | contig 11463 bp, 3 predicted proteins | sample SalPon1_B_H2O_MG_FD_185699 | JGI IMG/M metagenome (GOLD analysis project Ga0209937, IMG submission 185699) | Salt pond water microbial communities from South San Francisco under conditions of wetland restoration - Salt Pond MetaG R1_B_H2O_MG... | ecosystem: Environmental > Aquatic > Non-marine... | reverse complement strand
ATATAGGCAACTGGAGACTAAGTGGTAACACAATTGAAACTCTGTCCGGTGATGCTAACTTCAACGCAGATTCCGATCAGATTAATCTGCAGAACAACGTAAACATAGACGGTAATCTTGATGTAACCGGTAACGTAACAATAGGTGGCAATATCACACTAGGTGATAGTTCACAGGACACTATCCAATTTGTTGCTGGAATTGATTCTGACATCATCCCCAACGAAACAGATACCTATAATCTAGGTAGCGCAGATTTACAATGGAATGAACTGTTTGCCGACGAGATACAGGTAGATGGCATCGAAATCACAAACAATTATATCACTACCACAGAGTCTAATGCCGATCTTGAACTAAGAGCAAATGGCACAGGTGCAGTAAGTGTTCCTTCAAACGATGTAGAAATCACAGGTGACGTAACGGTAGAAGGCACTACCAGTCTTGATCAATTAGAAGTAAGAGGCACGCTTGATAGTCTTGGAAGCATAACACAGAGCGGTGATTTTGCACTTGCAGGCAGCATGGCTATTGCAGAAAATCTTACTGTAGGTGCTGCTGCTCAGTTTGAAGAAATACTGATAGACGATAACTTTATTACGACCACTTCATCTAATGCCGATCTAGAACTAAGAGCAAACGGAACAGGCAGTATAAGAGTACCAGATAACAATGTTTCTATATCAAACGCACTTTCTGTGTTAGGAGACATTACCTCTACCAATCTTACAACTACCGGCCAAATTTCTGCAGAAAGTTTTACAAATGGTAATATTCTGATCAGCACAAACGTAATTACCACAACCGATTCTAATTCTGATCTTGAATTTAGAACTAACGGAACTGGTTCTCTTGTCATAGACGATTTTGCTTTTGAGTCTAATGTTGTATCGTCTACTAATGATTTTGTAATCGAACCTGGATCGGGAGACGTTATAATAGATGCAACAGGTTCGCTAAAACTGCCAGTTGGCACTACAGGCGAAAGATCTGTTCCTGTAGCAGGACAAATTAGATTTAATTCTGAACTAAACAGATTTGAAGGTTATAATGGAACTCGCTGGATACAGTTGAATGGTGTTATAGATGTCGACGGTGATACATTTGTTACAGCGGAATTAACCGAAGGTGCAAACGATAACACAATAAGATTTACCGTAGAAGACTCGGTTATAGCAGATATTGATTCTAATAGACTGCGTTCTAACAAAATTATAGTTGATGATATTGAGATCGACGGAAACCTAATAAATACCACTACAACAAATACAGATCTAGAACTTGCTGCCAATGGCACAGCATCTGTTGTGTTTGGAAATTTTGCAGTACGCGAAAACACAATCACAAACACTGTGGAAGACAGTGTTAGTGTTTTTGAAAACACAAATGCAGGATACATAAAATTTGATGGCGTGAACGGTTTTGTAATACCGACAGGATCCAACATTGAAAGACCACCGACAGAAAATTCAGAAACTGGTCTTACAAGATTTAACACAGACGAACAGAGAGTAGAAATATACAATGGTATTAGCTGGGTCTCTGTTGCAGGCGAAGACGCAGGATTAACACTAACAGATGCGGAAGAAACTGCATTTGACATTGTAATGACACTGGGATAACAGAATGGCAACACTATTTAAAAATGCAGTAATTAAAAACGTAGGAACAGAAGCAATACAGATGTACGAAGTAGGCGCATCAGGCCGCACAACAGTGATAGGGCTTAGTCTTACAAATCTTACAGAGTCTGTTGTATATGTAGACGTGTTAGTAAAAGACGATACCAGCGTCGAGGCGTTCTATTTGAAACATACTGCAGTGCCGCCAGATTCCAGTCTCAGAGCAGTACAGCAAGGTGAAAAATTAATTCTAGACAGCAACAATGCTATTTCTGTCAAAGCAGACATTGATGACGCAATTGATGCAGTTTTAAGCTACGTGGAGGTAGTATAAATGTACGTAGGCACAACCCCAGAACAATTAAATACACAGTTAAATTATAGATATTTCTACGGTCTTCGTAGAACCGATGAAGGTACAGTGTATTTTGCTAAATTAGATCATCTTAGTAATACTGATTCAATCACAGTTAATCAACCAGGACCCGAGCAAGACGATTTTCCAAATTTTGCAGAAGGTCAAAACTTTTTTGAAGGAAGAAATGTTAACCATGATTTGGTTTATAAAAATTTAACATACGAACAATTTATCTGGGATAACAAAAATGTTTATTATTACATAAACGACAACGGAGAGTTGGTTCTCAGCATTAACAAACAGATTACATACAATGATTAGGATAGTAAATGAGTAATTTCAACATAAACAAATTTAAGTTTAGATGGCAAGGTAGCTGGACTGCAAACACGAATTTTATTAAAGATGATATTGTAACCTACGATGGTAAGGCATTTGTCTGTTTAAAATCTCATTTATCCTCTTCCCTATTTTTTAATGATTTTGATGCTGATTATGCTAGCGAAACAATAGAAGTTACAGTAGGATTAGATAGTATATCTGAAAAACAGCAGGGCAACCTGTACCTCAACGGAACGGAAGCGTCTGAATTTACACTTCTAAAAGGAAGAACATACGTTTTTAATCAGTCTGATGAGTCTAATGCAACCTTTGGCCCTAATCCTGCACCTTTAATTATCAGCAACGTAGAAGACGGAACACGAGCAGGCGGCGCTGCACTAACATCTGGTATTAGATACTTCTTAGACGGCGTAGAAACAGACAGAGATACCTATGCAGAAAACTTTTTGTTAGCAGAAACAAGGTCATTAGAATTTACGGTTCCTTTGTCTACACCCGAAAGACTTTTTTATCATTCTGCTTTGAGTGACAACATGGGCGCCAGCTTTGATACTAGATACAGCTCTCTCTGGCAAAGCATGATAGAAGGCTATTACTGGGAGGGTGATTGGACAACGAATAAGGCATATTCTGCAGGCAGCATAGTAAAATTTGGTGCTTATCTTTATCAAGCTATCCAGGGACATATTTCTACAAACGTCGAAACACTTGGTTTGCCAGGCGACATAGACAAATGGATATTATTTGCTACTACCTTTAATTGGCTTAATGAATGGAACACTGCGAACTCCTATCAGCTAGGAGATGTAGTAAGATATAATGGTAGAGCATTTATCTGTAACGAAAGACATATCAGTGCCGATACTCAAGAAGTGGGACTAGAACAGGATTCTGAAAAATGGACCCTGGTATCTAGATCGGATAACTGGAGATACGAATGGACTCCGCAGACTCGCTATATTAAAGACGATCTAGTAAAATATGGAGCTGTTGTTTATAGATGTATAGAACACCACACATCTGCATCTGACTTTGAAGTAGGACTAGAATCTGATATTTCAAAATGGGAAATTGTATTAGAAGGAATAGAATACAGACAAGACTGGGCACCTTTCATTAGGTACAGAAAGAACGATGTTGTAAAATATGGTCCAACTCTTTGGCAAACAACTACAGGACACGAGTCCGGTGCTGATTTTACAGCTAATGAAGATTTATGGAATGTATATGTTCCAGGACTTAGTTACGAGACTCAGTGGGATCAATTACAGGAATATAGAAGAGGAGAAATTGTTTTATACGGAGGCAGAGTATATACCGCGCTTCAAAACAATATTAACAGCACACCAAGTGCAAATGGAAAATTACAGAATACAGGGGACTGGGAGTTACTAACAACTGGATATAATTTTAGAGGGGACTGGGATATTGTTCTTGATTATCGTCCGGGAGACGTTGTAAGAGTCAGCGGCTTTTTATATGTGGCAATTTCAGATTCGATCGGAATATATCCAGACTCGTCAGATACAGATTGGCAGATTCTTATCAAGAGCGATAATTTCAAAGCAGAATGGCAGGACGGAATTGAATATTTTTTAGGAGATGTAGTTACATGGCAGAGTACAGCATACGTATGTCTAGAAAGACACAATTCTACAGCTTCAGATTCAAGACCTGATCTAGATCAAGAACTAGATGCTGAGGATTACTGGACTGTTTTGATTGCTGGAGAAAACAGTAATGTTCTAGAATACGAAGGAGATATTAAAACCTTTGACGGGGAAGCAACAAATCTTTCTATTGGTATTTCTGGCAATGCCCTTAAAGTAGGCTCAGAAAACATACAGTGGCAGGAATTTAATGCTATAAACAACGTTTATTATGTTGCCCTTGATGGAGAGGATTCAGATTTCCGTGGCACATCTAGAAGCACTGCATTTAGAACAATCCGGTTCGCCTGCAATTACATTTTGCAAGACGAAGACAACAGAGCACCTGCTACAATATACATTACTACTGGCCAGTTCCAAGAGGAACTTCCTATTTCAGTCCCTGCAAATGTTGCGCTAGTTGGTGACGAATTAAGAAGCACTGTTGTAACGCCTGCTGCTGGTTTTGAAAAATCTGATATGTTTAGAGTAAGGAACGGGTCGGGTATTAGACAGATGACACTAAAAGGGCTAAAAGGAGAATTGTCTTCGCCTAATCAATATCTTACAAGACGACCAGATACAGGAGCATTTGTTGCACTAGACCCAGGTTTCGGACCTCTTGACGAGTCTGTGCAAATAACAGATAAATCATGTTATGTGCAGAATGTATCTACTTTCGGTGAAGCATGTATAGGAATGCGTGTAGACGGTTCATTACATGGAGGAGGAAATAAATCTATAGTTGCAAACGACTTTACACAAATACTATCAGACGGGATAGGTTATTGGGCAAGTTCAGGCGGTAGATCAGAACTTGTCTCTGTGTTTACTTACTATTGTCATATAGGATATCTATCAACAGATGGAGGAATTGTAAGAGCAACTAACGGTAACAATTCTTATGGAGAATTTGGATCGGTAGCCGAAGGCTTCTCACAATCAGAAATAGCAAAAACTGCTCTCGTAGATAATCGCAGAAATGAAGCTCAGTTTTCTGAAGCAGTAACATTTGGGACAACAATCCAACAGATATTAGCAATTGGGTATTCTCATGCAGGGCAGGATTATACAACAGCCGAGATAGAATTCGGCGGTGCAGGAACAGATGCAGAAGGAACTTACACTGAATTTAGAAACAATGCAATATCAAATGTTAGAATTTTAAGTGTTGCAGATTCCTCAGTGCCCGGCGGGATTAACTATACTAATAGAGTAAATAATGCACAGTCTGGTAATGAACAACAAATTATAATTGCACAAGCCGATTCCGGCACTGCCGAAGAAACAATAGGCCAGCGGATTAGAATACAAAGCGGAAGAGGCGTAGGCCAATATGCCGAAATTACAAATTTTGATCCGGTAAGCAAAGTAGTTACAGTAAGCAAGGAATCAAACGGCAAAAACGGTTGGGATCATTTCCAACCAGGCTGGCCTATCGAACCCGAACTAGACGAAACTACAACTTATTCAATAGAACCGCTTGTTAATGTAACTGAACCAGAATTTTCTACCGAAGGTGTAATTACCCCAGATTCCTCACGCGGTTGGTTTTATATTGAATACGGCGACGAATGGGTAGCTTTAACTAAAGACGAAAATGGGACAGCATTTTCTCAGTCTGCTGACGGTATATCTTGGACAACCCCTAACAATTTGACAACTGTGCCAGCAGCAAGTTTATATTACAGCGACGACTATTTTTTGCCTTACGAAGCTAGTGCAAGTGCAGATAAAACAGATATTTTAGGAAAACTGACTATACTCGAAACAGGATTTAATTTTGTAGAGTTGTCATTGCCCGCAGCAGACTTTTGGCAAGACATTGCTGGGAACGGCTTAGATAATTTTGTTGTACTAGGGTCGAACTCTCTAGCTTATACAATAGATAACGGACAAAGTTTTGCCTTAGGAAGCGGGATTAATTTTACTGATAGCCAGTTTACTTTAGCTGAATTTGGCAACGGTCGATACGTAGCTATTGATATAGAAACAGGAAACGTTGCTGTAAGTAACAACACTGGTGCTACGTGGCAAATGTACAACAATGCACTTCCTTCATTTGATTGGAGCGATATTGTCTACGGAAACGGCAGATTTGTTGCAATTGCTGCTCCTACAGATTCTAGCAACGACGTTGTTAACGTTGCTATAAGCTTTGACGGAGTATCTTGGCAAACGGACATAATTGAGTTTGGAGATTACGCATTTGTTTCTTATGGAGACGGCGTTTTTGTAGCAACCGGTCCAGGAAACAATATTGCCAAAAGCCAAGATGGGCTAAATTGGAGAATAACACAGGACGATAGCACTGAATATAATATTGTTGATACAGGAAATTGGGCTCATTCTGCTTATAATGCAGGCAGCTGGACAGTTGTAGAAGCTGGCGGATTTGGATGGCGAAACTTTTCTACAGGTGCAACAGCAGTAATACGAGCAAGACTTACAGGATCAAGAATAGACGAATTTATTATATATGATCCCGGAAGTAACTATAATGAAGACCCTGTGATAACTGTGTTTGATAATTCTGCCGACGTGGACGTAGTGTTTGATACTTTCCTTAATAATGGTGTATTAGCACAGCCAGAAATGGTAAATAGAGGCACAGGCTACACAACTATTACAGCAGGTATTAACGGCGACGGTTTTGCTGAAATCCAGCAGGTTGGAACAGACTTAAAGGTGAAAAATCTATCTGCCATTCCCGGACCGGGAGCAAACGTTGAAATTTCAGGAATAGAAGACGAAAGATTTAGTGTTACAACTGTGCCGTTGCAGACCTCGACACCTGAAGGCTTTGAAGCAATTCTTCAGATTACTCCACCCCTTGATAACTTTCTATCTCCAGACCATGAAACAGAAATAGTAATAAGAGAAGAGTATAGCCAAATAAGACTTACCGGACATGATTTCCTTGATATAGGAACCGGTAATCAGATAACAACAAATTATCCTAACCTATATGTAGAAGGCGAAACTTCTATAAACGAGCCAAAACCGTTTAACGAAACTGTTGCTGCTGGCGGAGGCAGAGTCTTCTATACATCTACAGACCAAGACGGTAACTTTAGGGTAGGAGAGCTTTTTGAAGTAGAACAGTCAACCGGTATTGTAACAATCAATGCCAGTCAGTTCGATTTATCAGGACTTACAGAGCTTGCTCTTGGGGGCATTCAGGTAGGCGGCACTCAAGTAGTTGTTCGCGAGTTTTCAAGAGATCCTACTTTTGTAGCAAACAGTAATAACATTGTGTCTACGCAAGCAGCCATAAAAGAGTATATAACAAAACAGGTATCAGGAGGCGGATCTAACGCCCAGACTAACAGATTAGTAGCTGGGCAAATACAGATAGATTCTTTTGGTATAACAACAACGTCTGGTTTTCCTATACAGGTAAAAGTTCCTGTAGTCTCAACAAATGGAATAGATGGTGTTTACCTTGCGCAGCAGTTTTTTGCAGTTGCAAAAGGTATTAGATACAATTGATAAATATATATTAGGAACGGAGATTATTGATGGCCGAGTTTAAATTAGGCAGAATTAGATTTGTATGGCAAGGTGAATGGACACCTTCTAACGCTTATTCTAAAGATGATATAGTAAGACATGGGGGTAATGTTTACATTTGCCTTACAAGTCATACAAGCACTTCCAGCTTCTTTGCTGATCAAGATTCTTTTTGGAATCGTATGTCCGAAGGACAAGAATGGAAAGCAGATTGGCAAACATCAACCTTATACAAGTATAATGATGTTGTAAAATACGGCGGCCTCTTATATATTGCAAGACAAGAACATATCAGTTCTCCGCATGTTTCACTAGATATAGAAAATATTGAAACCACCGGCACACAAGCAACTATCTCTTACACAGCAAATCCTAATGCAGATGTTATTTTCGAAGAAGGACAAAACATAAGGATAGATAATGTTGATCCTCTAAGTTTTAATGGTGTATTTACAGTGTTGTCTGCTACTGCAGATTCTGTTACTATTGAAACTGAAAACGTTGATGCTTATCAACAAGACGGTGATATAATCACAGGATTGGAGAAAGATTCCGAGTTATGGGATCTTTATGCAGAAGGATTTAATTATACCGAAAACTGGCAAACAAATAATAGGTATAAAGAAAATGATCTTGTAAAATACGGCAGCACTATATATCTATGTGCAATTCCTCATATTTCTGCTGACTCAGAGGACGCTGGTCTTGAATACGATCAAGATAAATGGAATGTATTTTCGCTAGGATTAGAATGGAAAGCAAACTGGGAAACTGGAGTAAGATATAAAGTAAATGATATAGTTTCCTACGGCGGCCAAATCTATGTTTGTAATACTGGCCATACTTCTACTACACTTTCAGAAATCGGTTTAGAAGGCGATCAGGAAAAATGGGATTATTTTCACAAAGGTATAGAATTTAAAGGTGCTTGGACACCTGGAATTAGATACAAAGCAAATGATCTTGTGAAATATGGTAGCGGAATATGGATTTGCACATTACATCACGAAAGTAGAACTGTTTTTGACCTTGACGAGGAAAAATGGAGTCAGTTTGTAGAGGGCCTTGAATTCGAAGACAGCTGGTCGCCTGACAGTAGATACCAGCCAGGAGACATTGTAAGTTTTGGCGGAAATCTTTATGTATCTAAGACAAACAATATTGCATTAAAACCTCCAATTAATACTACAGATTGGAATCTTTTTAACACCGGATTTAGATTTAGAGGCGAATGGGCTGAAGATAGCTCTAATCAAGAATACAAAATAGGTGATGTTGTAAGAATAGGTGGCTTTACGTATCTGTGCATACTTACCCACGAAACAGAAGAGCGGCCGCCGAATACAACATATTGGCAAAAGCTAAATTCAGGGATTGAATGGAAAAATGCATGGAATAACGGTAATTTTTATGATCTGGGCGATGCCGTGTCTTTTACAATCAATCAAGGCACATCTAACGAAGTAACCAATTCATATATCTGTATCGAACCCCACTTGTCCGATGAAACAACAGAACAGAATCGTCCTGATCAGGACATTACAGGGACATACTGGAATTTACTTGCAGGTGGTCCTGAAAACAATGTTTTAACTACACAAGGAGACTTACTATACTACAGTGGATCTGGTCCAACTCGCCTCCCAATAGGCCAAAATGGTCAGTCTTTAAAAGTTAATTCTGACGGAACACAGCCTGAGTGGGCGTATCTCGGACAAATCGACAATGTTTTTTATGTTGATTCAAATAGCGGTGTGAACCAGCCTGCTCCTACTTTTGGAGTCACGCTTGATCAACCGTGGCAGTCTATTAGATATGCTACCTACGAAATAGAACAAGGTGCTCTAAAAAATTCTGCAAAATACCTAATACAAATTAATGCTGCATGGATAGTAGAGGAAACTGTTGATTATGTTAATGACCAAATCAGTACAGGAACAGGAATATGGAACGGTTATGTAAATGACGGAGATACTATAAATCGAACTACATTTTACAGCATAGTAAATGCATTAATTTATGATTTATCTCATGCAGGCAATGAAAGGATAAGACAAAAAACATTATCGTTCTTCGATAATTCTGGAGATTTGCTATTTGATATAACCGACGATGTTGCGCAGTTCATTGCAGCTCTTGAATATATGCAGTCTGTAATTATTTCTGTTTTATCTAATGTTACACCAAGCACAGTCTATAATAACGATATAAACACCTACAAGCAGATTATCGATAATCAAAGAGTTGTAGAGAGCGACGCCGAAGATACTGTTAATTCGCTAATTAACATCTTAACAGATGCATTGACTGCCGAGAATACAACAAATGTTCCTAAAGAACTGTTACCTACTACAACCATTTATGTGCAAACAGGCACATTCCTTGAAACACTTCCAATAAGTGTTCCGAGAAATTGTGCAGTAGTAGGCGACGAATTGCGTTCTACAAGAATAGAAGCCGCAGGTCCTGTTCATGATGCAGCTTATGTTGACTATACACTAACTGGTTTAGAAAGATTAAAAGATCTAGTTGATCCTATTATATTCGGATCTGACGAAATAGGAAGCTACGAAGGAAACACAGTTGTATATCAGGAGACCGGTTCTGTAATTGGCAATTCAACAGTAGCAGCAGAGGCTGCAGATTTATTTCAGCAGATAACAGATTATATTAACTACTCAGTTGATGGTCCTCAAAGTACATCTACAAATCCTGTAATCACAGGAAGTAATGAGCCTGTAAATGATTTAGACTATTTTTATGCTACTGAGGCCATCCGCAAAAATAAAGATTTCTTGATTGCAGATGTAATAGCATATGTGAATGATTTTTATCCTGCAGCAGAATTTGACACAATAACATTTGAAAATTATATAGAAAGATATATTGAATCTGTAATTTATGATTTAACATATACAGGTAACTATAAATCTCTTAGAGAAGCACAATTTTTTGTAAATGCTGTAGAAGGATCTAAACTTGAAAATATGTTCTTATTTCGTAACGGCACTGGTTTGAGAAATTGCACAGTTGTAGGACTAGAAGGAACTCTATCTTCACCGAACGAATATGGAACACAAAGACCTACTGCAGGAGCATATGCCAGTCTGGACCCGGGCTGGGGTCCGGACGACGAAGAGGTTTGGATAAAGACTAAATCTCCTTATGTTCAAAATGTTTCCACGTTTGGATTTGGCTGTGTTGGCTGTAAGATTGACGGAGACCTGCATAACGGCGGCAACGATTCAATTGTTGCAAATGATTTTACACAGATTTTGTCAGACGGAATTGGTGCATGGTGTACTAATCTCGGAAGAACAGAATTAGTATCCGTGTTCTCATACTATGCGCACATAGGCTACCTTGCAGAAAATGGAGGCAAAGTAAGAGCAACTAACGGCAATAGTTCTTATGGTACCTTTGGTACTGTAGCAGAAGGAGTTGATGAAACAGAGATTCCCGTTACAGGAACAGTAAACAATAGATCTGTGCAGGCGATAATTGATAGAGTAATTACTGACAACGATAAAATTCTTACTTTTGAATTTCTTAATGCAGGTATTAATTATACAAATTCACTTAGTAGTATCGAGCAAGTATCTGTATCTACCGGACTGCAGGATACAGATAGAACAGACGGGTTTTATACCGGTGTAACTGGGACTGCTTCGTCTTCAGGTACAGGCGCCGAGTTTACAATACTTGTAAGCAGCGGTTCTGTACTGATAGATACGATAACTGCAGGCGGAGTAGATTACACGGTAGGCGAGACAATATCTGTAGAACCAGATCAGATCGGAGGCACAGGAACAGGATTTACTTTAATTGTAGACCAAATAGGTAAAGCTACAGAATATGCTGTCGGCGGAGAAGGCTTTGGCGCTCAAATCGACAGAGTTCAAACTGTTGATGGAGGTGTATTCAACGTAAGAATGCTAGACACCGACGTAACAGGTAACGGAGACGGCGACTTCGGCGG
>Ga0209937_1000571_pt1 | contig 11476 bp, 9 predicted proteins | sample SalPon1_B_H2O_MG_FD_185699 | JGI IMG/M metagenome (GOLD analysis project Ga0209937, IMG submission 185699) | Salt pond water microbial communities from South San Francisco under conditions of wetland restoration - Salt Pond MetaG R1_B_H2O_MG... | ecosystem: Environmental > Aquatic > Non-marine... | reverse complement strand
TTGGTAAATACGCAGCAGCAGCTGGCTGGCGACCCGCCGATTCAAGTTTTGGGTATTAAATTATGGCATTGATGGAAAAACCCGAGAACGCTATCGAACAAGGTGGCACGTTTCTCAAAGAAGACGGCGACGAGACCGAGATTCAGCAAGAGAATCTAGAGTACTCTGGCCTCGCGGCCTACGTTCATAGCCGGTACACCCGGGCTAAAGATCAGCGCCAGCAGGACGAAGAGCGTTGGGTTAAGTCCTATCGTAATTACCGCGGGCTCTATGGACCGGATGTACAGTTCACGGACCATGAAAAATCAAAAGCTTTCGTTAAAATTACAAAGACGAAGGTGTTGGCGTCTTACGCTCAGATCTCTGACGTATTGTTTTCGGGCAACAAGCTCCCTGTTGGCATTGAGCCAACGAAGGTGCCCACCGGTGTCACTACCGCGAGCTTTGATCACAAGCGCCCCAGTAATGAACAGATAGAAGAGCGGCTTGGTGGCGAGGCTCCTGACGCTGCGGAGGCGATGAAGCTTAAGACCCGTCCAGAGATTCTTGAGATGCTCGGAGGGTACAAGGATAAGCTGGAAGACGTGGAAGAGTCCCTCGAGGAGGGGCCGGGTACGACGCCAGACGCGGCAACGTTTGATCCTGCCCGTGAGGGTGCGATCCGTATGGAGCGCCTGATCCACGACCAGATTGAAGAAAGTGACGGCAGCAAGCATTTGCGCTCTTTCGTATTCGAGATGAGCTTGTTTGGTACCGGCATCATGAAGGGGCCATTTGCTTACGACAAGGAATACCCCAAGTGGAATGAGGAAGGCGAGTACGATCCCATTTTTGAGACTGTCGCCAAGTCGGAAGCGGTTTCTATCTGGAACTTCTACCCGGACCCCGACGCACGAAACATTAACGAAGCCGAGTTCACTGTACAGCGGCACCGTTTTACCAAACATCAGCTCCGCCAGCTTAAGCGCCGGCCCATGTTCCGTGACGAGAGCATTGAGATCGCAATTGAGAATGGTGCCAACTACATGGCCGAATGGTGGGAAGATGTCCTCGAAGACAACTCCCGCACTGAAGACTTCAGCCGGTATGAAGTGCTCGAGTACTGGGGTTATGTGGATCGGGAAGAGGCGCAGATGGCTGACCTCGATATTCCCGAAGAGCTTGAAGACGAAGACGAGATTCAGGTTAACGTCTGGGTGTGTAACGGTCAGATCCTGCGGCTTGTTCTAAACCCATTCAAGCCGGAGCGTATTCCGTACAACGCCGCTCCGTATGAGCTTAACCCCTATTCGTTCTTCGGCATTGGTGTTGCCGAGAATATGGAAGATACGCAGCTGCTGATGAACGGCTTCATGCGTATGGCGGTGGATAACGCTGCCCTGTCGGGTAACCTCATTATCGAGATCGACGAGACCAACCTGATCCCCGGGCAGTCCATGGACGTGTACCCGGGTAAGGTCTTCCGTCGTCAGGCGGGTGCGCCCGGTCAGGCGATCTTTGGTACCAAGTTTCCCAACGTGTCGAACGAATGCATGATGATGTTTGATAAGGCACGACAGCTGGCAGATGAGTCCACCGGTATGCCTTCATTCGCACACGGCTCCACCGGCGTTATGGGTGTGGGACGGACCGCGTCTGGCATGTCTATGCTGATGGGTGCTGCGGCTCAAAACATTAAGGCTGTGGTCCGTAACATCGACGACTACCTGCTAGCTCCGTGGGGTAATGCACACTTTGCATTCAACATGCAGTTTAATTTCGATAAAATTTTCTTGGGTGATCTTGAAGTGGTTGCTCGTGGCACCGAAAGTCTGTTGCGTAATGAAGTCCGAAGCCAGAAACTGCTACAGTTTATGCAGATGACGGCCAATCCAACCATGGCTCCGTTCGTTAAGTACGACTACATTCTGCGTGAGCTGGCCAAGTCCATGGACCTTCATGAGGACAAAATCCTTAACGATCCGCGTGAGGCTGCTATTCAAGCGAAGATGATGGCGGATATCGCGGCTATGATGCCACAGCAGAATCCGGCTGAAGCTGAGCAAGGCGCTCCAGCACCTAGCGACCCAACAGGGACTGGCGCAGGTAACATAGCCCCGGGCGCAGCGCCTACCCCAGATGAGGCAGGGTTCACTGGTGGTGGTGGCGGGGCCAATGGCGGCAATCCGCAGCCCGCACCACAGGCTGCACCTCGTCAGGCCGGGTAACCATGGACCAACAGTTTTACCGGCATATCCTGCCACTCGTCAATGATCCGAACGCGTATTCGCTGTTGCAGGACTATATTGCCGCTCGAATCGAACTCTACCGCGATAGCCTAGAAAAGCTCGGTAGTTACGATGAGATTCAGAAGACCCAAGGACGTATTTCGGAACTGCGTCGGCTTCAGCATCTCAAAGAAGAAGTTCAACAAGAAGCCAAATAACTCACACTGCATAGGGTTTTGAAATGAATAAGTATCGTAGACAGGAAGACGATCCGCGTCAGGACGAAAAGTATGGTCGTAAGTACGGTCGCAAAGATGCTGCCGAAAGTACTGAAGAGCGCGAAGAAGAGGAGCCGATGGAGGCTGCTTGTGGTGGTTACGCTGGCGGCATGGGGCCAATGAGCGAAGGTCTCATGGGGTCTGATATGATGATGGCCACGATGTACAGTGGCGTCGACCCTGTGTCGGGTAACCCCGTTCCTGTCGGTGCTGACGAAGACAACGTTCGTGATGACATTCCTGCAATGATTAGCGAGGGCGAGTACGTCCTGCCGGCTGATGTTGTGAAGTACCACGGGCTCAAAGGAATCCTTGAGTTCCAGAGCGAAGCGCGAGAAGGCCTCATGGCAATGTCCATGGCCGGTCTTATTCAGAACATTGACCCAGATATGGAAGAAGAAGACGGCTCTATGTCCGTCGAAGAGAAATACCGCCAGCTTTCCGATCAGACAGAAGATGCCGGTATGGAGATCTCTGAAGAAGACGGTGAGCTGGTCGTTGAAGACGAAAACGACAACGAAACCCCAGAGGGTAACGAAGTTGAAGAGGCGGAGTTCACCGTCGAAGAAGAAGTTATGGAGCCTGAGGAGCCAACGGAAGAAGACATGGAAGACATGTACCCGACGACTCCCGGGCAAATGGCGATCCGCAATACGCCAAAAATTGTATTCATGCGTTAAGGCGCACACAGCATTGCGGTCTGGGCTACCCGCAAAACCCCGGTAAACACCGGCTACTTTTCGGCCCCCTTGGAGAAAATCAATTATGTCTCGGTATACTCGTCAGGAAGATCTGGACGACGACAAGTCTTATTCGGAAATGCTTGCAGAACAGCAGGGCCAGCAGCAGGAACAGCAAGCTCCTGCACAGAACGCAGAGGATGAATCCTTTAAGAAACGTTACGGCGACCTGCGTAGGCACATGCAGTACAAAGAGCAGTCCTACCAGCAGCAGATCGACGAACTGAAAAACCAGCTGGATTCTGCAACTAAAGAGCAGATTAAGTTTCCTAAGACTGATGAAGAAGTTGAGCAGTGGGCTAAGCGTTACCCTGATGTAGCGGCCATTGTGGACACCATCGCACGTAAACGGGCTGGTGAGATGCTTTCTGAAGGTGAAAAGCGCCTTGAGAAGGTTGAAGAAATGCGAGAGCAAGTTATCCGTGAAAAAGCAGAGCAAGAGCTTATGCGTCTTCACCCGGACTTTGCTCAGATCCGCCAAGACCCGGCGTTCCACGAATGGGCGCAGATGCAGTCTAAGTGGGTACAGGACGCTCTGTACAAAAACAACAAAGACGCAAAAGCAGCCGCTGAAGCAATCGATCTTTTTAAATACCACAACGGTATTAAGGCGCGGAAAAAGTCCGCTAAGAAAGACGCCGCTTCAGCCGTTGATACTCGTAGTAGCGGTGCTCCTTCCGGCGGTGGTCGTAAAAAGTTTACAGAGTCTGCTGTTCAGCAGATGTCAGCTGAGGACTACGAGAAAAATGAAGAAGCGATTTTCGAGGCAATGCGGAAAGGTGAATTTGAATACGATCTTTCTGGCGGCGCTCGATAAAAAATTAGCATAGTATTGTTGATTAATTAATTTTTACTGTGCTATAATTCTCGTGAAGCCAATTGGAGGCTTACGAAATTAACTCCCCCTAAGTCTGGATTAGAAGTTTCTGATCGTTTAGGGGGAGTCCGTCTGACCCACCTTTGTGGTGTCAGCAGCCGAAATCCAAAGCCCTGTTATTTTTCAGCTAACCTTTGGGTTTCAGCCACACTAGCAGAAGAACTCGACGTGAAGTCTACCAGTTTGGAGTAGGCCCGTAATAGAACAGACGGCCATCTGTATCTATTACGCACCCTTCCTCTAGCTGCCGCGGATTCGTCCTCTTCTGTGTCTTGTCAGAAAAACCGGGTTTTCCGGTTCTCATGCCATTTCACATTTGGAGGATATTTTATCATGGCATTTCCAACAGCAAGCGGTTACGGCAACCTGCCGAACGGGAATTTCTCTCCCGTCATTTATTCGCAGAAGGTTCAGAAAGCCTTCCGTAAGTCCTCGGTTGTCGAGGGCGTCACCAACACTGATTACACCGGTGAGATCGCCAACTTCGGTGATAGCGTTCGGATCATCAAGGAGCCGCAGATCGACGTGGTCGATTATGCACGTGGCACCTCGCTGTCCTCGCAGGATCTGTCGGACGCCGACTTTACCATGGTGGTCGATCAGGCCAACGCGTTCCAGTTTCAGGTCGACGACATCGAAGAGGCTCACAGCCATGTGAACTTCATTGATCTCGCCACTGACAACGCTGCCTACAAGCTGCGTGACGCGTTCGATCAGGAAGTTCTTGGGTACCTCTCCGGTTGGGTCAAGGACAGCAACGGCGATTACGTCCGTCGCACGTCCGTGTCCGGCACGAAGCAGGACGCGACAGCCGACAACGACGAGCTGCTCGGTAGCCAGAAGCTGGACATCACCTCATTCGGTGGTTCAGATCTGGGTGTTGAGAGCGAAGTCACCTCGATCCCTCTCGCCGCTGGCGGTGGTTCGGGTGCGGTTACCAGCCCTCTCGCGGTGCTGAACCGTATGGCTCGTATCCTCGATACGCAGAACGTTGATACCGAGGATCGTTGGTTCGTTGCAGACCCCGTCTTCTTCGAGCTTCTGATGGACGAAGACAGCAAGCTGATCAGCAACGATTTCGCTGCAGGTCAGGACGCTGGCGGCGTTCTTCGTAACGGTCGTATCGGCGGCGGTCTTATCCGTGGCTTCCAGATCTACAAGTCCAACAACCTGCCGTTCGTCGGCACCGGCCCCGGCACAACTGCTGCTGACGGTTCGGAGACTGATTTCGGCATCATCATTGCCGGTCATCGGTCGGCGGTTGCGACTGCTCAGCAGATCGCGAAGACTGAGTCGTTCCGTAGCCCGGACACGTTCGCTGACGTGGTCCGTGGTATGAACCTCTTCGGTCGGAAGATCCTTCGGAGTGAGAGCCTCGTTGCTGCGTACTACAACGTAGCGTGATGAGGGCGGATTGGGGGCTGGCTTCGGCTGGCCCCCTTTCGCTATTTCAAAATAGGAAGACCTGATGCCGACTACGTATATCGAACTTTGCAATAAAACGCTTCGCCGCCTCAATGAAGTTGAGATTGCACCGGCGGATTTCGGTAACGTTCGTGGCGTTCAGGCATTAGTTAAAGACGCTGTTCGTGCTTCTATACAGAAGATAAATCAGTCTGAATATGAGTGGCCGTTCAATGCTGCAGAACATTCTCAGTCATTGATTGTAGGTCAAAATGAATATGCATGGCCGACTGCTCTTAAAGTGGTCGATTGGGAAAGTTTTCAGATCCAAGAAAATGACACACAGGGTGTCGCATTTCAGGCTTTAGAGTTTATTAATCGGGACGAATGGTATGACAAACATAGGGATGACGACTATGCCTCCGGTAATGCTGGCCGAGATGTACCCCGGCTTGTATTCCCGTCTCATGGAAGCGGCTTTGGCGTCACCCCGTCGCCGGACCAAGCGTACACGTTAAAATTTAGGTATTACCTAAATACAGTTACGCTAACCAATTCCACGGATGAAAGTCGTGTGCCAGAAAACTTTGATCATGTCATTGTTGATGGTGCGCTCTACCAGATGTACATGTTCAAGGACAATCCAGAGAGCGCTCAGTTAACGTTTCAGGCTTTCGAGCGCGGGATTAAAGATCTCCAGAGCATCTATATCAACAAGCATGACTATGTGTACGACCGCCGGATTGCTTTCGGTGGTGGACACTCGACTAACGGTGTTCTTCCCTTGAGGAGCCGTTAATGCCGGACCGTATAGAATCTTTTAAACTGGTCTGCCGCGGAGGGTTGAACTCAAACGAGAACCACTTGGATCTCGCTGAAAATACTCCGGGGGCAGCTACTCGACTGGTTAACTATGAGCCGTCTCTTTTTGGCGGCTATCGTCGTTTAGAGGGATATCAAGAATTTGATCCTGATTACCCTCTTGTTGATGATGGCACTGGGTCAGCCGAAGGAAAAGTTCTTTGCATCGCAATGTTTCGCGATGAAACGTCTGGCACTCCTTTCGCCATTTCTGCACGAAAAGACGTAGGACAGAATTCTTACAGTTTTTATAAACTTACCCCGGGTGTCGGTTGGTCCAAAATGGACACCGGCACGACGAGGGTGATGCAAGACACCCCTCTAGAAGTATTTAAGATACGCCATATTCAGTTTGATTTTGGCACGGGCAACCAGATTTGCTTTGTTGATGGTGTTAACAACGCCATCATTTTCGATGGAATTGACTGGTACGAACTATCGTCAGCCAACTCAGGCGGGGAAACATCTCCCGGCGGAGACCAGCTCGTAGACGCCCCCTCCATCGTTGATGTATTTGAAAACCACTTATTTCTTGGCGGCGACCAGACTGCTAGGTCAGTCATGGTTCATTCCGCCCCACAGGATTCCAAAACATTTACTGCGGCAGCAGGTGCTGGGCAAATTCCGGTCGGCTTTCCTGTCGTTCAGTTCAAGCCCTTTCGGGACGATTTGTTCGTCTTCGGCTCGAACTCTATTAAGAAAGTATCCCCGGACCTAACGGCTGGTTTCGTACTTGATCAGGTTACCGCTAATGTCGGGTGTATTGCTCGAGATAGCGTTCAGGAAATTGGCGGTGATTTGATTTTCCTTGCCCCGGATGGTCTTCGTCCTGTGGCGGGCACGAGCCGAATTGGTGACGTTGAGCTTGAGACGATTTCAAAGTCAATTCAGGGTAGGCTGCTAGACATCATACAGAACAACGACTTGGATCTTTTAAATGGCGTCGTTGTGCGATCTAAATCGCAGGTCCGCTACTTCATTAATGGGGACGATATTGAGACCCCAAACGCTGCAGGTATCGTTGGTGGGCTGGTTAATAGTAATGGCCAGATTTCGTGGGAGTATGGGGAGCTTTTAGGTATCCGCGCTTCCTGCACGACATCCGAGTATATTGGTCGACAGGAATTTATTCTGCACGGCGACTACAACGGAAATGTGTACCGGCAAGAAACCGGTGAATCTTTCGATGGCCGAGATATTATATCCATTTATTCAACACCTTACTTAGATTTTGGTGATACAGAAGTCCGTAAGGTGCCCCACAAAATTAACACGTTCGTCCGTGCTGAAGGCCCGTTCACCCTTAATCTTTCATTGCAGTACGATTGGGGTGACGCCGATACGGCTCGCCCTTCAACCTATGACCAAGAATCGACAGGTGCTCCAACGGTCTACGGCGGTCGGAACATCGTTTTTGGCGGCGACAATGTTCAATACGGGGGCAACTCAAAGCCCGTTATTATCTCTAACCTTCAGGGGTCTGGGTACTCCGTACGCGCGACGTTCGTTACATCCGGGCAGTCCGCGCCTTTTTCAATTCAGGGCATTGTGTTTGAATTTGCCCTTTCAGGGAGACGTTAAATGAGCGGTTACACGCGCCAGTCAATTGCTGATATTATTAACGGTCTGGACGTTACTGCTCCGCCTCTCAACGCGGAGTTTAACCAGTTAGCCGCGTCGTTTGACGGTACCACTGGCCATGTCCACGACGGTAGTACCGGGAATGCTCCAAAGATCCCGCTTGAAACTTCCGTGTCTGGATTGCTGCAGCCTGAAAATGGTGGCGTCGGCGGCCAGAATAACACGGATGCAACGGCCAACCCTGTGGTCACCAATGACAACACTGAAGGGTATGCGCCCGGGTCTTTGTGGCTAAACAACGCCACGGGCCGCGTTTTCCTATGCGCTGGCAATAACACTGGTGCAGCTGTTTGGCGTGAAGTGGCTCAGATTACAGAAAACGATGTTTTCTTCCCTGAGACCAACGACACTGTTGACCTCGGAACAGCCTCCAACCGCTTTAAAGCGTTGTTCCTGTCGGGCGGAATTTCTGCTGAAGGCTCTTTGACGCTCGGCGGCGCGGCGACCATTGCCGGCAACGTCAGCTTGGACAGCAACCTTTCCGTCGGTGGAACCTCAACGCTTTCTGCCGTGGACATTAACGCGGGCAGCATTGATGGGGTAACGATTGGCAATACTGTCCCCGCGGCTTCAACGTTCACGAACACGACAGTCAACACACTTCTCACTGCAGCCAGTGTGGATATCAATGGTGGTAACATTGATGGCACGGTCGTTGGCAGCATTACGCCAGCTGCCGGTAGCTTCACGACTGTCAATATTGATGGTGGAAGTATTGATGGAACGACTATAGGGGCAGTCACCCCTTCTACGGGCGCTTTCACCTCGGTAGACATTGACGGCGGAAACATTGACGGAACCACCATTGGTGCGGCCTCTGCGACCGCGGGTACATTCACCACCCTCAATGCGAACACTCTTCTGAATGCAGCCTCGGCGGATATCGACGGTGGCAGCATCGATGGCGCAACAGTTGGTGCGAATACTCCGTCGAGCGGCGCATTCACAGGTCTTACGGCATCAAGCTCAGTTAATTTTAGTGGGGCAACGGTTTCAAACCTCGGCACGGTCACGACTGCCGACATTAATGGCGGTACGATTGACGGTGTTTCGATTGGTAACACCACACCGATCACCGCCGCAACTATCGACAATATCAAGATCGATGCCAACACGATCTCTAGCCTGAACAGCAACGGCAACATCAACCTGACCCCGAACGGTACAGGATCGGTTGTTCTTCCAAAGGTGGACATTGCCAGCGGTGAGATTGACGGCACAGTAATTGGTGCCACGTCGACTGCAGCCGGTAATTTCACAACTGTTAATACGTCCGGTCAGGCTTCGCTGAACAGCGTTGATGTAGACGGGGGCACAATTGACGGAACGACAATCGGTGCGGTAACCCCCGCCGGCGGTTCGTTTACCGCGGTATCGGCCTCTTCGGGCTTCACAGGCGATGTTACTGGCGATGTTACTGGTAATGTAACCGGCAATGTCACTGGAGATGTTTCCGGAAATGTAACCGGTAATCTGACGGGCGATGTCACTTCATCTGGTACCTCTACGTTTAACGACGTAACTGTATCAGGTGAGTTTAATATGGACGCAGCCACTGCGGCCACGATCATTAACCTTACGGACCCCACTAACGCACAGGACGCCGCCACCAAAGCATACGTCGATACGAGCATCGATAATTTAATCGATGGTGCACCGGGTACACTTGATACCTTGAATGAGCTGGCTCAGGCGATTGCCGATGACGCCAATGCGTTCACAACGCTAGATAACAAAATCAACACGAAGGTCAGCAAGGCTGGCGACACGATGACCGGCGCTCTTGATATGGGCGGCAACAAGGTTACGTCATCGTCTACACCTTCTACCAGCAGTGATCTGACGAACAAACAGTATGTAGACGCACAGCGTGATACACGCGTGGCTAAAACCGGCGACAGCATGTCGGGTAACCTCGAAATGGGGTCAAATAAGATCACCGGGCTGTCCGCACCTACAGATGCCAACGACGCAACGCGTAAGGTGTACGTAGACGGTATACTCGGGTCAGCAACTGCCGCCGCGGATAGTGCAGATGCAGCCGCTGTCAGCGAAACGAATGCCGCTACCAGTGCAGCGAATGCTTTGGCCTCAGAAAATGCCGCGGCTACTAGTGAACAAAACGCTGCAAACACTCTTGATACGTTCACAGACCAGTATCTTGGCCCTAAAGCTACTGAGCCAGCTACGGACAACGATGGCGACCCTCTTGTAGTTGGTGCGCTGTACTTCAACACCACTCAAGGTCAGATGTTTGTTTATAACGGCAACGTTTGGAGCGCAGCAGCATTTGATACCAGCGGCGCTTTGGTAGCGGCCAATAACTTGGCTGACGTAGCAAACCTTGAACAGGCTCGAATTAACATTGGCGTCGAAGATGCCGAAATATTTGCACTAGCGGGGATTTAAAAAATGGCTATTGATTTCACGCAGTTTGAAGCGACCATTCAAACTAAACTCGATGCGGTCACTGATGAGAAGGAAATGCTTCTCCTTGGAAAGGCTATCGAGTCTACCATCGATAATATTACCCTGAGTGATCTTCAGAACGAGGGCAGCACTCAGATCAATAACGTTATAGCTGAGGGTAACACTCAGGTGACGCGGGTCGAGGACGAGGGTGATGCTCAGGTTAATAACTTACAGGCGGCGAGTTCGGACTTCGCGAATTTGTCTGGTGCTACTTTCACTGGCGATATTACAGCACCCAACCTAGAGCTAAGTGGCTTTTTACGCGGCCCTTCTAACTTCACCATCGATCCAGCAGCTTTCGGAGATAACACCGGCACAGTGATCATCTCTGGTGACCTTCAGGTTGATGGGACAGCGACTACAATCAATAGCACCACTCTCGATGTTGAGGATTTAAACATTACCGTTGCCAATGGGGCAACAGACGCCGCGTCAGCAAACGGTGCCGGTCTTACAGTAAACGGCGCTTCAGCTACGATTTCATATGCTGCTGGCACGGATACATGGGACTTCAATAAACCCGCTGTCCTGCCCGGTATGAATATCGATGGTACGACTGAGCTTGAGGATATCAAAGAGAAGTTTATCACTGACGGGTCTTCAAGCGGCACTCTGACAGTCAACGCAAACAATCAGGGTATTGTTTACCTGACTGCTAACCAGTCTGCGAACCGGGCACTCAACATTGTTGGGGACGGCACTACGACGCTTGATGCCTACTTGTCTACGGGCCAGTCGGTGACGTTGGCCGTTTTGGCCACGCAGGGGTCCACTGCTTACTACTTCGACACGATTCAGGTAGATGGTACGACCGTAACGCCGAAGTGGCAGGGCGGAGAAGCACCGACTGAAGGTAACCCGGACAGCATAGACACCTATTCCTTCACAGTTATCAAAACTGGCGCAAGCACCTTTACCGTTCTTGCCGCCCAGACTCAGTTTGCTTAATCGGAGTAATTTCTAATGGCACCAATTATTTCGACATTTGGTAGTGGT
>Ga0209937_1000570_pt1 | contig 11500 bp, 3 predicted proteins | sample SalPon1_B_H2O_MG_FD_185699 | JGI IMG/M metagenome (GOLD analysis project Ga0209937, IMG submission 185699) | Salt pond water microbial communities from South San Francisco under conditions of wetland restoration - Salt Pond MetaG R1_B_H2O_MG... | ecosystem: Environmental > Aquatic > Non-marine... | reverse complement strand
TTTTTGAACCTATGTCATTGTATGTGAATGTTGATTGAGAAACATCGGCATCTTTAATTAAAGAGCCATTGAAATCAGATTCGGAATCTGTTCTAGCACCGTTAGCAATTATGTCATTGATTTCTGTTTTTGCAGTGTCAAGGCCCTGCTTGATCTCTGAAAAATTTGTTCTAAACCCTTCTGTGTCATTGGATATACCCGGAACTGGATATTCTGTGTTGATGTTGTTTGTGTTAATTTCGCTTGACATAATATACTCCAACGCTATTTATTAGATAGTGTACTCTCTGTTTGCAAAAACAAAATAAGATTCGCGTCCTGTTTCAGTTTCTTCTACCAGTATTCTGTCAACTTCAAGTTCAAACTGACGAAAATCCAACTGTGAAAATTCTATGGCGCGCCTTATGGTCTCGCTGGTTCCTGGTTTACAATAACACAACGGCACAGACAATGTGTACCCTAGTTGTTGAACACTGCCAGGCTGAGCAGTTCTCATCCACAATGGCAAGTAGTCTAGATCTGTTTTTCCAATTTCACGCAGCTCATCTCTGAGATTGGTTATGTTGGATATGTAACGAGTGAAAGTTTTGTTGTCGCTTACTTTCACTGCAGTTGTGTCCGTTTTAATTGTGTTCACTGGACTGGGGTCAATTTTGATGTTGGTAAATGACCCCACAATATTTTCTATTTCAGTCGTTCCTGACCTTGTGCCTACAATTTCTGGATTATCAACCTGCCATGACTGTGTGCGTCCTAACACCGACAGCCCCCTGTAAAAATATAATCTGTTTGCAGGGTTAATTCTAGTACGCAGTGCAATACTAGAGTTGTTTGCCAATTCTAAATCAGCGTTGTTTGACAACGAATAACTGTCAACTGTGATTGTGTCTTCCAGATTAATTTTTATTTGTTTTTTCACATCGCTGTTTTTTTCATAAGGATCATAAACATCAAGGTATACTACTTCGTACACTACTTCGTTAGTGCCAGGTAGTTTTGCTTGTGCTGTTTGCACATCTCTGACTTTCAGTGTTTTCTTTTTGCCGTGAAGTGCTGACGCAGCAACATAATCTTGTGCCTGAGAGACTTCTAACCCTGCATAGACAAGAATCTTCAATATCTCCTGTATGCCAAAGTTCGGATCTGCTGGTCTATAAATCAAATCTGGATCAAAAACACTGGGATCTGAAATCAGTCTATAATAGGTGTTTCTTTTTTCTTCCTGCAGCAAAGGTGTATAAAACACATCACTGTACACAGTGTCATCTTGATTCTCAACTGTGATTTTAAAGGTTTTTTCGATTTCGCTTAATCTGAACTGATCCCTTGCGCGAATAGAGAATTCATACACTGTGTCCTGACTTATCGAAGCGTTGACTATTTCTCCTATGATTTCGCCAGATTCTAGCAAGCTCAAGCCCGGAGGAAGAGAACCGCTCTGTAATGTATACAGCAAAAAGCTGTCTGGCACAGTTGTTGCAGCTTGCACTTTTAGCAATGATCTGTAATTACTGTCCACTGTGCCTAAATTTGAATCTGTTAGCCACTGTATGGTGCTGTCAACTTCGCCTATTATGTCAACAAAGAAGGTTTTTGTGCTAGATGCTGTTTCAGTTGTGTCAGAAATTGTGCGTTTGGCAGTAACAGTGAATTTGTAGCTGTTAGTAACCGCAGGCTGATAAGGAATTCTGCCAAATATTTCACCTGTGGTTGTGTCTATGTCTGTACCAGGAGGCAGCGAGCTTGCACTAGAATCAGGATTTAGATTTTCCAAACTGTATTCAATACTGCCGGCATCGCCTATCGGATCTAGCACATCTAAGAACAGTGTGACATTGTTGTTGGCTCTAAAAGTGCCAAGATTTTCAGGAGTTATCCATATAGGAGTTCTCACATAGGTGTTATCTGCGGTGAATATTCCCTCGCTGACTTGCAACAGTGTGTTGTCTGCTCTGAAAAAATCATCTCCTACAACAAAGATCTCAAAATCTCTTTCAACAATGGAGTCTCCGTCACTGGCAGCTATTGTGAATCTATAAAATTGATTAAGTTTTCTGGGAATCCTGCTGTCAGGATCCATAATTGCAAAGTCAAAAGGATACTTGTCAAAACGGTTTTCGTCGTAGGCACCTCTTCCTGCATCTGCTTCTAGAGCTAGTATTGGATTCAACTGCCCTATAATTTTTCCATCCTCAGTTAACTGCAGATCAGGTGGCAGCTGTCCTCCATCGCTGGGTATAAAGTAATTAATAGTTTGTCCAGCACGAGTATCGTTGTCAGTGACCTGCAATTGGAAATCTACCACTGAACCGTCAAGCACAAACAGAGTCTGTTTAGTACCAACTGGCAACAGCCCCGATGGAGTGACCCATTCTGGAGCATCCGCTCCAATAACATCAATGGAAAATGTTCTGTCCTGCTGCTGCTGGCCTTTGAAAGCTCGCAAGACAAATCTAAATTCTGTTAGAGCAGGTACTTCGTCTGCTACGCCAGAAATAGAAAAACTATCAGTAAGAACCAACCCATTAGGCAATGATCCACTGATTAATTCAACAGACGAAGGAAACAGCACTGGCAGAGCAATGTTCACAGACATACTTTCGTTGATGGTTGCCAGCTTTGTGCCAGAATTTGCTGACCAAATTCGGGCCATTATGTGAATTCTCCAAGATCAATGTCAAAACTGGCAGGATCAGTAAAGCTGCCCATGTCCACATCCGTTTGAAATATCAGATAATCCAATATACCATTGAAACTGTCAGGTAAAATCTCGCCGAAGTCCCAGTAATTGTCAAAGTACTTGTTTATATCTCTCACATCAATGTCATGCACAGTTCCTTGTAAATTGCCTGTCATAGTAAGAGTGTTTAAAGTATTGACATTTCTTATGTTATTATTGTTAGCGTCTAGTGCAGCACTGAGTGTAGGAACGGTGTCATATGCTACTATTCCTGAGTTTGCAATTTCAATCAGCAGAGCGTTGTCTGTTGGGCTGCTGGTGCTGATAATATCTTTGCCTGTTATATTATAATGCACCGAATCGTCTAATTCCAGTGAGCCGTCATCTGTTAAAATTAGTATGTTGTCGATTCCGCCATCTGCCTGGACAGTTATTGTGTTATTTGTTGACGTTAAACTGACATTAGACCCTGCTTGGAGTGTTTTGAATTGCAAAACATTGTTTTGTTCGCCGGCATACAGTCCTACGCCTGCGCCATTAAGGTTTTCTGCTGTTGTTACAGGATTTGCAGTCCTTGCATCCAGCTCTAAAATGTTGTTGTTGACTTTGACAAATGCTTCTCTGAGATCGTCGCCTGTGCCGTCATTTGCTATATTACCTACATTGATTGATTCTATTGTCATCGTCTGCCCCGTTTAGTATATTTATTAGGCCTGCTGTCCTAGTACTGTCAGCGCCGCTGCTATTCTGTCGAGCGCTTCGCCTACAGTCTCTGGTGCTGTGCCCGCCCAATTAGAAGAATTAGTTGGAATATATGACAAAGTGCCATTTACACCGTCTACTAGAAGAGTGCTATCATCACTGAACACCGAGCCTGTTAAATCACCTGTTGCAGCAATTTCTATGCCAGATTCAAGATCCTGTTGAGTCACGTATCCTGCATCATTAGTCAAGTAGCTGACATTTGTTGGCTTGTTAATGACATCTGTCCATGTAACACTGGATTCTCGCCAGCCGCCGGCATAAAATTTCATAAATTTGTCGGTTACAGGTCCACTGAAGACAACGTCACCTAGGTCAGCTAAATTAAAATTTGCAAGATCAATTTCTGTGAATTTGTCTTCGAATGTGAATCTGTTCTCCGAACTTCGCCAAATTATAACCTGCCCGTCGTCTGGAGTATGTGCTGCTACATTTGCTAGATCACCTATCACCGAAGGAATAAATGGCTTGTTGCTCAGTGCATTATAATCTTTATCAAACAGTGTAGGAGTATCTGTGAGATCATCGTAACTGCCAGAAAAGGCCACGTCACTGAATGAGGTATTATTCACAGTTATTGTGCCTGTTTCCAATGAACTCACTTCAATGGTTTGTGCATTTTTAATTCCACTTCCTTGCAGGTCAAGATTGTCTCCTGCAGGCAGTTCTTTGAGTCTGTTGCCATCACTGGTGTCTAAAATTATGGGAAATCTATTTGTCATTATGTTCTTCCTACAACTATTTCTACAATGCCTTTAAGGTCATCCAATTTTTCCTGCACTGCTTTTCCAATTACTGTTCCTACTGCAGGGCTGTTATTTACAATGGCATATCCTTCAAATCCTGCAGACACCAACATATCACCTTTTGATACCTTGCCTATTACCTTGCAAGGTAATCTTCCCTGCAGAGCAACAGCAGTCACATGTTGACCTGTTAGTTCGCTGTTCATCAAGTGTGCTGGATTTTTACTGACAACACCCGCAACACGGGTGTTGTCTTTTTTGGCATGCACGGTAATCTCTTGCTCACCACCAAAAACCACCACTGTGCCCGACTCATAATGTTTATCGGCAAGATAGTTTTCTGCTAAATCAGCATATTTGGCTTCAGTGGCTGTTCCGTTGAAAACTTGTGCGTACATGGTATCCCAGCGTGAACCTGTGGATCCTATGTTGCGAGTCAAATTGTTGTCAGGCAAAATGTTAGAACTAACATCTGCATTGAATGTCACAGTGTTAGAGGAGTTAGAACCTAGTGTAGTATTTGACTCCACAGAAAGATTGTTTTTCACTGTGGTCACGCTGTCTTCTATGTAGAATCTAGGAGCTCCGTTTGTTACACCTATTATTACGTTGTCGCCAGCGCCTTCTAGACCAGATCCGCTGCCTAAACTGATTCCGGTTTCGGCTACATTTCTGTTCAATCCTGCCTGTAAGAAACTTGTGTAAGTCCAGTCACTAGCCAACCAGCCTTCTGACCCAAAGGACGATCCAGTTTGAAGATTGCTTTCTGTACTGGTTGTAGTCTGCCCAACATCAACTGATCCTGGAAAAACAGTTACAAACTCATCATTAGTAGTTGACGGAGTTCCATTTGAACTGAAAACTGTGGCTCCTCCTGGAGTCAATACATTGATAGTATCAGAATCAGTTACACGCAATGTATCATAGCCTTGCACCTTGATTTCTTCGCCGTCGAGTTTGCCATTGGGATCGCGTCTTGCTATAGAATCAGCTGCTGTACTAATTGACACTTCGGTTGTTACGTAGAAACCATTCTCTATTTTTATCAACGCAGCACCTGCTGTGTTTTCTTCAGATTGAGTGACAACCTCAGAGTTGGGAATAGTGCCGCTTACTGTTCCAGTCAAGCCACGTGTGCTAGTGGTATCCCAGACGACGGAATCAGTATAATTGCGGAGATATATCACATTGTCTCTGTCTACGTCTCCTTGGACTATGCCAGATGCGCCAGTGTCTGCCTGTGTTAGCGTTTCTCCGTCTTGTACAGTGACTTCACCCGCAGTTGTGATTCTTAAGGCTTCCAGTTTGTTCCACTCGCTGTCAGTGAAATCACGGTCCTCTAAACCCAGTCCGTATTTCACTGCATCGCTGTAAAGCACCTCCTCAGGGTCACCCATGCCTGCAGTTTGTCGGCCGTACAATGTATACTGATCAATGTCTTGTAGTTCTGCAAAAATTAAACCATCGTTTCTGATTCTGACATATCCTTCGTCGGTTTCGAAATTATTGTCAGAGAATTTTGCCAGTCCTAAATCAGCTTGTGCTTTGGACGAGTTTGCCCAGCCAGTTCCGGCATCTTCGTCAAATGTATCAGCTTTCTGCATTGCCAGCTTGGATTGCAAAATAGCTGCATCGGGGGCCACATCAGCGTTAATAATTGATTCGTCTTGAATTTGGAAATCATAAGTTGTTTCAGTTTCTTGACGATTAACTGTGACATTAATCACAGAACTTGCAGCTTCATAGGCGTTTGCAAATTCTGGTGCAGGGCCGTCGTCAATGGTAGCAGTTGCAGTGTTGCCTGCATTTCTGATGTCTTCGCCGCGCACAAAATCCTGTCCGTCTACATCGATCACTTGAGAACTTGTTCCCAAATCGCCTGACACTGAACCTGTAAGCTGATAGTTGTCTGCGTCGTTCCATGATGCCAAGTTACCAAAATCAAACAAATAAATTACATTTACTCCAGAGAAGTCTCTGAGCACAGTGCCGCTTGCTCCTGTGATGTCCTGCGTTATGGTTTCTCCCTCGGCAACTGTGATTGTGCCACTGGTGATGATTTTTATCAATGGTGTGTAAGTTATTATGTTAAGGTTGCCTTCGATTCTGTCAAAGTAGTTTTCAATATCAACGATTGCGCCGCTCTTGTTGCCGCCGCCTGTTTGATCAAGCTCTATTATGTCACCAACAGCAAAAGTGCCGCCAGTAATTTCACAGAATAGTCTGTTTTTGCCTGTTCCTACTACTATGTCATTTTGAGCAGAGTTGTTCAGCTCAATGTTTCTAAGATCATTAAACTCGTCGTATGCTTTTGAGTTGTCATCTACATACAATTTAGGAGTTGCTGCCGTAGGATCAGAACCAGGATCTTTGAGGTTGACAATTTTGTGTTCTTCGTTGTTGCCGCCCATGTCAAGGTCAGCTTCCATGTCATTTTGGCCATCCAGTGCTACAAATCCCGGACCTTGTCTGCCGTCTTGGGGCAGCAAAGGAAAACCTTCATTGCCTGCATCGTCTAGCACTCTGTAGCCTAACACACGGTCAATATATCGTTTGATGGCTCTTTCTGTTGGCACCACGTTGTTTGATTCGTCAGCAAAGGTGTCGTCCACTGAAAATTCGTTAATGTCAGTGCCTTGCTGAAACCGCAAACTTATAAAATCTGTGACACCAATTTCTCCAGAAAACTGTATTGATCCTGTTGCCTGGTTTACAGAGAAGAATTTTCCTACTCTGAAAAATCCGTTTTCGTCGGTGGAGACCACAAAAACTCTGCCTTTTCTTCTTTCCCAGATCTGCGAGGAGGTTGCATCGTCGGAGTTTGTGTAGAAATTATCATCGCCTGGCTGAATTGCAGGAGGACCAAAAATATCATTAGGATAGTTAGAGGTGTTATAGCCACCGGTGCCTATTTCAGTGAAGTCGTGCCCGGTTGCTCTGTTAAGAGATATTGCGACAGTGATTTCTGCAGTTGCGTCAGTGGGCAAACCTGCGTACAGCTCTCTGTCTCTGTCATCTGGTATTGCTTCTGCCAGACCTGTTGTATTAGGATCATTGATTTCTGAATCAGCAACATCTGCAATTTCAATGTAGGCGAATGATCCCGAATCGTCATAATTTATTATACTGTGTGTTTTACCAGCAAAAGAAAATATCATTCCGCCGCTGTAACCTAAATCTCCTGGCTGATTGCCATCAACGTCTCTTTGAATTCGTTCTATAACGTCTGGGTCGCTTATGCCTGCAACAGCAATTTTGGTGTCGCCTGCAGTTGCACCAACAGTTTTTGAACTGTCATCAGGATCGGTATTACCAAGATTGAATAGACTGAGTGGCAATGTTACCAATTCGAAATCGTCATCGGTTGTTGCTAAAATCTCATCTGCCTCTAAAGGTAAAGAAGAGCTTGTGCTATCTGCATAATTTGTGGTAAGATATGTGGTATTGTCACTTTCATCAAAGTTGATGGCAGTGCTTTTCTCTCCTACAATTCTCTGTGGGTCAGCAACGTCTTTAAAAACCTGAACACGAGTATTTCTCAAAGACAATTTTTGGTCTTGTGTAACAGTGGCCTGTAACTGTCCAAAGAAGTCGCCTGAAGCGTTTTCGCCTTTGATAGCTAGTTCATAAACAGTGTTCAATTGGTCAGTTGCAAATTCTGCAGCTAGTTCATCGCTGGCACTATCGCCAACTGTGCCGTCGCTGTCAGTGTCCGATAAATTAGCAACAGTTGACACTCTGTAATTTAAGACTCCTATTGTTGATCCATGATCAATTTGCACGATGCTTTCTGGCAAAGGAGCGTTTGCACAGCCATAAACTGTGATCGTGGCATCGCCTTCCAGGTTGCTAAAGGGTCCTACGCCATAAGACAAGCAGGGCTGCGTCATTGGATACGCCAATGTAACCTGTTCTGGTATCTCATTTGGATCAGCACCTTCGGCAACCAAGCCAAAAAATCCATAACCATTGGATCCATTCAGAGAACGTATTTCTGATCCGTTTTTCGCATAATATGCTGCTTGGCAATAATAGGTAAACATTGATACCATTTCTGATATGCCAGCGTTGTTAGTAACAAGTCCATATCCCAGGTCATTGATTTGAGTGAAATCATTGCCCAACATTGAGCGATTACCAGCTGTCTGCAAGAATATATCAACTCCTGTTCCGCCTGTGTAGCCGTTTCCTCCGTTTGACGAGCTGTCAAGAACCAGAGTAGTAGTGCCATTATTGGGGTCGTACTGTTTAATTGCATTAACTTGATACCTAGCACCATCAAGATAAAACGGGCATGGCAGCTGCGGTGGCCGAACAAACAGACCTTGGTTTGTATCACTGGATACTTCTAATTCAAAAGCTGATACAACTGAATCTATGTTTACAGGAATGTTACCAACAAACGCATCCACATACATGCCGCCGCGGAAGGCCTTTTCGCCTTTGCTTTTGGTAAATGCAGAGCCGACCTGTATGTATGGTGACTTTGTGAGAATTTGTTCTTCAGGATCTAGAATAACCATGAATCCTGCATGTCCTTGCACAGTCATGTTGCGCAATATAGTAGCATCATTCATCATGAACACGTCAACCTGGTCAGCATCGTTCAGTTTAGGTGCATTATATCCTGCGTTGAAAACATAATTTAAATTGTCTACTAACCTGCTGACAGTGCTGTCTGATTGCGCTTCACCTACACCTTCGGTGACATCGGCCAGTATCTCACCAGTAGTACCAGGATCAGTGCCCGCTAATAAATCTTCTGCTAGAGTGTAAATTCCTGCAATCGCAGTTTCAACAGCAGTTTCTTGTCCGGAAAGCACAAAATTGAGATACCTGCCTTGTGCTTCTAATATCTTTTCGTCGCCTCCTCGTACAAGATCATTTACCAAAGCATCAACTGCTATAGCAGCAAAGTCATTAATCAATGATAATTGTGCTGATGTTACGGTTCCTTCTGCTATTTCTGCAACTTCTTGCACAATAAAGTCTTTGTTAATATCAATTATGTTTGCAGCATTGTCAAATCCTCCGGGATTGTCTGACAGTGTCAATCTCACACTGCGTTCAGCATAAGGATTGGTAAGATAGTGACGACCAAAGTAGCCCTGTACATCACCCACTTGGTTAATAAAAGGAGGTACATCAGAACGCACTACATACATTCTGCCAGCTGCTGGAATTGAAAATTCAATGTCACTGCCGGATTCTGTTGCAGACACGGTAATTATTCCACTGCTGTCGCCTTCACCGTCGGCACTGTCAATTATGCCGGTTATGTAATACTCAGTGTTTCTGTCTATGTCTGAGCTCAACAACTCATTGCCCTTGAACTTAACAGTCATGCCCACGCTCATCCAACTGGTGTTGTCCACTGTAATTTCTTGAGGTGCGCCTATGCCGACTTGTGAAACAGTGCTGTGCAATACTTCCAACAGAGGAATATCATCAAATTCTAAATCTCTGTAAAAATAAATGTTCGACCATGGCGACTGAGAAACTCTGTTGCGAGGACGCACGATTGTGCGTCTAAATTCGTCGCCTTTAATAGAAACATTTTGAGGAACTTTGATAGGATAATCTTCTTCGTATATTCCGCTTTCAACCAGAACTGTGATTTGTTTAGTTTTCACAAAGTTGCCATATTCAACAGCTTCGCCTGGTTCGAAATCTTTGGCAGTCAAAAGATTCAGTTCAAATGTGTCGTTGTTGATCAATTGAATTATGCGACCTTTGGCTCCACTTTTCTTGCCAACCAAAATTTTGCCTGGTATTGTGTCTGTACGTTGATCTATCACTGATTGGCTTTGCAAATTCAGAGTAAGATTATAAAATGAGCCCTCGGTGGAAACAGACCCTGCCTCAATGCCATCTTCAACTATAGTAATGACTGTATCAATGTTGGCTTGCACATCGTCTATTGCGCCACTGTCTGGATTGTCATCTGTTTCTCTGAAATCTGGCCTGATTTTTACACTGTCTAAATAGTCTTCTCTGTCTTGGAAAATTAAGCCCAGTCGTCCGCCTGTGGTATATTCTGTGTATGATGAGATATCAAATAAGTTGATTAAGTCAGGATCTGTGTAAAGTTCAAATTCGTCGTCGCTGATAATTCTCACATAAGCAGTTTGGTTGTTGATTTCCGACATTCCGCCATTGCTTGGACCTTCCATGTCTCTGAAAATAACTTGATCACCGTTGTTAAAGTTATGATCTGCAGTGGTCTTTACCACTGAAGTGAGTTCATCAACTACTTCCACATTCTTTTGTTGGTTTAATCTTTTGTTCAACAGGTTATCAAGAAATATTTTCAACTGCTCAAGAGCATCAACGGTTTGAACACGCTGTTGTGTTATGGCAATTCTGCCAGCAGTGTCAGCATAAAACTGTTCGGCTGCGCGTCTTGTCAAGCTGTCTGCTGTGACATTGTTTATGCTTTTGTTGATGTCAAAACCTAATGCATCAATGATAGAACTAAATTTGTTTTCAAAAAAATCATTGTCAAACCCAAAGTTTGGATAGGTTTTTTCAATGTATCCAATTACTTCTGCTACCAGGTACTGTTTGTTTTCAAACAGCAGAGTACGAGTCTCTTCGTTCTGTGGATTGTTGATAACAGCTGTGTCTACCACTGCTTCGTCGGATCTACTGCCTACTGTTATTGTTTGAAAATAAGGTCCTGGTTCTGGCTCGGATGCACGTATCAGTTCTTCGGCTTTGCGGCATGCTGCATTGATAGTTCTAAATGCATAGCCAAACGCAGTGCCTTCTCTGCCTTGCGGCACTCCCTGCATCGTGTCATCGCCGGCTGTGCTTACAAACAGATTAGTAGGCGAGGAGGTTGTAGTTGTGTCAACATAAAATTTTGTTGCAGCTTGCAGATCTTCTGGTCCTCTAGGAGTGCCTTGTCCTGCAAGATCGCCCGGATGGTCGGACAAAAACAATGGACCTTCCATAGAATCGCCCTGTCTACGCACCGCACTGTTTCTAGGTATTGCCTGTGTGCTGAGAAAGTTCCCAGCAAGACTGGAATCAAAATCTGCGTCTGTTAAAGTGTGTTCATCATCGGCATCAATTACGCCGCCCACAATTATTTTGTTGGAATTATTCAGTGCATCGTCTCGTGTTGGATGCAAGGATATCTCATCTTGATTTACAAATCTCACGTAATATGTGGTTCCGCTGGAGAGATTGTTGGCGTCATTGCGGATAGAATTGTAAACAACTGCTGCGCCATTTACGGCTCTTTTAAAAGGATGCCCTACAATCTGCACAAAGTTATCACCAGTGTAACCGTTAATGCCATACACAT
>Ga0209937_1000569_pt1 | contig 11500 bp, 9 predicted proteins | sample SalPon1_B_H2O_MG_FD_185699 | JGI IMG/M metagenome (GOLD analysis project Ga0209937, IMG submission 185699) | Salt pond water microbial communities from South San Francisco under conditions of wetland restoration - Salt Pond MetaG R1_B_H2O_MG... | ecosystem: Environmental > Aquatic > Non-marine... | reverse complement strand
GGGCGGGGCCGAAAACCGGAGACCGTACCCGACGTTCTCACCCACGGTCAGGTGCGGAAACAGCGCGTAGTTTTGAAACACGACGCCGACGTCGCGCGCCTCCGGAGGCACCCCAGAGACGTCACTGCCGCCGAATCGCACAGAGCCCTCAGTAGGCGCCTCGAAGCCGGCAACGAGACGCAGTGTCGTCGTCTTCCCGCACCCGGATGGCCCGACGACGGTGAAGAACTCACCCTCGCGGATCGCGAGGTCGATGGTATCGACCGCAGCTGTCTCGCCGTACCGCTTTGTTACCCCGTCGAACTCGACGGCGGTCGGCGCATTCGGGCCCGGGCGGTCGAGTTCCGCATCAGTAGTCATGGACCTCACCCCCGAGTCGCTCTATCACGAGGAAGCTGAAGCCGGTCACGACCAGAAGGACGACGCCCATCGCGGTCGCCGGTCCGAGCCGCCGGCCGATGAATCGTTCGATCGCGACCGGCATGGTGTACGCATCCGCCCCTGTCGCGAGCACGACCGTCGCGGTAAACTCGCCCATCGAGATAGCGACCGCGAACGCCGCGCCCGCGACTACGCCCGGCCACACGAGCGGGAGCTCGATATCGAAGAGAGCGCGTGCTCGCGACGCTCCAAGCGCCCGAGCTGACTCGACCAGTGACGCGTCAAGCGATGCCAACCCGGGCGCTACCGTCCGCACGACGAACGGGTAGCCGGCCACCGCGTGGGCGGCGACAATCGCCGCCGACCCGGCGACGGCGATCCGCCATCCGGCCACCTCAACCCCGAAGACGAGTCCGCGGAGGAGCCCGAGTCCGACCAGGATCCCCGACACCGCGAACGGCGCCATCGCGACCGCGCCGACGAGTGACCGCCCCCGAGACGCGCGGGTCGTGATCACGGCGACGACAACGCCCATCGGAAGTGCGACCAGCGCGGACGCCCCAGCGAACAGCACCGAGTTGCGAACCGCGGGCCAGGGCCGCACCTGGAAGGCTGCGCCCGTCTGCTGGCGCGTCAGCAGGAATCGGTAGTGGTCGAGCGTGAGCGATCCGTCGGCGGTCGTGACGCTCGCGAGCAGCATCGAGACGATCGGCGCGAGAAAGACCACCGCGGCGATCCCTGCGTAGGTGACGATTCCCGCCCGCTCGAACAGCGCCCGCGGCGTCCATGCGTCCGGCCACAGCGACTTCCGCGGACGTGGGCGGACGCGGCGAGCCGCGACCGCGGTCGCCGCCTCGTACCGGAGATACGCAAACAGCACGCCGAGTGCGATCGTAAGCTCGACGATCGCAAGCGCGGCGGCCTCCGCGTACTGGAGGTCGCGCGCCAGCCGGTAGACGAACACTTCGACGGTCGCTAGCTCGAACCCGCCGAGCGCCAACACGATCGGGAACGTGCCGAAGGTGAACACAAACGTGAGCGCCGCACTCGTTAACACTGCCGGATACAGCTGCGGGGCAACGACGTCGACGAACGCTCGCAGCGGTCCCGCGCCGAGGCTTCGGGCGGTCTCGACCGCGCTCGCGTCGACTGACTCCCAGGCCGCGGTCGTCACCCGCGCGACGAGTGGTGCGTTGTAGAAGGCGTGGGCGATCAGGATCGCTTCGAGGGTGAACATGAGCTCGACCCGCGGCATACCGACCGCGGAGAGGACTGCGTTTAGCGTGCCGTTTCGACCGAAGGTGGCGACGAATCCCACTGCGACCATGATCGACGGGAGCACGAACGGCAGGATCGTCACGGAGCGGAGCGTCTGCCGACCGGGGAACTCGAAGCGCGCGAGGATGTACGCGGCCGGGAGCCCGAGCGCGACGCTGACGATCGTTGAGAGTACAGCTTGGTAGGCGGTGAAGCCGACGATTCCGAGCCGACGGTCCGGCGCGGCAAACGCGCGGGCAACCGCGACCGGTCCCTCGCCGGTGAACAGCCGGGCGAACTCGCCGACGTAGAACGGGTCCTGGAGGAGGTTGGTGAAGACGGCGAGCGTGAGGCGGCCGTCGACGACGATAGCCTCAATCAGGACTGTCCCCACCGGATAGTAGAAGACGATGACGAGGACCGCGACGGTCGCGGCCGTGAGCGCGGTGAGTGCTCGTCGCTCCACGCGGTCACGAAGCCGATGCGGGGTATCGCTCACAGCAACCCGCTCAGTTGCCGGCGACCTGCCGCTCCCAGTCGGTTATCCATCCGTCGAGGCTCCCCTGGAGTTCGTCGTACCCGAACGTGACTGGGGTGGCTGGCTCCTGTGCGAGTGACGCGTAGTCGTCAGGCAGCGCTGCGGTCGTCGTCGCCGGAAACGCGACGTTCCGTTTCGCAATCTCGCCTTGGACGGTAGGCTCGAGCAGGAACGACATGAACTCGCGCGCGAGTGCGGGCTCGTCGGCGTCGGCGAACACCGCCATTCCCTCCGGGGTCGCGTACGCCTCGTCGTTCAAAAACCGGATCTGATGTCGCTCGAGGTCTTCGCCCGCGTCGGCCGCGAACACCTGGTCGGTCGAGTACGAGACCACCATGGGTGCCTCGCCGTTCGACCACGCGGTGTATGCGTCCTCCCACGACCCCAGCACCCGCACGTCGTTCGCTTGGAGGTCGGCCCAGTAGTCGAGGTAGTCGTAGGTGGGGTCGCCGTCTGTGCCCTCGATCGTTTCGTCGCCACCGCCGCCGTACCCGCCACCGTCGTCGCTGGCTCCCTCCCCGAATCGATGGATCGTGTGGAGGAGAAACGACCGGCCGGTCGAGGAGCTGCCCGGATTTTGCGCGATGAGTGCCCCCTGGTGTTCGTCGTCAAGCAGTCCCTCGAACGTCTCTGGGGCGGTCGTCTCGGTGCCGTCGTAGACGAGACTCACGTAGCCGGTATCGAACGGCACCGCCCGGTCAAATGGGTCGAATCGGAGGCCGTCTCGGATCGCGTCTGTTCCGTCGACCTCGCCGGCTTCGGCGAAGAGGTCGTCATCGAGTTCGCTGTCGGCCCGGACGAGGTCCTCGGTGGTGAGCCCCACGTAGAGGTCGGCGTCGATAGACGCGCCGGAGGCGGCGCGTTCGAGGTAGTAGTTCAGCTCGTTGTCTGGGGTCGCCCACTCAATCGTGGCGTCGACGCGCGATTCGAACGTTTCTTTCAGCCATGCGCCCGGGCTCACTGACGGTGCGTCGACGAACGCGCCGTAGGTCGCTACGGTCAGCGTAGGTTGTTCGTCGCCTGTGTCCTCGGTCGTGTTCGTCTCGCCGGCATCGTCGGTCCCGTTCGACTCGCCGCCCGCGTCCCCACTTGCTCCCTCGTCGACTCGCTCTGCGCTACAGCCGGCGAGCCCGGCGACGCCAGCCGCACCCGAGAGCGCGAGAAATCGTCGCCTGCTGTGTCGTCGCGCGGGCGTCGTGACGTCGTCCATTACCAGGTTGTTGTACCGGGTAGTTACATAAGCGATCCGTGTCTTCTCGGGACCCGACCGAGGGCGGAGGCGTGGAGTGGTCCGCAACCCGCCACGAGGTCGTCCGTGCCATCCGCTCGATACATCACACGCTACTAGTGGTGGCGCGCGCCTCGTGAGCCGCGTCAGCGTGCTCACGAGCGCGTGCGAGGGATGAGCGAGTCGCCCGTGGGCGACGACGCGAATCGGCTGGGGAGGGCGTGGCTGAAAACAGTGCCCGTGTGTTGTGCGGTCGTGTTGATCACATAGCTGCCGCCACGCATGTATCGAATCGGTTGGGGAGGGTGTGGCTACGTGGTGCCCGAGTGTCGTAGGGTCGCGTGCTGTATGCTACGGACCTCGTATCTGTACCGGTGAGCGAGCTGAAGCCGATGCATCGACGATACCCGGACACAATTTACAGCCACATCCTCCCTACCCGACTCTGTACGTATCGGGTGGTTGTGTGACTGACACGACCGTGACACCCGGACACCGTTTTTAGCCACATCCTCCCCAACCGATTCACTCGTCGCCCACGGGCGACTCGTTCATCCCTCGCACGCGCTCGCGAGCACGCCTTCGGCGACCCGCGAGGCGCGCGCCACGGTGGGTTCTTCGGTATACTCACGAGGCGCACGCCAGGGTGGATTCCTCGGTGTGCGCACGAGGTGCGTGCCAGCGTAGAGTGAGAGGAATCGGATGCGTTTGTCCCGTCTTTCGAATCGACCGCTTTAACGGGTCGCCGGGCTACGCCTGCTGTATGACTGCTTTCCCGCACTTCGAGGTGATTCCCGCGGTCGACGTCCAAGACGGTGCCGTCGTCCAGCTCGTCGGCGGCGAACGGGGAACCGGGACGACCTACGGCGACCCAATCGAGGCGGCCACCGGCTGGGTCGATTCGGGCGCCGACACGCTCCACCTCGTCGACCTCGACGGCGCTTTCGAGGGCGAGCGCGCCAACGCTGATGCCATCGAAGCGGTCGTCGCGGCGACCGACGAGACCGTCGAGGTCCAACTCGGCGGCGGTATCCGCACGGCCGCAGACGCTCACGCCCTCCTCGATGCCGGAGTCGACCGCGTTATCCTCGGCACCGCAGCCGTCGACAACCCGTCTATCGTCACGGCGATAGACGACACCCATCCCGGCAGCGTTGTGGTGAGCCTCGATGCCAAAGACGGCGAGGTGGTCGTCGCCGGTTGGACCGAATCGACCGGGCTCGACCCGGCCGCAGCCGCAACACGCTACGCGTCACTCGGCGCGGGGGCGATCCTCTTTACCAACGTCGACGTCGAGGGGCAACTCGAGGGGGTCGACACCGACGCGGTCGAAGCCGTGGCCTCGGCGGTCGACATCCCTGTGATCGCCTCCGGCGGAGTGGCAACGGTCGACGACGTGCTCGCGCTCCAGCAGGCCGGTGCGGCCGCCGTCGTCGTCGGTACCGCCCTCTACGAGGACCGGTTCACCCTCCGTGAGGCACAGCGGGCCGCCAACACGGCCTGACCCTCCCCTTCAGTACGTCTCACATACCGGCAGCTCTCCTTTCACGTCTCGGGACGCGGCCGCTGAACGACGAGCACTGGACCCTGAAACTGCTCGGCGACGCGGTCGGCGGGCATCCCGAAGACGACCGTCGTCACCGATGGGTTCGTCTCGCCCATCACCACGACGTCGTGGTCGGCCGCCTGCTGGGCGATCGCTGCCACCGGCTCGTCTGTCTCCTCGATGACCGTCTCGATCGCACCCGGTTTCATGCCGCGATCGACGAGCGCTCGCTCGGTCTCTGTCACCACTCCTCGTGCTTCGGCCGCCGCTTCGTCTGCGCCTCGTCCGTGATACACCGTGACGTCTACCTCACGATCGGCGAACAGCCCGGCGACGAGCGCGGTGTTTCGGTCGAGTCCGACGAGTCCTCGGACGGCGAGGAGGACGTTCTCGACGCGAGGGACCGCATTCGCCACGAGAACCGCGAGACAGTCGTGTTCGTAGATGATCCGATCGATCGTCGTCGCCGCTTCGTGGGTGAACACGAGCCGCGTCTCGACGGCTGCACCGGCATCGGTCAGAGTCTCTTCGAGCCGTTCGAGTGTCGCCATCGCGGGCTCGCCGAGTTGTTCACGAGCCTGCTCTGTGGCCGTCTGTTCGGGAATCTCGTGGTACCCCAACAACACGACGCGGGCGTTTGCGAGTAGCGCTGCAGTTCCGCTCGGGAGCGACGCCTCGCCATGGACGTCGATCGGAACGAGGATCGTCGGTTCGGGGTGTGCCGGCGGCTCGGGGGTCGCGGTCACGCGCGCTCGCCCTCCAAGTCGACGTCAGTGGCATACGTACGATACCAGCCGTAGGCGGCGACCATCACGGCCGTACCAACGGCGATCGACGCGGGTTGCATGAATCCGATGAGCCCGAAGCTGGCGAGCGCGCCGCCGCCGGCGACCGCGGTACCGGCTGGACACCGGAACGACGGGTCGTACCATCCCGGCCGCTCGCGACGGAACTGAATCAGCGCAACGCAGGTGAGCCCGTACATCACGAGGTGAAGCACGGAGGCTACCTCGGCGAGCAGCCCCACCCGCCCGGTCGCGGTGAGTGCGACGATCGGCACGCCAGCGAGCCCGAGTGCGACGTGTGGGGTTCCGTACCGGAAGTTGATCCGGCTTGCAGCCTCGGGAATGAGCCCGTCGCGGCTCACGGCATACACCATTCGAGAGCCGCTGAGGATCGAGGCGTTGGCGCTGGAGAGCGTTGCGAGCAGCCCGGCGACCACGATCGCGATCGCACCGGGCAGCCCGATGAACGCCCGGGCAACTTCCACCATCGCGGTCTCGCCGAACGTGCCGAGCCGGGCGCTCCCAAACGCGCTGGTCGCGACGAAGATTGCGACGACATACAGCCCGCCAACGGTCACCACAGACCCGACCATCGCGAGTGGAAGGGTTCGTCCGGGTGACTCAACGTCTCCGGCGACCGTCGCTATCTGTGCGAACCCGAGGTACGAGGTGAAGACGAACGCAGCCGTCTGCAGCACCGCGAGCGCGCCGCCCGGCGGGAAGAACCGCTCTGGCGTCGTCTCCGTGCCGAACACGCCGAGCGCGTCGAGACTTCCGTACGTCAAAAACAGCGCCAAGATCCCCACGAGCAGGACCACGATCGCGTTCTGTAACGTTGCCGTATTCTCGGTCCCGAAGAGACTGAGCGCCGTGAGCACGACCCCGAACGCAACGCCCAACGGGACCGCCGGCTGTACCGACAGCGAGACGCCGAGTTCGACGAGCACCTGTCCGGCGTAGCTGCCGAGCCCTACGAGGTAGAACGCGGACGCGAAGACGAGCCCAAGCCACAGCCCGAGTCCCACCACTGCGCCGGCGCCGGTGCCGAGCGCCCGCGAGACGTAGACGTATCCGCCGCCGCTGTGTGGCATCGCGGTCGCGAGCTCCGCGGTCGGTAGCGCGACGAGCAACGCGACGCCGGCGCCGATCGCGAACGAGAGCGACGCCGCGGGACCGGCCCGCGCGGCGGCAAGTCCCGGGAACACAAAGATCCCCGCACCGACCATCGTTCCGACGCCGATGGCGAGCGCGCCGACGAGGCCGATCGTGCGCTCGAGTTCGCCCTCCCCGGTGTCGGCGTCGACCGCAGCCTGTGACGCCGGGAGATCGGCCCCGTGGTCGACGCCGCCGGGCGACCCCGTCGCCTCAAGCGTCCGCGAGGGGTCCGACGGCTCTGAGGGATCCATTCGGGCTGAAGTGACGACAGACAGACATATATAGCCACCGACGGAGGCCCACAACGGCCTTAACGCCGCCCGCCGACGGTCGGGTATGGGCGACCACGACCGGCGCACGGCCGTCTCGCGGGAGACGTCGGAGACGACAATCGAACTCACACTCGATATCGACGGCGACGGAGACAGTGAGATCGACACCGGAATCGGGTTTTTCGACCACATGCTGCGCTCCTTTGCGAAACACGGTCTCTTCGATCTCACCGTTCGATGTGACGGAGACACGCACATCGACGACCACCACACGGTAGAAGACGTGGCCATCTGCCTCGGCGAGGCGTTCGCGGAGGCGCTCGGCGACAAGCGCGGGATTCGACGATACGCCGACCGACGAGTCCCGCTCGATGAGGCGGTCGCAAGCGTCGTTGTCGACGTCGCCGGCAGACCGTACTACGCGTTCGAGGGCGCGTTCTCACAGGAGTCGGTCGGCGAGTTCACCAGCGTGATGGCCGACCACTTCGCGTTGTCGCTCGCCGCCAACGCTGGACTCACCCTTCACGCGGCGATCGAGTGCGGTGACAACGCCCATCACGAGGTCGAAGCGCTGTTCAAGGCGCTTGCACGGGCCCTCGATGACGCAACCCGGCTCGACGAGCGCCGCAGCGACACGCCGAGCACGAAGGGCGCGCTTTAAGCTACCCACGAGACGTCCCACGAGACGCCCCACCGGGGAAGCGGTCTTCTCATACCGCCAAATCGTGACACTAATTTATCACGATGGCGCGACACGTATCATCCAACTCCTATGGAACTCGGTTGTGCGGGGTGTGCCGGGTGTTGTGTCGACTGGCGCCCCCTCGATCCGGCGGCCGCCGGCACCGACCGCACCGGCGACCGCCACCCGCTCGACGATGGCTACGACTTGGTGCCGCTCACCCGCGACGAGGTCGCCGCGTTTCTTGCCGACGGACTCGCCGATGTCCTCAGACCGCGGCTGTTCACCCCGGCACCGGCCGACGATCGCGTCGCGATCGATGGGACCGACGTTGCCGCCGTGGATGACCGGCCGGTGTTCGCGGTCGGGCTACGCAAGCCACCGAAGCCGGTAGCACCGGTCGGCACCGACGCGATCCGCTGGCTCGACGCCTGCGTCTTTCTCGATCCGACAACGCTTCAGTGTCGGATTCACGGCACCCACCGCTACCCGCGTGCCTGTGGGACGTACCCGGCTCACTCGCTCGAACTCGAGGCCGAGACCGAGTGTGAACGCGTCGAGGCCGCCGGCGGCGGCGGCGACCGGCTGATCGATGACACCCCGCCCGCCGACACCCCGCCACTCCCGTTCGGCCCGCACGCGGCCGGTGCAACCGTCTTTGCGTACCCCGCCCCCGAAGATCTTGCGGGCGTCGTCGGCCGTCTCCGGGCTGGCACCGAGACGGCCGCCGACCGCGCTCGATTCGTCGGGGCGGCCGTCGGCTCTCGCCCCGGCTCGCTCGCGGTCAATCGCGACCGGGCTGCCGACGCGCGCGAGACGGCTCAGACGGGCGACTCCTGGGCCGGGCGGGCAATCCGCGCGTGGCGTGATCGAGCTGGTGTGGATGGTGAGCCGGTTGCCGTCGACTGCGACGATCGCGACGCGCTGGTCCGGCGACTGGAGGACGACGCGGGGGCGCCCGAAACGCCCGGGTGGGACTGATACGATGCAAATCAAATCGCGCTCGCGCGTACGCGTGCGCGAGGCTTAACCGTCCGCGGTGTCACCAGTTATCTATGCCCGAATCAACGGCTGAAGCCGCGGGCGAGTCGATAGAATACGAGCGCACGGATGTCTCCGTGCTCGTCGTCGGTGCCGGCGCAGCCGGCGCTAGAGCCGCCATCGAACTCACCGAGCGTGGCGTCGACGACGTGCTCGTGTTGGGTAAGCGCGGCCACGGCGACGCACACACTACGTGGGCGCGCGGCGGGATCAACGGGGCACTCGGCACCCACGACCCCGAAGACTCTCCCGCGATCCACGCGGCCGACACGCTCAACGAGGGCCACCTGATCAACGACCCGGCGCTGGTCGAGACGGTAACCGAGCAGATGCCGGCGCGACTCCGCGAGCTCGACGAGTGGGGGATGGACTACTCGCGGACCGACGACGGTGCCGTCGACCAGCGATACTTCGGCGCACAGTCGTTCCGGCGGACCGCCTTCGCGGGCGACCACACCGGCGAGTCGCTCCTCGACACCCTCGTCGACCGCGCCCAGTCGCTGTCGATCCCGTACCGCGAGAACGTGATGATCACGAAGCTCGTCGCCGACGGCGACGCAGTGTACGGCGCGGTCGGCTTCGACATGGACACCGGCACGTTCCAGCTATTTAACGCAGGTACCGTCGTGCTCGCCGCCGGCGGTCACGCGGCAATCTACAACCGACACACCTCGCGCGACGACGAGAACAACGGCGACGGCGCGGCGCTGGCGTACGACGCGGGTGCGACCCTGATGGACATGGCGTTCATCCAGTTCCACCCCACTGGCATGGCCGTCGACGAGACCGACCCCGAGTGGGAGCCATGGAGCGGCCGGCTCGTGACCGAGGCGGTCCGCGGCGAAGGTGGTCGGCTCTTCAACGCCGAAGGCGAGCGCTTCATGCGTCGGTACTCGCCCGACCAGATGGAACTCGACGCCCGCGACGTGGTCGCGCGGTCGATCGCTGAGGAGGTCGCTGCGGGCCGTGGCACCGAAAATGGCGGCGTCTACCTCGATATCTCACACCGCGACGCGGACTTCATCCGTGAGCGGCTCCCCCGTATGTACGAGCGTTTCCAAGAGCTCGGCGTCGACATGGCTCGCGAACCCGTTGAGGTCGCACCGACCTCTCACTACGGGATGGGCGGCGTCGCGGTCGACGAGACCGGTGAGACCGGCGTCGACGACCTCTTTGCGATCGGTGAGACGATGGCGGGCGTCCACGGCGCGAACCGCCTCGGTGGCAACTCGCTCGCCGAGACGGTTGCGTTCGGTGTCGTCGCCGGCGAGACAGTCGCTGACCGCGTCGACGGCCCAGGAGAGATTCCAGCCGACCTGCTTGACACCCTCGTCGACCCGCACCTCGCGGACCTCGTGTCGACGGCGAACCGCGACGGTGACGAAGACGTTGAGGCCGTCCTCGCCGCGCTCCGTGACACGATGTGGGAGCACGCGGGTATCCTTCGCGATGAGGAGTCGCTCCGCGCCGGCCTCGACGCACTCGAAGAGATCCGCGAGCGCGCAAACGACCTCGACGTCGGACCAGTCATGAGTGAGTCGTACGAGTTCGCGATCGATCTCGGGTTTTCACTTACGGCGGCTGAGGCGGTCCTGCGTGGCGCGCTCGAACGCGACGAGTCGCGCGGCGCACACTACCGAACCGACCACCCAGAGACGGACGAGGCGTGGCGGCGTAACGTTACGATCGAGCGCGCCGACATCGGTGGGATGGCGCTCTCGACGGAGTCGGTCGACGAGCCGAGCGCGGCCGTCCAAGCGGCCCTCGATGAGGGCCACGAGCTCGACTACCACCAGCTCGAGTAGCGACACCACCATCGAATAGCGGCCCGCGCCTTATTCGCCGCGCACGCGGTACCACACCCGCTCACCGACCGGCGACTCGTCGGCTTCGAGGTTCAGCCGCCGCACGAAGAGGTCGCGGACTGCGAGTGTGACGACGAGGTCGACAGGCTCGTCCGACACTGGTGCCGCTTCGGTCGACGCCGGTCGCACCGTCACCACCGCGTGACCGTCCCGTTCTGCGATCGCTTCGATCCGGCCGACCGTCCAGCGGTCCACGTGGTGGCTCGGTTCTCGTGCGTGTATCCGGTCGTGGGGCACGGCCGATACTCGGTGCTCACGAATACAAACCTGTGGGTCGGTCACCGCGTCGACTGCCACACGCGCTGTTGTCCGTCGAGCCACGCCACCACCGCGACGTGTGGGAGCGTCATCGCCGCGATAGCGACGAGCGAGACGCCGAGGACATCGCCCGGTTCGGCGACGCCCGATGGAACCGCGAGACCGACGCCACCCACCACGAGGAAGCCACCGAGCGTGAGCGGGGCGGCGTCGCGCGCGAACCGTCGCAGTGCGCCCCGCACGTCGCGGTCGGCCAACGCCTCTGTGGCGGCTACGTCGACAAGTGCCAGCCGGCCGACGTGCCGCAGCGCGTGCCACGCCGCGAAGTATACGCCGACCGCGAACACCGGCGCGGCGAGCAGGAACCACGCCCACAGCGTCGCCGTCTCGCCGACGTCTCGCAGCCACCCTCGTCGGCTCGCGCCAGCACGGACTTGTCGGTAGCCGAGGCCGACCGACATGAGTGTCGCGCCCGCCATCGATACACCGACT
>Ga0209937_1000564_pt1 | contig 11564 bp, 15 predicted proteins | sample SalPon1_B_H2O_MG_FD_185699 | JGI IMG/M metagenome (GOLD analysis project Ga0209937, IMG submission 185699) | Salt pond water microbial communities from South San Francisco under conditions of wetland restoration - Salt Pond MetaG R1_B_H2O_MG... | ecosystem: Environmental > Aquatic > Non-marine... | reverse complement strand
CGGGAACGAGGCCGCTACGGCCCTGTTGAATCTTGACCCGCAGCCGGAGTCAGTGTACATTACGGCCGTCAACGAGCCGTTCTCTGTTGCGACCGGTGAGGCAATGCGAGCGGCAGCCGAAGCCGCCGGGATCACCGTCGAGAACTACGAGGAGTTCCCCCGCAACACCGACTACACCAACGTGGTGAGCGCGGCACAGGATGCCGACCCTGACCTCCACTTTCACGGGGGACACATCGGGAGCCACGTTAACCTCGTCAACGCAGCCGAACAACTCGGCTACACGCCCGACGGCTTCCTGATGCACTACGGTGTGAACACGGGTTCGTTCAAGGACGGTGCCGGCACACAAGCGCCACATTCGTTCGGTGCAACCGTTTGGATCCCGAGCGTCGAACGCTCTGGTGGAGTCCTCTTCGGCTCACCGGGTGCCTACGCCGAGGCCGCGACGGCCGCGTACGACTCGGCACCGGACTACACGCAAGCCGGGTCGACGGCTGCGGGGATCGTCTTCCAGGAGGCGTTCAAAGAGCTCGGTGCTGCGCCGCCACTCTCACAGGACGACAAAGATGAGCTGATCGGTATCCTCGAAGAAATCGAAGTCAGCACCTTCTACGGGGACGTCGCCTTCGAGACAAGCGGCGACTACTACCACAACAACGTCAACACACAGACCCTGCTCGTCCAACTCGGCACCGACGGCGCGCCGTCGATCGTCGGTCCCGAAGAATCGGCGACGACCGAGGCAACCTATCCCGCTCCCGCGTGGGCGGACCGCTAACGCCCGCTATATGGTCGATATCGGATTATTCACACAGATCGTAATCAATGGGCTCCTGCTCGGCGGGATCTACGTCACGATCGGCGTGGGGTTCTCGCTCGCATTTGGCGTCCTCGAAGTGGTCGACTTCGCGGTCGGCGAGTACGTGATGGTCGGGGCGTTTGCGGGTGCAATACTCGCACCGTTATTCGGCGCTGAGGGGATCTTTGTGATTCCGGTCGTACTCGTCGGCTTCTTCGCACTCGGCGCGCTTGTACAACCATTTATTCACCACGTGACGACTGGTGACCGCCCACACCCGCTGTTGATGGGACTCGTGTTTACCTTCGGGCTTGCGACGTTCCTCCGTGGCTCGGTGCTCACGATTTTCGGTCCGAACAACCGCGACGTGCCGTCATCGCTTCTCACTGGTGGTGTGAGTGTGTCCGGCATCGGGACGTTTCCCGTCGTTCGAACCGTTACCGCTGTCTTTGGTGTATCAGCACTCGTCGCGTTCATCTACTATCTCTACCGGACAAAAGGTGGAATGGCGATCCGTGCAATCGCCGAAGACCGAACGAACGCGCGTCTGATGGGGATCAACATCAACCGATACCAGTCGATCGCCTACGGGGCGTACGCCGCGCTCACCGGAAGCGCCGGCGTATTCATCGGTATGACGTTCACTGCCAACCCCGGGATGGGGCTCCAGTACACCGCGTTCGCGTTCTTCATGGTCGTCCTCGCCGGGATGGGATACCTTCCTGGAGTTATCCTCGCGGGTGTCGTCCTCGGGCTGACACAGTCGTTCACCGCGGTGTACGTGAGTGGCAATCTGGTGTTGCTTGTTTTGTTTGCGATCATCTACCTCGTCCTGCTCGTGTCTCCGGCAGGCATCCTGGGGAAAGGTGAGTGGGCCACATGACGGCTGCCACTTCTGTCCTTGACCGGCTGCCCGGTGCGCGCCGGTACTGGTACGCCAGCGGTGGGGTGCTGCTGCTCGCGTGGCCGCTCGTGTTCGGGCCCTTCTGGGCACGCATCGGTCTCGGCGCGCTGATGTGGATCGGTCTCGCTCAGTCGTGGAACATGATCGGCGGGTACGCCGGCTACCTCGATTTCGGTCACGGAGCATACTTCGGGATCGGCGCCTTCGCAGCCGGAGTCGCGATGGCGCAGTTCGGGTACCCATTCCTCGTCGGCTTCGCGCTTGCGGCCGTCGTTGCGACCGTTGTCGCCGCCGTCGTCGCGATCCCTACACTCCGGCTCACTGGCGCCTACTTTGCGATCGCGACGTGGGCGTTCGCCGAAGCGATAAAACAGACCGCACTCGTGACCGGAATCACGGGAGGTACGTTTGGGCTGAGCCTGCCGCGATCGCCTGACTCGTTCGTCGGTATCGCGGCACCGTTCCCTATCTCGGAGGCATTCTTCTACTACGCGATGCTCACGCTGTGTGTGGGTACGATGGCGCTCACCTACGTCCTCTTCGAACGCCGTGAGTTCGGTTTCCGGGTGAAAGCGCTTCGTGACGATCAGGATGCAGCCGAGTCACTCGGCATCGACACGACCCGCGTAAAGCGACAGGTGTACGTGCTTTCGTGCGTGGTAGCAGCGCTCTTCGGCGCGGTCCACGCGTGGTACATCGTGTACATCCACCCGAATGACGTTCTTGCGCCGATAATCACCGACCGGATGGTTATCATGGCGCTTCTGGGCGGACTCGGGACGCTCACCGGGCCCGTCGCCGGAGGGCTCTTGGTGTTCCTGTTAGAGCGGCTCTCGTCGGTGTTTCTCGGTTCGACGACGTTTTATCTCCCGCTCATCGGGACGCTCATCATGCTGACAGTGTTGTTCGCGCCGAGTGGCATCATCGGCATTCTCCGTGGTGAAGTTGACGCCACCGATATCCGCGAGAACGTTCGCGCGCTCAAAGAGAGGTTCAATCTCCGATGACCGACGCTATCCTCGAAACTACCGCACTTACGAAGCGATTCGGTGCACTGACAGCTAACGACGCGATCTCGTTGTCGGTCGAACGCGGTGAGATTCGCGGTATCATCGGCCCGAACGGGTCAGGTAAGACGACGTTTTTCAACACCGTCTCGGGGTTTTATGACCCTGACGGCGGGAGCGTCGTCTTTGACGATGAAGACGTCACTGCCTGGGAGCCACACCGGCTCGCCAGACGCGGACTCGGGCGGACGTTTCAGATTGTCTCTCCGTTCAAAAATATGAGCGTTAGACAAAACATGCTCGCGGTCCAGACGGAGGGGAGTCGCTCGCGCGAAGAAAAGCAAGCCCGTGCCGAAGAGATCCTCGCATTTCTCGAGATCGACCACATCGCCGACAACCAGGCCCGCGGGATGTCTGGCGGCCAACAGAAACTGCTCGAACTCGGTCGGGTGTTGATGCTCGATCCGGCACTCGTGATGCTTGATGAACCCGCGGCAGGCGTCAATCCTGCACTCGAATCGCGGATCATGGACCACATCCACGAGTTGAACGACCGGGGGACCACATTCGTCGTCATCGAACACGACATGCACGTAATGCGAACACTCGCAGATACGGTGTCGGTCTTCGACGCCGGCGCACATATCGCCGAAGGCGACTTCGAGTCGGTTTCGTCTGACCCGGCGGTTCGTGAGGCATACCTCGGCGGGACGACCGCCGAAGACGACGAGGTGCCGATATGAGCCGTGAGAACGTCCCGACGCTCTCGACAACCGCCGTCGAGGCTGGGTACGACCGCCATCAGGTATTACACGGTATTTCCTTCGAGAGTCGCGACGGCGTGACGTGCATCTTCGGGCCGAACGGGTCCGGGAAGTCGACGTTCATGAAGACGTTAAACGGCGTCGTCTCGGTGTGGGACGGTAACATCACATACGGTGACGTCGACCTTACGGAGGTGCCACCGGAATCGATAGTCACCCACGGCATCGCGACGCTTCCGCAGGGCGGTGGCATCTTCGGGAGCCTCACCGTCGAAGAGAACCTACAGGTCGGCGCGTTCACCGTCGACGACGACGTGGTCACCGCTGAGCGCCGTGAGACTGTCCTTGAGGTATTCCCGGCGCTTGAGGCAAAACTCGGCCAGCAGGCCCGCGACCTCTCTGGCGGGCAACAAATGATGGTGAGTCTCGGCCGCGCGATGATGACCGGCGCCGATACGTTCCTGCTCGATGAGCCCTCGGCGGGGCTCGCACCGAAGCTCGTCGACGACGCGTTCGGGCTGATAGAACGGCTCGTCGATACGGGCGCACAGGTGGTATTGATCGAACAGAACGTCCGCGCCGCACTCCGGCTCGCCGACTACGTCTACATCCTCGCCGAGGGCGAGGTGCAGTTCCACGGTCCGCCGTCCGAACTCTCCGAAGAAGAAGCGCTGATGGAGCTGTACCTCGGCTTGTGATCTACGAGACGGCCATGGAGTAGTTGCACAGACTATCGGCCGGTGATCGGATCCGTGCGTGCCGCCACGCGGCCAGTTCGGCTCGCTCACTGTGCGGCCGTCACACACCCGTGGGGCGGTTTGAAAGCGCTTTTATGCTGCCCAGCAGTACCACGGTGTACACCCTCTGTGGGGTCGATGATGTGCTGTTCCGACAGGGACCGGCCACGGGACGGACACGCGAGCTCACACGGAGGACACAGGTGACACACGCATGCCAGTTTACGTAGACTACGACACCCCAGCCGACCTCGCCGAGCGATCGCTCGAGGCGTTCGAGGTCGCCCGAGACACCGGCACCGTCAAGAAAGGAACCAACGAGACCACGAAGGCCATCGAGCGCGGCAACGCGAAGCTCGTCCTCGTCGCCGAGGACGTCTCGCCCGAAGAGATCGTGATGCACCTCCCCGAACTCGCCGAGGAGAAGGGCATCCCGGTCGTCTTCGTCGACACCCAAGACGAGGTCGGCCACGCCGCGGGCCTCGAGGTCGGCTCCGCCGCCGCCGCGGTCGTTGACGCCGGTGACGCCGTCGACGACGTCGACGACATCGGCGAGAAGGTCGCGGAGCTCCGATAACCACCCATGAGCGCAGAAGAGGGTGCCAGCGACTCGACCACCGCCGAGGTGATCGAGGTCGTCGGCAAGACCGGGATGCACGGCGAGGCCATGCAGGTCAAGTGCCGCATTCAGGAGGGATCGAACCAGGGACGGATCATCACGCGAAACGTCTTGGGCCCGGTGCGGCTGGGCGACGTGCTCCAGCTGCGCGAGACCCAGCGCGACGCCGACGCCATCGGCGGGAGATAACATGGTCGAGACACGCACCTGCGACTACACCGGCGAGGATATCGAGCCCGGGACGGGCACGATGTACGTGAAGACGAACGGCCAGATACTCCACTTCGTCGACTCGAAGGCGGAGAAAAACTACTTCCTCGGCCGTGAGGCACGCGACCTTGAGTGGACGGAGGAAGGACGCGCCGAAGGAGGCGAGCAGTGAGCCACCACGACGAGCGCACGTTCGTCATGGTCAAGCCGGACGGTGTCCAGCGCGGACTCATCGGCGAGATCGTCTCGCGGTTCGAAGCGCGCGGACTGAAGCTCGTCGCCGGCAAGCTCGCACAGATCGACGAGGAACTGGCGCACGAACACTACGGTGAGCACGCGGATAAGCCGTTTTTCGACGGCCTCGTCGAGTTCATCACCAGCGGTCCCGTCTTCGCGATGGTGTGGGAAGGCGCAGACGCAACCCGGCAAGTCCGGTCGATGGTCGGTGAGACCGACCCTGCAGCGTCCGCACCGGGAACGATCCGCGGTGACTTCGGACTCGACCTCGGCCACAACGTGATCCACGCCTCAGACCACGAAGACGAGGGCGCAAACGAGCGCGAGATCGACCTCTTTTTCGAGGGGGACGAGCTCGTCGACTACGATCTCGACACCGCAACGTGGGTGTACGAGGACGAGTCGCACTAACGGCTCAGCGCTTTTAGTTGTCGGGCGACGGCTGCCTAGCGGCGCCGCATTTTACACACCACATTTCCGGTGAAACCCCGCGCTCACTCGAGCTCTAGTTACGGAAAGCCAAGGAGAAAACCTCACGCTTCACCGCGGGGAGGATGTCAAGATGAGAGGACGGACACGCGGCCCGTCTCATCGATCATCACCACTTCGTCGGTGCCGTCCCCATCGGTGTCGGCAAACAGCGGTCCGGCGTAAACAACCGGTGTACCATCTGTTCCGTCGAGGCCGCCGCGAAGCACCGGCTCGCCGTTTCGGTTGAGCCCGAGCAGCGCGCCCTGGCGGTTCACGGCGACGACCTCGGGCGTCCCGTCGTTCGCGACGTCGCCGACTCCCGGTGCGTTCACACGGGTTTCTCCACCGTACTGTTGTTTCCACACCACCTCTCCGTCGAGAAGATCAACGGCCCAGACGCTGCCGACGCCTCCGACGAGCACGCGCCCGGCGTCGAGCCCGCCGACGGCGACCGGGCGGTCTTGGAGCCCGACCTCATAGCGCGTCGACCCGTCGGCGACTTCGATCGCCTCGAGGTTACCGTTTGCTCCGCCGAGTGCGATCACGGGGCCGCGCCGGGTCGATGCGGCGGTCCAGCTCACCGGCGTTACCGCAGGCGTTCGCTCCCACAGTGGCGTCCCCGCCGCATCGAACAGGGTGACTGCTCCAGTATCGCCTCCGGCCGTCGAGACCGCAATACCTCCCGCGATACCCGTTTCGCGGCCGTCGGGGTCCGGGTTGGGCCCGACGATCAGCGGTCGGCGCTCGACGCTGCCGTCGACGGTCGCCTCAAACTGTCGGCTGCCGTCGGCGCCGACTACGACAATCCGACCGTCGGTCGTCGCGGCGGCGACGACGTTCGTGCCGTCACCAGTTGGGTCACCGATCGCCGGTGTGACACCGCTCGATCCGCCTAACTCGACCGTGAATCGCTCGCGGCCATCGGCGGCGTTGCGGACGACGAGTCGGCCGTCTTCGGTGGTCGTCGCGACGACTGGATCGCCGTCGAGTTGACCGGTTGTGACGCCGCTGTTGGGCGCTCGGGTGGCGCCGCCCACCTCGGGAGTCGCCTGGGCCGCGACCGCTCTCGTCCACTGCGTCCCGACACCCGGCGCTACGGCGCGGATACCGTGGGTGCCGTTCACCATCGCTGGCTGCACGAGCAGCGTTGAGCCGTCAACGTCGACGCTTGCCGTCCCGGTGCCGTCGTCTCCAGAGACGGCCTCTGACTCCCAGACGACCGACGCCTCTGCGGTCGCGCCGTCGACCCCGACGAACGCGAAGACGGCGACGCCGACACCGGTGGCGCCGCCGGCGAACAGTACGAGCGCCGCGAGCAACACGCGCCGATCCATGCCAGTAGGTGTGTTGGGAGGGTGATACCCCTGTCGGATGTGGTCTCTGTGGTCGGTCGAGGCCGGTGGCTCAGAGCACGAGACCGATCGCCTGGATGATAAAGCCGAGCACGAAGACGGCGATCAGCGCGATGGTCGCGATGACGACGATCGGCGAGAGCTGCTCTGGCTGCTGTTCGAACGAGAGTGTGTCCATGCGCGAGTTACGGCAAGTCGACTGTTGAACGCTTCGCTCTCGGGTAGCAAGCTTGATGTGTGTCTCGGCGAACCCCCAGATGAATGAGTGTGACCGACGCAGGCTCCCTCGTCGTCGTCTGCGGGCTTCCCGGCGTGGGAAAGAGCACCGTCGCCAGACAGATCGCTGACCGCACCGACGCCACGGTTGTGCGAAGCGACGCGGTTCGAAAGACGCTGTACGCAGATCCGACGTATTCACCCGAGGAGACGGCGTCGGTGTACGACGCACTCTTGTCGCGTGCCGAGAACCGACTCGACCGTGGGGAGTCAGTCGTCCTCGATGCCACGTTCGCTGACGCCCGGTTTCGGACGGCTGCGGTCGAGTTGGGCGCTGAGGCCGCGGCGGAGAGCACCCTCGTGTGCGTCGAGTGCGACCAGGCGGTCGCAGAGCGCCGAATCCGGGAGCGCGACGGCATAAGCGACGCAGACGTCGACGTCTACCGACAGTTTGCCGAGGCGTTCGATCCAGTTGAGTTGGAGGCCGTCGTCGTCGATAACTCTGGTGACGAGCGCGAGACGGCCACACAGGTCGACGCGCACTTTGCCTGAGCCGGTGTGACCGGTCCCAACGAGTGCCCTGCCGGTCCCTTGGCTGCTCGTCGTCTCCAATCACTTATACCCGCGTGTCCTGTACCGTTCGGTGTGAGCGAAAACTCAGGGCGTCGGAACCTCCGAATGCCCTCCGATGACGAAGTGTTCGCCGTGGTGACAGAGCACCTGGGCGGGAACCACGTCCGCCTCCGCTGTGTCGACGGCGAAGAGCGACTGGGCCGGATTCCCGGTCGGATGAAGTACCGTACGTGGATAAACGAGGGAGACATCGTCATCGCGGAGCCGTGGGACTGGCAAGACGAGAAAGCGAACGTCGAGTGGCGATACACCGACGACCAAGCCGACCAGCTCCGCCGCGAAGGCCACATCCAATAGCGACCTGTCGCGAATCACCGCGTCGACGCTTCAGTGAGTGGTACCGCGCTCCTTTTGAGCGATGCGGACGTACACATTCACAACTGTGGCGTTCACCGACAAGATATACGTCAAGAATCACCGCCAGCTCGCCGCCCAGCTGGAGACGAATCTCCCGAAGGGAGCGTTTGCCGGGGCAACGCTCGACCTGCTTTTTACCGGCGACGAGCTCGCGGGGCTCGACGCCGCCACGCGCGACCGAGTGTTAGACTTCGCTGAGGACTTTCTCGACTGTGACTGTCAGTCGAACCCGTACTGTGGTTGTCCAGAAGAAAAGTTCATCCGCTACGTACTCGAGTTGCGGGCGGAGGGCCTTGGTCCACAGGCGATTGTCGACGTGATGACCGACGAGTACATGGTGTACGCATATACCGGCGACGTGCGGTCGTTCCTCGACGACGCCGTCCGACAGCTGGAAGCCGTCGAAACGCTCGCAGACGTCGAGGAACGTACGGATATGGCGGAGCGGGCGCGCCGGGCACGCCGTGAACTGACCGGGTGACCGCGGCCGGGTAGCCGTGTGTCCGGTGTCGCACGCATGGTTCGGTTGCCAGTGACCTCGTGCGTTCGAACGGTCTAAGTACGCGCGTACCGTGCTCCCAACAATGAGTCTTCGACCCTCGTGGCTGACGTTTCGTCGGTACGCGGCGGCGACGACGGGGATGACGCTGTCGCTTTTCGCACTCGGCGTGTACACCGCGGCGACGGGCTCTGGCTTAGCGTGTCAGGCCCAGTGGCCGCTGTGTTCTGACCAGCTCATCCCGACGCTCGCGATCAACCCGGACTTCATCGAGTGGTTCCACCGCGCCTGGGCGATGGTCACCGGCTTCCTGATCCTCGGTGTCGGTGCCTGGAGCTGGCTCGGGTCGTTCGACCGTCGAACCCGACTGGCTGCGACGCTCGCAGTTGTGATCCTCCCGATACAGATCACCGTGGGCGCGATCACCGTCACGGTCGGCGGGCTCGTCCCCGGTGGATACACGGTCTCGACACACGCCGCACACCTGACCGTCGCGCTCTGTATCTTCACGCTCCTCGGACTCGCGACCATGTGGGGCGGTCGACGTGGCGGCTCCGCCCGGTTACTCCGTGTGGCGTTCGGCGTCGCCCTCGCTGGAATCCTCGTGAGCACGCTCTTCTCGCGAGCAGTTCCACTCCTCACGTACGCACCAGGCGCACAGGCCGCGTTCTACCTCACTGGATTGAGCGCACACCTCGGGTTCGTCGCCGCGCTCGTCTCCACCACCGAAGCGATGAGCGGTACCGCGGCCGGAATCCAGGCATCGACGGCGCAGGCGGTTCGGCGGCTCACCGCTGGTGCGACCGGTGCATTTGTTGTGACGCTGTTACTCGGACGCGACTGGGTGTTGTACACCGCGACGTGGCAGTGGGTAAACCTCCTCGCGCTCGGTGCCGCCTTCGTGCTCGCCGCGACCGCGGCGTGGCTCGTCTGGGGGGCCGACACGGCTCGGCGTCACTCGACGGCCACACAAAGCGACTGAGTCTCATCGCAACCCTCGCCGCGACCGGTCGCTGCTTGATAAGTCTTAAATCGTAATCGCCCCTCCTGTGGGTATGCCTACCGATAGACGCGTGAATCGGCGACAGTACCTAACGACGCTTGGCGCGGGCGGCGCCGTCGCACTTGCCGGCTGTTCTGGCGGAAGCGAGGGTGGGTCCGACGGTAGCGAGAGTAGCTCCGAGAGCGGCGACGAGAGCGGGTCGGGCGAGGAGGAGACGATGACGGCCGAAGAGGACTCCGCAGAGAGCCAGGAGACGGTCACGATCGGCTCGGATATCCCGTACGCTCCGTTCGAGTACCGCAACGAGGCGGGTGAGCTCGTCGGCTTTGATGTCGACATTGCGGAGGCGGTCTTTGCGGGTGAACTCGGCCTTGAGTACGAGTTCCAGGAAACAGCCTTCGACGGCATCATTGCCTCGTTGAACAACGCCAACTTCCGGATCATCATGAGCGCGATGACGATCAACGAGACGCGGGCCGAAGAGGTCGACTTCTCTGACCCGTACTTCACCGCCTACCAGACGGTGTTAGTCCTTGACGACGGCGAGATAACCGAGCGTGCGGACCTACGCGGTGTCGACGTTGGCGTTCAGCGTGGCACGACGGGAGAGGCGGCAGCCGAGGACCTCCAAGCCGAGTTCGACGGCGAACTCGGCATCGAGAGCTACGACCAGATCACGGGTGCGTTCGACGCACTGCTCAACAACCAGGTGTCGGCCGTCATCAACGACAACACGGTGAGCGCGGAGTTCGCCGCCGAAAACGACGGTGTGGTGTTCCTCGAGGGCGACGGCGTCGCCGCCGACCGCGAAAACGCCCCCGACTACCTCACGCTCACGATCGAAGAGTACGGGATCGCCTTCCGGCAGGACGATGACGGGTTCCGCGAGGACGTCAATGGGGCGCTCGCGGCGATCCGTGAAGACGGCACGTACGACGAAATATACGGCGAGTACTTCGAGGGCTAAGCACCCACACCAGCCGTCGTACCACCCATGGCGACACAGACCGACACCGACACGCAATCCCGCGGCGTCCTGATGCGCGATCAGCTCGTCAGGCGCGTCGGCGAGCTCGCAGCCGGCAGCTTCGTCCTCGCGATTGGCGGCCTGCTCGTCTGGATCCTCACCACACAGGTAAACTTCCGACTGCTCGCCTCACCGCTTATCGCCGGGCGATTCTTCGAGGCGTTCCTCCTCGTGGTACGAATCGTGGTGATATCCAGTGTCCTCTCGGTAACAGCCGGTATGTTCGTCGGGTTGGGCCGCATCTCGACGTCACCAATTACCGGCCGAATCGCGACGGGATACATCGAGTTCTTCCGTGGCACCCCACTGTTGTTCCAGCTGTTCGTGATCTACTTCGGCGTCCCGCGACTGTGGGCGACCGGCGAGTTTCCGTTTCAAGACTGGGCGGTGCCGGCAGCGATCATCGGGTTGACCCTGAACCACGCCGCGTACGTCGGTGAGGCGATCCGCGGTGGCATCGACGCTGTCCCGGACGGACAGATGGAGGCCGCACGCTCGCTCGGGATGTCTCGAGTGATGGCGCTACGGACGGTCGTGATGCCACAGGCGTGGCGTAACGCCTTGGCCGCCATCGGCAACGACCAGATCATCCTCGTAAAAGACACCTCACTGCTCACGGTCATCGCGGTACCAGAGATCATGAGTGTCTTCCGGAACATCAACAGCAATCAGCTCGACCCGTGGACCCCGCTGGTGTGGGTCTGCGTGCTGTATCTCGCGATTACG
>Ga0209937_1000561_pt1 | contig 11578 bp, 13 predicted proteins | sample SalPon1_B_H2O_MG_FD_185699 | JGI IMG/M metagenome (GOLD analysis project Ga0209937, IMG submission 185699) | Salt pond water microbial communities from South San Francisco under conditions of wetland restoration - Salt Pond MetaG R1_B_H2O_MG... | ecosystem: Environmental > Aquatic > Non-marine... | reverse complement strand
AGATGATTCCATGCAGATTCAAAGGGTGGACTATAAATCCGAAGCTGTTGCCGCTGAAGCCGCTATCGGCGAGGACGTTTTCGTTCCCGATCTTGACGAGTCTTGGTGGGCGAACTCCGCCAGGCTGGAACAAACCGGCGGCGTGCAGAGCTGGTTTATAGGTCTGGTTACCGATAACAATGAATTCATTGGGATCCAGCAGGGCTTTGGCATAAACCCAACCTGGCTGGCTCTGGAATTGCAGGGAAACTGGCAAAGCGGTGAGTTAGAGATTGACGGAAACACCTGGCAGGTTTGGGAAGATCTGACACCCTCCACCCCCAAGGAAACAAAACACTATGCACTCGTATACGAATACGAGCAAAACGCTATTCTGATTTATGGAACCGCCACCGAGGATGCGATTGGCTCTATTGCAGCTCAGGTGGAAATCAACTAGCTGGAGGATAGATGGAATACCGCATTGAACACGACACCATGGGAGAAGTCAAAGTTCCTATTGACGCCCTGTATCGAGCACAAACCCAAAGAGCGGTGGAGAATTTCCCAATCAGTGGAAGAGGTTTAGAACCCGCCCACATTCAAGCCCTGGCACGAATCAAAAAAGCAGCAGCTTTGGCCAATGTTGAACTTGGTGTTATCGAAGCCTCCATCGGCAAGGCAATTGCAGACAGCGCCGACCTAATCATTTCTGGTCAGCACCTAGACCAATTTCCAGTTGACACCTATCAAACAGGTAGTGGCACAAGTTCCAACATGAACATGAATGAGGTTTTGGCCACCCTGGCCACCGAAGCACTGGGTTCCGAAGTTCACCCGAATGACCATGTAAACGCCTCTCAGAGCTCCAATGACGTCTTTCCGTCCTCCGTTCACATCGCCGTTACAGAATCCCTCATCAAGGACCTGATTCCAGCTTTGGATTACCTTGCCAAAAAGCTGGAGGCAAAAGCTGAGCAATGGAAAGACACCGTCAAATCTGGCCGCACCCATCTTATGGATGCAACCCCGGTAACTCTGGGTCAAGAGTTTGCAGGCTACGCAGCCCAAATCAGATACGGCATCGAACGGATTGAATCAGCTCTGCCAAGGGTTGCTGAACTTCCTCAGGGTGGAACTGCAACCGGAACTGGCATTAACACCCCGTTTGGATTCCCTCAAAAAGTAATTTCACAGATTGCAAAAGAAACAGGTTTGCCAATCACTGAAGCACGCGATCACTTTGAAGCTCAGGGGGCCAGAGATTCTCTGGTTGAGGTCAGTGGTGCAATGAAGACTATTGCCGTGAGTCTCACCAAGATTAATAATGACCTTCGATGGATGGGCTCAGGGCCAAACACCGGTCTTGCAGAAATTCAGATTCCCGACCTGCAGCCAGGTTCATCAATCATGCCCGGCAAGGTAAACCCAGTGATACCAGAGGCTGTTTTGATGGTTTCTGCAAGGGTAATTGGAAATGATGCAACCGTTAGCTGGGCCGGGGCCAGCGGTTCTTTCGAGCTCAATGTGGCAATTCCTGTTATGGGAAGTTCTGTGCTGGAATCGGTCAGATTGCTTTCAAACTCCTGCCGAGTCTTGGCTGATAAGACCATTGAAGGTCTTATTGCCAACGTTGAGAGGGCTCGAGCACTTGCCGAGTCCTCGCCCTCAATTGTTACCCCGCTGAACCGAGTTATTGGCTATGAAAAAGCAGCCAAGGTTGCAAAGTATGCGGTTGAAAAGGGATTGACGGTGAAAGAGGCAGTGACTGAACTGGGAATTGTTGAGGCAGGCGAGATAACCATCGAGCAGCTGGATCAATTACTGGATGTATTGCCAATGACTAGACCACCACAGGGCTAAGCTGCCATAACTGGTAGCCAAACACCCCCAGCAGTCCAATCAATAAATATGGTCCAAGTGGGATGGCCGAGTTTGCCCTTAGTTTTCTCGCAATCAACCTGGGAAGCAAAAACAGATTGGCAACCCCCAAGCTGATTGCGACTCCAATTAGCAATGCCATTGGTGAGATAAAGGCGACTGGCAATGCAAAGCCAATCACTAACTTGATATCCCCCATGCCTAAAAGCTCTGCTCTGGCCAATGGGTAACCAATTATCAAAACTAAAAGCCCAATGCCGATGGCAATTATTAATTGCAACCATTTCGAATAAATAACTGCAACCAAAGAAATTGCAATCACAGAAATTGCAACCCCGGGCAAAGTCATAACATTGGGCAACCTGTGAGATTTTAGATCGATGACTGCAAGTGGGCCTGCGACGGCCAAGAAATAACCAAATGGGATGGCGAGAATCAACAGTTCAAAGTTCACGCAATCAAACTAGAGCTAGATAACTAAACCGAGATTTAGTTATCCACAATCAGTAATCTAGAAGCTCTGTTACCAGTGCGGCTATCTGGCTTCTCTCTGAGCGAGTCAGGGTTATGTGAGAGAAGATCTCTTGACCCTTGAGTGTTTCAACTACTGATGCGATTCCGTCATGCCTGCCAACTCGCAAGTTATCCCTCTGGGCAACATCGTGGGTCAAAACCACCTTTGAGTTCTGGCCGACTCGACTGAGCATCGTGAGCAACACATTTCTCTCAAGTGATTGAGCTTCATCAACAATCACAAAAGTGTCGTGCAGTGAGCGTCCTCGGATGTGTGTGAGTGGCAAAACCTCTAAGATTCCGCGGTCAACAACCTCATCAATGACCTCTTTCGAGACCAGTGCCCCAAGAGTGTCATGAATCGCCTGAGCCCAAGGGTTCATCTTCTCCCCCTCGGTGCCAGGTAGGTATCCAAGCTCTTGACCACCCACTGCATAGAGAGGCCTGAAAACCATAATCTTTTTGTGCTGGCGACGTTCTAAGACGGTTTCAAGTCCTGCACACAAAGCCAAAGCACTCTTACCGGTTCCGGCCTTACCTCCGAGTGAAACAATTCCAATGTCCGTATCAAGCAGTGAGTCGATAGCTAATCTCTGCTCGGCGGATCTGCCGTGAACTCCGAAGACTTCTCGGTCGCCGCGAACTAAACGAACCGATTTGTCCGAACCAACTCGACCCAGAGCACTTCCCCGCTCGGAGTGAATTACAAGCCCAGTGTTGACTGGCATTTCATCGGCCAGCGGGTGAGAGATCTCTTCGTCGTTGTAAAGTGAGGCCATTTCGCTGCCGCTAAGGTCTATTTCCTCAAACCCTGCCCACTCATCCGCCTGAGCCTGCTCGGCCAAGTATTCTTCGGCTTTCATTCCCAGAGCACTCGCCTTGATTCTCATGGGAAGGTCTTTGCTGACAACCGTCACTTCGCAACCTTCGTTTTTTAGGTTTGCAGCGACTGCCAAAATCCGGGAGTCGTTATCGCCCAGCTGGAAACCGGCTGGCAAAACAGTTTGATCTATATGGTTCAGCTCAACCCTGAGAACACCTTTGTCGCCAACCTCCATTGGGAAATCAAGTCTTTCGTGTTTGTCCCGAAGCTGGTCTAGGTAGCGAAGTGCTTTTCTGGCAAAGAAACCAATTTCAAAATCGTGACGCTTTTTTTCTAATTCGTTTATCACCACAATTGGGATAACCACCTCGTGCTCAGCAAACCTAAACAGCGCTCGAGGATCACTGAGTAAAACGGAGGTGTCCAGAATGAAGGTTCTTACATCAGTTGCCTTGCTCACCCCCTCCGCACGCTTTTGCTTATTTGCACTGGCTTTTGCGGGTTCTGGGCTTTTTGGCAACGTAGCTCCTTCGCGGTAATTAATGTGACACTAAACCCTCTGTTGAAGGTTTTTGGCACAAGACACGCGGAGCTAGAAATCGTTTACAAAGTGTTTATGAACCGAACCTGCGATGACGTTTTTGGAAGTCACGCATGGCTCTCAAAAAATCTACTTTTCTAAAATCTGGCCACAAAGCTTCCGTGAAATAAAACTCACTGTTAGCACTTTGCCACAACATAAAACCACTCAACCTTTGCTCTCCCGAAGTTCGAATTAGCAAATCTGGATCGGGCTGACCCGAGGTGTAAAGATTCTCTGCAATATTTTCTGGTGTCAGTAATTCTGCAATTTCCTCAGGGGTAGAACCGGTGGCTGCATTGTCTAAAAGAATTTTTCTAACCGCCTGCGAGATTTCATTTCTTCCACCATAGGCAACAGCTAGGTTTACTTGAAATGGAGCAATGCCATCAGTCTTACGCTCAACCGCCTTCAGTCTTTGTGCATGCTGAGCGGGCAGAGCCTCAAAATCCCCTGCTACTTTGAGATCCCACCTGCCAAGTTCTGCTAGCTCTTCGCTGAGGCTGGTGATGATTTCAATCAGGTCTTCTAATTCCTTTGGGTCTCTGCCTTTTAGATTGTCTGTGCTTAGTAGATACAAAGTGGTGTGCTTGATTCCAACATCACTGCACCACCCCAAGAAATCAATAATCTTTCTCGCACCTGCCGAGTGACCAAAGCCACTGGCCTCGCCCTGCAGTGAAGCCCATCGTCTGTTTCCATCCACCAGCACACCAATGTGCTTTGGTAGGCCCTTGCCATTGAGGCTACGTTCAAGTGTCGCCTCATAGCCACGATAAAGAATGTTTTTCACATTCCAAGGTTACTCCTTGTCGCGGTTAGGCTTGAACAATGGTAAAGGCGGGGAAAAAGACCAAGAAAACATCACCTGACCCGCTGCACGTGCCCCTTTCAGAACTCAAGGGAAGCGTTCACGAGGACGATTTTCGTCCTAGCTGGCGCGGTTGGATCCACACCGGCGTGCTTCCATTTGTGGTTGCAGCTGGAATCCTGCTGATATTTTTTGCCGATGGCTGGGAAACCAAGATTGCAGCATCTATTTACCTAACCGGTTCGTTTTTATTATTTGGTGGCAGTGCTCTGTATCACCGCTTCAGATGGGGTCCAACGACTAAAAGAGTTCTGAAGCGGATCGATCACGCAAATATCTTTTTACTGATCGCTGGAACCTACACGCCACTTACGGTTGCGGCTTTACCAAGCGATAAGGGATGGTTCCTTCTCACCCTGGTTTGGACTATTGCGGTGGTTGGAATTGGCTTTCGATTGATTTGGGTCTCCGCACCGCGTTGGCTATATGTTCCGATTTATGTCTTGATGGGCTGGGCTGCAGTCATCTACATAACTGATTTATGGGATGCCAACTGGCTGATGATGCTTTTGATAGTTATCGGTGGCATCGCCTACACAGTGGGTGCTGTCATCTATGGAATGAAAAAGCCCAATCCAGTTCCAAACCACTTTGGCTTTCACGAAATCTTTCACGCGCTAACCGTGGTTGCATTCATCTGTCACTGGGTTGGAGCACTACTGGTGGTCACAACCCCAATACCTGGTTCTATCGGAGGCTAATTTCGAGAGGGCGGAGCAGGTGGATCGGGCCTGTCGGGCTTAGCATTTGGATCGAAGTCATCCAGTTCTTCCTTGGCAATGCGCTCCCTGATTTCCTGACGGTATTTAGATTTTCTAACCCTGCGGTTCATGTCAAAAAATAAAAGCGTTGCCAGTGCCGCAACACCGAAGGTAACTAAGAATCCAATTAGGCCGGGTGAGTTGAATGCCTCTGCGGCATCAATCCCGGGGGAGGCATAAATCAGCAAATCCATAGCTTTAGTATTCCATCTAATTGGTAGTTTTATAACGTGACCAATTCCGAATTGCTTAATTCCCGCTACGGCCAGCCTGCTCAGAATAAAAAAATCGTCTGGGTGCTAGCCATCACGGGGCTATTGGCGATAGTTTCTTTTGCCGCATGGGTTGCACTGACTCAAGAAAGACTCACCTATACAGACGTTGGTTTCTCTGTAAAAGACCAGTGGCACACCGAAGTCACCTTCGATGTTGAAAAAAATGCTGGTGAGGATGTCAGCTGTGAGGTTCAGGCTTTGAATCAACAATACGGAATCGTTGGTTGGAAAACTGTGAGCATCCCCACTCAAGAAAGTTCTGTTCGAATCAGCTCAACCATCAACACCACCGAAGAGGCGGTAACAGCACTGGTTTATAACTGCGAAATTCAGTAAAATAAAGCTTGCTCGCTTCACGCGAGTTTTTTATTACCCTAGAAAACAGGAGTGGTTATGAATAAGCCAGAAATCACATGGCTGAGTCAAGAGGCTTATGACCGTCTTAAGGACGAGTTAGCTGATCTGATGACCAATAAACGCTCAGAGATTGCAAAAAAGATTAAAGAGGCTCGTGAAGAGGGAGACCTCAGTGAAAATGGTGGCTACCAAGCAGCCAAAGAAGAGCAGGGGCGAATTGAAGCCCGCATCAACCGACTGGAAGGCATGCTGGTCAATTCTCAGGTTGGCGAAGCTCCGGAGTCGCATGGTGTTGTTCAACAGGGGGTGGTTGTTACCTGCGAACTAAACGGTAACGAAACTAAGTTTTTGTTGGGATCTTCCGAAATCTTGGAGGGAACCGACAGCGAGCTAGACGTTTACTCCACCACTAGCCCAATCGGTGCTGCGGTGATGGGTCACAAAATCGGTGAAGAGATCGAATACGAAGCACCAAACGGCAAAAAAATCAAGGTGAAGATTACCGGAGTAGAAAACCTAAAGATTTAGTCCTCTTGCAGACTCGGATTCAGTCCTGCCTTCTTTAGGGATTCAATCAGACTGTCTCGGTGATCTTTGTTCCTGGTCTCAACGCTCAGATTTAGCTCCACCTCGCTGATTTGCAGGCCATTTCCGTGCCTTGTGTGCAAAACCTCAACAACGTTCGCCCCTGCGTCTGCAACCGCCTCAGCGGTCCGCACAAGCTGTCCTGGACGGTCTGGAAGCATCACTGAGACGTTTGTGTAGCGATCAGAGGCAGCCAGTCCATGTCTAATGACTCTTTGCAATAACAACGGATCGATATTTCCTCCGGAAAGAGTAATAACGGTTGGGCCGGTTGGCTTTATCTTTCCAGCCAAAACTGCCGCAACTCCAACTGCACCACCTGGTTCAACCACCTGTTTGTTTCTCTCCAGAAGCAACACCATTGCCTGAGCAATCTCGTCCTCGGTGACTGTTACGACCTGATCAACATCCTGCTGGATAATTTCAAAAGGAATCTCTCCTGGCTTAGCAACAGCAATTCCATCAGCAATAGTTGGCTTGACCTTGACCTCGGTTGGTTTGCCTTGCTTCAAACTTTCCGGATAGGCGGCGGCCTGCGAGGCCTGCACGCCAAAAACTTTGATCTCTCTGTTTTGTTCATCGGCAATCTGTTTGGTTGCCGAGGCAACACCTGCAATCAAGCCACCACCGCCAACACAGGCAATCACGTTTTCAAATTCAGGCTGCTGCTCAGAAATTTCCATGGCAACCGTTCCCTGGCCGGTAATGATGTCGATGTCATCAAAGGGAGGAATGAAGGTTGCCTTTGATTGAGCTGTGAAGCGCAGTGCTGCATCCAAGGTTTCATCAAATATGCTGCCGGTCAAAACCACATCAGCGCCATAATTCAAAGTCGCCTCGTGCTTGGGAATTGAGGCTCCGATTGGCATAAAGATAGTTGCCTTGATGCCCAACCTCTTGGCCGCCAGCGCAACACCCTGAGCATGATTCCCAGCACTGGCTGCAACTACTCCGTTTGCTTTTTCTTCTTCGGATAGCTTGCTTAGACGGTTCAATGCACCGCGAACTTTATAGGCTCCGGTTCTTTGCAGGTTTTCACACTTCAAATAAATCTCTTGGCCGGTTAGGTCGCTTAGGTAGCTGGATCTAATAATCGGGGTTTCGACAACCACCTGAGATATCACTTGGCGGGCAGCTTCAAAATCTTTGAGCGAAGGGCGCAACACTTAGAGACCTTTCCTTATAACCCCTGAAGTCTAGTGTTGGTTAGAAACCTGTGCCAATCTTGCCCAGTCTTTCAATTCTTTTTGGAATTGGTGGGTGGGTTGAAAATAACCTTTCAACCATGCCTGGCTTGATGGGGTCGTTGATATACATGTGAGCCATGGAGCTGTTCACTTTTTTCATTGGTTTGCCATGCTCCCCGAGTTTCTGCAAAGCAGATGCAAGTCCATCTGGGTAGCGAGTGATCTCTGCAGCTGTGGCGTCAGCCAAATATTCGCGCTGGCGAGAAATTGCAGCCGAAACAATTGGTCCAATCAAGGCTGCAATAATCCAGCCAACAATTCCAACCGCCACCAATATCAAACCGAATTGGCCTGAGTTTCTGGATCTTGTAATGGACGAGTAAAAAGCCATGCGCAAAGCCATGTCAGCCAAGATTCCAACGGCTGCAATCAAACCAAAAACAATTGTGGAGACTCTGATGTCTTGGTTTTTGATGTGCCCAATCTCGTGAGCCATGATTCCCTCAAGCTCGTTGTCATCCATCATCTCTAATAACCCTGTAGTTGCTGCCACAATGCCGTGCTTAGGGTCACGTCCGGTAGCAAAAGCATTTGGGGCCGGATCATTGATGATGTAAACCTTGGGCATTGGAAGCCCCTCGGTGATGGCGAGGTTTTCAACCATTCGATAAAGCCTTGGATTATCTTCTTTTTGTATTTCCTTAGCACCACTCATGGCAATCGCTAGCCTGCCCGCCATGAAGTACTGAATTACGGCATAGCCAATGACGAACAGCAGGATGAATATCGCAGAGGAGCCGTTGCCTGTTGAATATCCCCACCAAAGTGAAATTCCACCCAACAGCAGAACAAAGCCTGCGATTATGAAAAACGTGTTGCGCTTATTGGCAGCTATAGCCGAATACATAAAAAGTCCTAGAACTTAATTGTTGGGGGCTCCTGGATTGCTCCTGGATCCTCAACCTCAAAAAACTCACGATCATTAAATTTGAATGAAGACGCAATCGTATTGCTCGGGAACTGCTGGATACGAATGTTGTATTCACTCACTCCACCGTTATAAAACCTTCTGGATGCCATGATCTTGTTCTCGGTGTCAGTTAGCTCTTTCTGCAATTCCAAAAAGTTCTGATTCGCAACCAGTTGTGGATAGGCCTCACTAACAGCAAACAGGCTCTTCAACGCTCCCTGTAGCTCACCCTCGGCCTGACCAGCCTGAGCTGGGTGTTCCAAAGCTTGTGGGCTAACGGTTGCAGCTCTCGCCTGAGTAACGTTTTCAAAAACTTCTTTTTCGTGTGCGGCATAGCCCTTTACGGTTTCGATCAGATTTGGAATCAAATCAGCACGACGCTTTAGCTGCACCGTGATATCACTCCAAGCCTCATCAACACGTGTTCTCAGGGTTACCAGCGCGTTATAGGTGACGATTGAATAAATCACCAATACAGCGACAACACCGATCAATATCAGTGGTAGAAATTCCATAACTCTCCTAATTCCCCTCAATGCTACTGAATCGAAGGTTCTAGCAGTGGATAGTTCAGCAAACTGTAAGAGTGCCCCCGGTGGGACTCGAACCCACACTGGAGCGATTTTAAGTCGCCTGCCTCTGCCATTGGGCTACGGGGGCGCTTTGTTACTTTCGCCCCGGCTTTGCTGCGTTGGAGGCGAAGAACTCGCGCGGTTGTCTTACTGCTTCCAGAGATACTACATCCCTGCGTAATATAAGATTCCACACCCAGCCAGCAATGACCCTGACTTTGCGCTCAAGCATAGGCATCGCTAAACCGTGATAACCGCGGTGAGCCAGCCAAGCCAATGGTCCAGCCATTGAGAAACGACCAACCTGCAACACTCCCTGACCAATTCCCAGACCGGCAACAGCACCCAAGGTTGCCCACTTATATTCGCTTGGACCGTCACCACGAACAACTGCGGTTAGGTTCTTAGCAACCTTTTTGCCCTGCCTAACGGCGTGCTGAGCATTGGGAACACAGTAGCCACCAACTCCGCCACCGCTTAGGTCTGGGACTCTGGAGACATCTCCCGCGGTCCATGCACCCTCATGGACGCTGCCCTCTTCATCGGTAACCCTGAGGGTTGCATCAGCAATGATTCGTCCACGCTCATCTGCTGGCAAATCACTGAACTTGGCAACTGGGGAGGCGGCCACGCCAGCAGTCCAGATGACTACATCACTTTCAAACTCAAGGTCACTAGAAAGCTTGACCAATCCTTTTTCACAACTTAGCAGCTGAGTGTTCAGGTGAACCTGAATGCCTGATTTGCGCATCCACTCAACAACCCATTCGGCTCGCTTTTCACTGACCTCGGGCATAACTCGTCCCATCGCCTCAACCAGGTGGAATTCGATGTCCTCAAAGGCGATTTCTGGGTAGTAGCGAAGTAAATAAGTTGCCATTGATCGAAGCTCTGCAACAGTTTCAATTCCTGCAAAGCCACCTCCGATTACGGCGAAACTGAGCAGTCGATCGCGCTGTGGACCACTTGGCAAAGCAGCTGCACGATCAAAGTTAGCCAACATTCTGTTTCTAACTTCTACTGCCTCTTCAACGTTTTTCATTCCGATAGCTACTGAAGCAACGCCAGGGATCGGGAAGGTTCGGGAAATAGCTCCTGCAGTAACCACAACGTGGTCATATTCAACATTGAACGGCTTACCACCATCTGCGACCACGGTTGCAGTTTTGGTCTTGTGATTAATCTTGGACACCTTGCCGGTTATCAACCTGGTTTTGCTCAGGTGACGGCGGTGAGAGACAACTGTGTGGCGAGGTTCGATTGAACCGGCTGCAACCTCTGGCAAAAATGGCTGGTAGGTCATGTAGGGCAATGGATCAACCATTGTCACTTCAGCTTCATTTTTGCGAAGCATCTTCTCTAGCCACTTGGCAGCGTAGAAGCCTGCATAGCCCCCACCAATAATCAAGATGCGTGGTTTTTTAGTTTCAAGTTCTTTATCAGCCATTAGTTCATTTCTTTTGGATGGTCATCATCTCAGGCAGACCTCGTTGGCCACAAGGGTCTAGGTTAGCGGATTGCGAAGCCTTTTGGCCTTGCACACTGACATTTTTCAATCTTCCATTCAGAGTTGTCAATCGCCAAGTCTCCAATTGGGTTAATTCCGGGGCCAACTGCCAGTGAATGGGCGGCCAGTGCATGCAAACACTTAACCCTGGTTGGCATCCCTCCAGCGCTTATCTCATTGATTTCATCTACAACTTCGATTTCTTCCCGTTGGGCTAGATAACTCTGATGTGCAGCTAGATACTGATTTGCTAAATCCTCATCTGCTTCCAACAGTTCACTCCACTGAGCCATCAAGCCAGCTGATTCCAACCTGGACATGCTGGCGGTAGCCAACGGATGGGTGAGGTAATAAAGGGTTGGAAATGGAGTTCCATCCTCAAGCCGTGGCTTGGTTTTCACAACAACTGGGTTTCCACAGGCGCATCTGGCACTAACTTCCAACATTGACCTTGCAGGTCTACCGAGTTGCTCAGAAACTATTTCTAAATCAATCTCCGAAATCACTCAATCTCCCTAAGTCCCAGATTGTCTTCCTTCTCAGGAACATCCAGTGCTGATCGAAGGATTGATTCCAGTGAGCTTTGAACCCAGTCTTTTTCGGCAGCAATAACCCCCTGGCTAATTACGTCACTGTCTCGTTGCTCCGAGAGCAATTGACCAACGGTTCCAGAGGTTGAATCAAGATCAATCCCCTCACTGCTCATCACGAGATAGG
>Ga0209937_1000556_pt1 | contig 11662 bp, 7 predicted proteins | sample SalPon1_B_H2O_MG_FD_185699 | JGI IMG/M metagenome (GOLD analysis project Ga0209937, IMG submission 185699) | Salt pond water microbial communities from South San Francisco under conditions of wetland restoration - Salt Pond MetaG R1_B_H2O_MG... | ecosystem: Environmental > Aquatic > Non-marine... | reverse complement strand
TTGTTCTAAAGTATGATACACTAGAAAAATCCTACGTGGTAGCAGACTATCCTGCTATGATTACCACGCAGGACAGTTCTCGAATTACCATAGAATTGCCTGAGATTTCAGGTGTTCAAGAATCTATAGACTATACAGGTGCCTGGGAAGTCAAATTCTATCGCAACAGAGAAGCAGAACGACAGGCACTGTCAAAAGCACTTAGACCACGGGCAGATAACTGATGTCAAAACAACTGGATCATTTCTACGACGGACAGCTAAGAAGATATATTACTCAGATGATAAGAATGATGAGTGGCTTTTCCTATAAAGATAGTTCAGGCGAAGTAACCACAGTGCCTGCTATGTATGGCGATCTAACACGTCAGGTTGCGAATATTATACGTAACAATTCTGAAAACAAAATACCAAACGCGCCTCGAATGGCACTGTATGTCACTGGCCTAGAACTAGACACTTCGAGGCTAGCAGATTCATCGTATGTAAACAAAGTCAATATTCGAGAAAGAGAGTTTGACACCGCGGGTAACGAATATCTAAACACAGAAGGCAAGAACTATACGGTGGAACGCCTTATGCCTACACCATATACGCTTACAGTCAGTGTAGACTTATGGAGCACAAACACTGATCAAAAACTGCAGATACTTGAGCAGATTCTTATGCTGTTTAATCCTTCTCTTGAACTACAGACCACAGACAACTATCTTGATTGGACTTCGTTGTCTACTGTATATCTAGATGGCATAACCTGGAGTTCAAGGAGTATACCTCAGGGCACAGAAACAGAAATAGACGTTTCTACACTGTCATTTACTACTCCTATATACATCTCGCCTCCTGCGAAGGTTAAGCGGTTAGGTGTTATTACAGACATAGTAAGTCGTATACACAATTCTAAACAGGAGTTGATAGACGCTACTACAGATATTGATTTTTCACTGCCCGAAGGTGACGCTGATATTCAAACAGACCTGTTTGTAAACGAGTCTGGCGACATTGAACGTGCTACTACAAGAAAAGACTATGACACAGAACAATCTGTATTAGCTATACTCAAAACCACCTATCAAAATATTGATCTGCTAGTAATGAATAATACCCTACAACTGGTCAAAAACGGCAATGTAGGCGGAATATCATGGTGGCAATTCCTAGAAGCATTTCCGTTCAAGTTCGAAGAAGGCATATCAACTATACGATTACAGCGGCCGGATCTACCAACAGAAATTGTGGGCATCTTTGCAATATCAACTGCAGATACTGAAGCTGTTGTAAACTGGGACGAAGATTCAATTCCCACTGACACTGTTATACCAGGGCCCAATGGCAGTCGCAGCAAGATAGATTTTATAATTGATCCGATCAATATTCCTGAGGATAGCCCTGTTAACTTTTTTAGGGATAGAAACTATAATCTAATTGATAAGGAAACTCCGCGTGGCGAAAAATTTAAAGAGTATGCATCGAACTTTTCTAATAATCTAGAAGATATAAAATCGCCTGGATTAAGAATTTTGCTGTTAAACGATATCAGCAAAGATGAAAACACAGACGGAGCAGACGCTTGGAAGAATCAAGACGGTTCAGATTTTACGGCTAGTGCTAACGATATCCTAGAATGGTCAGGCACAGAGTGGCAGATTGTGTTTGATTCTAATGGCTCTGATTCCACAGTGACGCCAGTTTACACTACCAATCTTAACACTGGCGTACAGTATAAATTTGAAAATTCTGAATGGCGGCTGTCATTTGAAGGCGAATATCCGAACGGAACCTGGCGCATAGAATTTTAAAATAATTACTTGTATGACACAAATATGTTCAGGCGCTCTTTTTTTTGCACTTGACACCGAACGGTTTCTTTTTTTACATAGGACGCAAGGTAAAAAAGCAAACGTTTGGGGAATAGTAGGTGGAAAAAACGAAGAATCTGAAACACCTTGGTTATCACTCAAAAGAGAAATTTCTGAAGAAATAGGTGAAAGAGAAATTATAAAACCGATTCCTCTTGAGACTTTTGTTTCGACTGATAAAAAATTCTGTTTTCATACCTATCTATGTTTTGTAAAAAAAGAATTTATTCCATTGCTAAATCACGAACACAATGGTTACTCATGGGTTACATACGGAAAGTGGCCTAATCCATTGCATTACGGACTAAGAAACACACTGCAAAACAAAACCAATCTTTCTAAACTAGAAACAGTATTTCAGGTTATAGACTTATATGAAAAACAACTTAATTGACACAGATTTTTAATTAATGGAGTTGATAAAAAATAATGGATAATTTACAGATGCTAGGCACTGTGCTAGACGATGCACTAGACACAGAAATAGTAAGAGTTATTTATAAAGACGGAACTGCAGGTCTATTTACAAGAATAGAAGAAAAGGTAAAAGGAGAAGAACCGCCGGTTATTTCCCCTAATACTGTCCCTGCCTTTAACATAAATTCCGAAGAGTGGGAACTTGTAATGTTAGAACGAATAGATATAGCAGAGGCTGTTTAATCTAAGTGCTGTTTGATTAGATTTTCAACCTTCTCGAATTGGCTGTAATACTGTTCAGCTACATCTGACAAATCAATGCCTCTTTTTTCTCTTCGACCTTTAGATAACGATTTATCATTGTACTCTTGAGCATAAGTGCGAAGTTTTTTAATCTCTTCCCAAAGATCTTCAGATCCAATTTCTGCTGCTTGATTCTGAAATAATTGCATTGCTACATAATAATCTTTGTCTTTGTACCATATACCGGCCATTGTTTTCTCCTTAACCCTGACTTTCAGTCCAGCTGATACGGGCAAACATTGCTTCTGTTCTGCCTGTTAAATTCCTAGCATTGATAGTAAGAATGTCCGGGCCGTCTGGATAAATGTTGTTACCTCCGAGTATACTATTTCCAAGTTCTCTTATTTGTCCAATATTTCTTTCAGTAACAGAGAATCTACTATCACCCTGTTCAGAGAAGAAAGAGAACACTTGGTCGCCCGCATCTGGTAACGGGAAAGTTCCTACAACGGAATGATCTAGATACTGTGTGATGGATCCGTTACCAACAGTTTCCCAATTATCCTCATTTAAAAACAATGTGGTTTCTGAATTTATTCTTACTGATATTTCAAATATTCCAGTTGTAATAACACCAATCTGTTGAAGTATTACAGCAGACCTGTTAATCAAATTTCTAACTCCGAATGGTCTTCCTATTCCGTTGTCGACAGAAGGAGCTAATCTAATACTGACTATAGGTAGTTCCTGTCCAGATCCGATTGAGATAGCTGTTCTGTTCAAACCAGTAAACAGATACGATTTATCAGTATCAAATCTACCATCCATAATTACAGAAACACCCCAGTGGCTCAATGCTGGACCACAATTGCCATTAAAACTAAACGCAGTGTCACCTGAGTCAGCAGTTGCATTTGAAGTAAGGCCAAATTCGTTTCGTGCATCTATATTGAATGTAGTAACATTTCCAGACTGAGGTCCTTTGGTATATTTTAAAATTTCGTAGTTAATAGACGCTCTTCCTTTTGCAGGAAATTTTGCAGCATCTTGATTAGACATTTCGAAAGTGGTTCCTGTGGAAGACAATCCAGCAGTAAGAAGACCTTGCTTCGGTGTAGTTGATATTTCAAATCTTCCTGGCAGGTTACCTGATCGCATGTAAGCCTCTGTGTTATTGTTGTTGTTTGGCTCTTCATGACAGTATAAAATTGTGCCATCTAGGCCACGCATACCCCAACGAACTTTACCGGCACCGTACCAGGAATAGTCCATAAAAATCATTTGCATTCGCAAAGGATTGAAAACAAATCCGCTCGGGCCAGATCCGTCTAACTTGTCTTGATTAAAGTCCTGAATTTCAGTTTTACGTTCGTTTACTTTATTAAATTTTACAAGACTTTCGGTTTGGGTTCTTATATCAGGCTGTACTATCAGGTTTTGATCATCGGATATAGCTGTAATCTTATAAGTACATCCTTTTATAACAATGAATCCTCCTACTGCTAACTGAGTAAGGAATTTTGTATCTACTCCGGTAACAACGGAAGAGTTAGCTACAAGGTTTAAGGTGCCGGTTAATTGTTGTGTGCTTGCTTTTATTACTGCAGACAGTGTCTTACCATCGTATTCGTAATAAATTCCATTTTGCTCATCGAACATTCCGTCTCTTACAGCAGCGTCAAGATACTCCACTACACCCACTCTGCCTATACCTCCTGGAGCAAAGTCTGTGATACTGGGATCAATCTGTATTGTAAAGCTTTTTGGACTAACAACATTACCTACTCTATATATTCCGTTATATAAATCAGGACCTGATGCAACAAACAAACCAGACAGCTCAATCAGTGCACCTTGTCTGTATTCATCAGGTTGAGCAAAACCGTGCTCAGAATCTAAATCAATGTTAAGTTCATAAAAAGGAAAATTAACTGGATCAAATACATTAGTTGTTACAGATATTCTTAATATGTCATATGTAGGTGAAAAGAGCACACCTGTAGAGAACTGAATGCCTTTACCTGACTGATATCTAAAATATTTACGAGTTTGTCTAATAATCTGTGTATTAGGCGCAGGCGATCCTGGTTTTATCTGTACGCCGCCGTCAACAAATCTATGGATGCCCACCGCTTCAGACCTTACATACACTTCTGTACTAGAAGTGCTTACTACACTATTATCATTAAAAAGTTCAATAGAGTCTGTTCTATATTCTACTTGTGTTTGGGAATTTATTGCAACAATTTCAAAGCTACCTATGTATGGTTGGTCGTTTTGGTTATTGTCTACAACATATAATCTTTGTCCTGGAAAGAAGTTATGCGGACTTCCAAAAGAAATTGTTGCATTTGTAGTACCAGATACACGATTTACTGATGTAATTGGAATCGATGCTCCGGTAAAGAATCCTCCAGTATAAATTGTAGTATATTGAGTATTAAACGATCCTTGTACTAATTGTCTTGCAGTAACAATTATAGATCTAGTATTGTTAACGGCTTTAACAAGATATGAGCCGTCAACTTCTGATCCTACTGATTCTCTAATTACTATTGGTTGCCCAACAAAAAACGGAACTAGAGGATCCACATTTACGTCTATTTGTAGATCTCTTGCAGAACCAGTAGATGTAATAACTCTGAAAGAATCTCCTGCTGACGGGGTACCTGCACTTTCGGCTAGATATGCAGCATTTACTCCATCGCCTATAACAGGAGCTGAACCTACTGTAGAACTGCTACTTACTTGTTCGTAATGCAAATCAATTATATTACTGCCTGATGAACAGTGGAGTTCCCAAACATGTAAGATACTAGATTGATTTCCGAAGTTAGATCCTTCCCAGCGTATAATAAAATCTCCACCGACTGTGCCTGTATAAAGTTTCATTAAAGCTCTATCGCCAGGCAACATGTTAATGTGTGGAAAAGGCGGATCGTTTCCATCGAATCCAGAGAACTGACTTGCGCCACCGCCGAAAGTAAAATAACCATTGGTTCCGACATAGATACTGGAGTAAAATGTGCCTAGAAATTCTATATTAAACGGAAGATTCACAATATAGTTTGCATCGTCTGAATAACCTGTAGGTCCAAAATCTCTAATTAAATTTAATCCAGATCTACCATTTAGGCCAGAAGCCAAAGGACTTAAAGATGCACTTGCAGATCCCGCACTGACTGCGCCTACATTGGTGATTTCGTCAGCAGTAAAAGCAGGTTCGTTGGCTTTTGAAAATACAGAAGGAATATTATTAACTAATTCCACTGTTTCCCATTTAGTGCCCTGTAAAGAGTATTCAAAGTCAGTGTCAATTAGAGATTCTGGATTAGATACACGAAGTTTTTCAACCGGATCTTGATAAGTAGGGTGCGGTTGAATAAATTGATTATCGTCTTCATAGAATATTTGAATCTTATCGGTTTGATTCATTCTGGTTGTATCAGCATATAAAGTAATTGTAGTTTCGTTTACAGGCTGTTGTTGGTAAATTGCTTTAACTAGCTTTGTTGGATCTGCAAATGCATAAATTATTTCTCCAAATGTTTGATTGTTTATTAAAAGTAGTTTTTTGGCATCATAGTTGCCTACAAGAGTAATTTTTCCTTTTTTACCTGTAGGAGCAACTTCTGCCGGAAGATCACTTAAGCCATTAGCAATAACATTAGTAACACTAGTTACCAGATCTGACACTCTAGTATCTGCGCCTATTTCTGCAGGGAAACCTACTATCTTTATTTGATCAATTTCTGTTTGATAAACCGGTGTAACGGTTGTATTTGGAAAAATAAAATTGTTGATTAGCTCTATCATATATTGATAGGCAGCCACTTCCGGCTCTCTAGTGCCAGAAATTTGCGGAATATTCTCGTTCCAAAAGAAAGATGCAATTTGTCTTGTATTGACATTTCCGTTATATCTAACATCTTCAATCAATGCATCTAAGATAAGACCTGTATCTGAATCTATTCTGTTAGCGTCAAATGTGTAGTTTTGAAAAGGGGCAATATTATTTGTAACTTGATTATTAATAAATCCTAGCACATTCTTCCTAATGTATTCTTTGTTTTTTTCTAACAGCTCAACTGCATTTTGAAATGCATTAAAATTTTGGTTTACGCCTGGTTCGAATACATAATTAAATAATTGCTTTTTTGCCATTCTTTCTTCCTTATCCGCCTAGTGCTACGGAATATATTATTGCTTCTAGTGTCGCTGCGCCTGCTCCGGAAATCTGCGTTCCATTTGAATAGATATCTGCTGCATACAAATCGCCGGTAACTCCTACGCCGCCTCTAACAACTAAAGTACCTGATATATCACTTGTTGCTTGTATATTTCCATTTACCTGAAGTGCGCTCTGCTCATTGTCAAGACCGGCACCTATTACAACTCTACCGCCATATTCGGCTAATCTAATAACACCGTCTGCATCTACTTGTATTTTGGGTATGCCTGCAATATCATTTACACGATAAATTGTATCTGTGTTATTGTTTGTAATACTAAGTAATTGCCCCGATGACGCTTCAAAACTTATAGTTCCAGAATCAAACGGAAGAGCCTTTACTGTAACATTCTGTGCAGTATTATTGGCATTGGCTCCGCTAAAGACTATACTAGGGTCTTCGGTTGGGCTATTTACGTTAGGTGTAATTACTAAATTTTTATCGCTATTGGCCATTTTTTATCCTGCTTGTATTTATCATTCTATAATTTTTGTATTAATATGAATCCGTTGCCGGTGTCTACATAATCTATGCCGCCTAAACCTTCCGTGATTGTAGATGTAACAGCAGTTGCAGTAACGAAGCTTCCGCCTCCTCCTCCTCCGCCCCAAGAACGACCTGAACCTGTCTCTGAATAACCTTCGCCGGCGCCGCCGCCAGTGTATCCACCGGCACCGCCGCCGGCATTGCCGTTACCACCGGCACCACCACCGCCGCCAAATCCTCCGCTCATAGGCAAGCCATCATCGGATCCTCCGCCAACGAAACGAGCTCCGCCTAGACCATCTCCAGGATGATCGTCGCCGTTCGATAACCAGCCTGCGCCGCCTCCACCTCCATCGTATTGTTGCACAGTTCCACCAGTTTCAGTCGAAAATCCGCCCTCGCCTATACCTTTGTTTCCAACTGATCCTCTAGTTATTCTTTGATTAACACCGAAATTTTCTCCCGATGCTGATTCGTTACTATCTTCGGTAGAACTTCCTCCCTTTCCATTACCGCCTGTACTACTATTACCTCCGTGTCCTGATCCGCCTCCTCCACCAGCCACTACAATCAAACCATTGCCGCCTATTGTACCGGTATAAACCCAGGAACCTCCGCCGCCGCCGGCGCCGTTTCCTGAACTAGAAGTGCTAGAAGTTGGTTTTTGTCCGACAACTAGGTTAACAATATCTCCTTGATTTAACGGAATATCTGCAACTACTTCTGCACCTTCTCCAGGGAAGGCCGGGTTAAAACTACCGCCGTGAATTCCGCCAGTTGCTCCTTTTGCGGTTATTCTATATGTAGTAGTTTGAGGTACAGTCCATTGCTGAATACCATCTGTAGGCGCACTATAAAAACTATTATTCGAAAGCCAAGGATTTGTAGTTGTGTCGTAGGAGTTTAACAGAGTAGATTCTGACGGACCATCAGGACCGTTTGTAGATGCAGCAGTAAATGTAAATTGAGTAAACTCGTATAATGATGCTGTAATTTCAATATTGAAATTTGCAGTTGCAGTTTGATTACTTAGATCTGTAATAGTAACTGTGAATGTCGTGCTAGACAATTGACTTGTAGTGCTTCCTGTAATTTCACCAGTAGAAGTATTAAAAGATAACCCTGATGGAAGAGCAGGGGATATAGAAAAATTGTACGGAGTGATCCCACCAGTTCCTGTAACAGGTGTAACTTGTATTGAAGAGTCAGTAGCTTCGACTATAGAAGGTACATCTGCATTTGCTATTAATGGAGTTGCGTTAACTGTAAGATCAAAAGTAAAAGTTTCTTCTTGAGGGGTAGGAGATACCTGATCATTCACCGTTATAGTATGGGATGTAGTGTCATAAAATCTATTAGCTATTCCTGTTATTGTCCCCGAAGCAGGGTCGAATGCTAGATCTGGGGGGATAGCTAGTACATTTATAGAACCAGTATAATCAGCCGAGTTTTCACTATTATAAAAATATGTGGTAGGAGATTCGTCAGTAGTGTTCCAAATAACTACTCCGTCTTCGGTGCCATTATTAGTTACACCAGGTACTGCATTTCCGGTTCCTGTTGTAGGAGCAGTTTTGATCCAAAAAGGTTCGGGAGATCCTGATTCCTGTTGATCTTCTGTTCCTGTGCTGGGATAGGATCTTGTAGGACCCCAGATAATTCGAACAGCGCCGTTGCCGCCATCTGCAGCGCCGGCACCAGAATCATCTTCTGCTCCTGTTCCACCGCCGCCAAATTGTTTTCCGTTTCCGCTGGAACCAGGGTTTCCTCCCGTGGTTCCAGAAGAATTATCGACTCCTGTTCCACTCGCACCTTCGCCTAGTATGCCCACACCTCCGCCACCGGCAGTAACATCTGAAGTGAAACCGTTTGCTCCGCTGTGGCCGCCGCCACCGCCGCCGGTTCCGTCTGTCGGTCCGCCGGTTCCTGTACCACCATTTCCGCCATTACCTGAATATCCCCCGGCTCCGCCGCCGCCGCCGGATTCGTTGCCGCCTGTGCCGCCGCCGCCAGAACCGCCGTTTCCGCCACCGTCTCCAGTAAACCCGCCGCCTGGCGCTGTCGAAGAGCTATTATATGTTCCTCTAGTGCCGCCTATGCCTTCTACTAGATAGTTTCCACCTCTATCTACAAACGAGTCGCCGCCCGATGTAGCATTGTTAGATCCAGCGCTTGTTCCTCCTGATCCTCCGGCACCTACCACAACAGATAAAGTTTCGCCTGGCGTTACAGAAATGGTTGCCCATCCTAGGCCGCCACCGCCACCGCCACCGCCGGAAAATCCGTTAGATGCGTTAGTCGAAGTTGACCCACCACCACCGCCACCGACTGCTACTGCACTAACACTGTTTACTCCTGCCGGAACAGTAAAGGTATACGTGCCGGGACTTGTGTATACTTCTTGGCCAGTAGAAATTCCACCGGTGCTTACATTAAATTCTAATGTAGCTCCTTGAAATACAGAAATAGAAATATCGTCGCCCGAAACTGGACCTGCAAAGGTATAACTATCGACATTGTTATTTGTTACAGTCCATCTAAAAATATCTTCACTTTGAGTATTTTCAGGCAAGGACGGTTGTATAGAGTATTGTAAATTACCAAATCCCCCAGATGCTGATACTGGTTGAACATTAGTTTCGCTGTTAATAGATAGGTCGACTACCGGAGAAGTTGGAGTGAGAACAATAGGAGACGCATTTACATTTAAGGTAAATGTATTTGTAGCTATGTTGTTTAGTTGGTCAGCTACTGTAACAGTATATGTCTGCGAACTTAAAGATGTAGAAAACCCGCTTACAAAACCAGTTAAATCATCAATTTCAATTCCTTCTGGCAATGATGGCGATATAGAATAGAAATAAGCTCCTACGCCTCCTTGTCCTTCTACAGGTAAAAACTCTGATATATTTCTTCCCACAAATTCTTCTTTTATAGAAATTTGTTGATTAGCAAATATTGCCTCTGCAATTACAGGATCATACTTTCTTTGTTCAAATGCTTCATAATTCGATTTTATTTGAGAAGATGTTAACGCATTATTATAGACTCTTACTACTCTAAAACGAGACGGATTAAATTGACTATCGCCGCCGTTCCTAATTAAAAGAACACTAGATTCAATATCATTTGTGAAATTTGTTTCACTTCCAATAAACATACCGTTATAATAGGCATATAGAACCCCTGCTTCTCTTTTGACAGATATACAGTTCCATTCATTGATTAATAAATTCCAACCTGTTATCGATCCCTGAGTAGTAAATAAATTGCTTTGAACATACAGTTCTCCGGTAGTCTGCGCTGCTTTTAATGAAAAAACACTATCATCGGGTAATGCTATGATATTAGTAATAGATTGAAAAGATAAGGGATATAACCATACCTCTAGAGTAAAATTACCAGTTCCAAAGTCTAAGTCTTTATCTGAACCCGAAAGCTGTACTTCAGAAAACTGTTCTGTATCATTAAATTCAAAATACCCAGTAATATTATCAAAAGCAGGATTTCCTACTAAATTTGCATCGTTTTTTTCAGTGCTTAAGTCATACCATTCTGATCTTCCGATATTCCAAGAATCTTTTCTTAAAAAATCAAGATTCAAAATTAGACCATCTAGTTTTATGTTAGGACCTGTACGAGTGCTCATGATAATTATTTATTCTATTGTGGAGTGCCAAATAGTTGTATAACAGGTCTAAAGGATTCGCTAGATGATGCTGAATCAGTTATATCCCAAGTTCCGGCACTGTCTGTTCTGCTATAATAAGAAGTTCCGTTACCTATAGGCATAGTGCCTGACGAATTATATGAAGGTTGTACTTGACCCCATGCCCATACTATGGCTAAATTTCCGCCTGTCCATGTATATGGCGTAGTAAAAGTAAATTCTTTTGTTGTACCAGAACTAAATGTTTCACTGGATGGCGATTTAACTTCGGTGAAGCTTCCGCCCGAGGACCCGCTGTTATTTGCGGTAATTGGTTCAAAAGTATTTTTCATACCAATTGCATAAGTAGGCAGTGGTTGATTAGCTGGTTCTTGTGCTACGTCAAATCTTAATCCTGTTATCGATGCGTTAGATGCTCCGAATGCAGTAGTAAGTTCAGCTGTTGAATAAGTTGCTACTACCACTAATCTTCTATACCATATATTAATCGGTGTGTAATCCCTAGTCCCGCTGATACCATTGCTGCTAATAATATTTGGAGTCCAAATAGGTTGTGGAGCTACTCCGCCTCCGCCTCCGCCTCCGCCTCCGCCTCCGGGGCTAGCTGATCCCGTGCCTCCTGGTAATGTTATTATTACCGATCCGTCGCCGGAATTAAGACTTCCTGCTTGGGTTACTGCACCTGTAAAAGCTAAGTGTGGTTCGCTCCCGGTTATATTAAAAGTTCCATCGAATGTAGATGCTTCGATCGCATCG
>Ga0209937_1000555_pt1 | contig 11669 bp, 24 predicted proteins | sample SalPon1_B_H2O_MG_FD_185699 | JGI IMG/M metagenome (GOLD analysis project Ga0209937, IMG submission 185699) | Salt pond water microbial communities from South San Francisco under conditions of wetland restoration - Salt Pond MetaG R1_B_H2O_MG... | ecosystem: Environmental > Aquatic > Non-marine... | reverse complement strand
TATTTTATAGCTATGACTTCTAAAGGGGGGGGGTATTTCTCTACTCGCCTAGTCCTCTACTATCTACCTACTCATTCCCCTAACACTCACCTAGCTAATTCAGTGGGTAGCTTTACACTCCACTAATCTCCCCCTTGGTCAAGTGGCTTAGTGTTTTCGACTCAGTGGAAGTTCTAGGGGGTAGGGGGTCAATGCTCACCGCATAGACAGACTTATCCGCATAGCCTAAGAACTTCCAAAAAACTTTCAAAAAACTTTCAAAATAAACTTGACAAAGTGCAGGAAGATTGTGATAGACTTCTATTAGTTAGCCAAGGGGGCTAGCAGAACTAGGAGAACAAAATGTCATTTTTCGAAAACGATGCAACCGCAGGTCAAGCACGCTTCATCCAGACTCTACTTTCTGAGCGAGTTGCACCTGCTCACGTCACTCAGTGGGTCGAAGGTCTACCCCCTGTTCGTGGCGTTTACGGCACGATTGTTGAGCTTCACCTTAGCAAGTGGGAAGCCAAAAAACTCATTGGGGTGCTTCTTGCTTCACCACGCAGGAGCTAAGCTCCATTACTGAACTGCCCCCTAGGCAACTGCTTAGGGGGTTTAGTTTTGCTCTAAGCAGTACCGCACAAACACCGCAAAAACTTTTTTGAAAACAACTTGACAAAGTGCAGGAAGATACTGATAGAATAAGACCAGTTAGCCACGGGGGCTAGCCAAAAACTAGGAGGACACTATGACCGCAAACACACTGAACCAGACTTTTCTATTTCACGCTTTCGAAATCGGTGATGGCGAATTCAGCGATATTGTCTGCCAAGACTGCGCCGTAAAGTTTGCTGATGAGCACGGGCTAACTTGGCGTGATGGACACGCTTACGACAGCTTCACTGAACCACTCGAAAACTCCGAAGCTCACGCAGGTGATGTTCCTACTTGGGCATTAGGTGAAAGTGACTATCCGTATAGCTGTTGTGGATTGTATCTAGACACCACCTTCACACCTGAAGGTAGGGAGTATCTCGAGGAGAACTTCCCCAAGTGGGTGCAGGAACTCTATAGCTACTAATAGCTAACCACTAACCCCTAGGGCTAATGCTCTAGGGGTTTAGTTTTGCTCAGACTTGCACCGTGTTTATCCGTACTAAAAAAGTTCCCAAATAAGCTTGACAAAGTGCAGGTAGGTTGTAGTACGATAGAACTTGTTAGCCACGGGGGCTAGCAGACTAGGAGAAACTAATGAACATCGACACAATTGCCACCGCAGACTTGACCGCAGTTTCAAGAACTGAGCTGGTAAATTTCTTGAACACTGGTGACAATCGCAAGAACATCGAAGTTCTTGGGGCTGTAAGTTCTGAGCTGATTAGGCGTCACGCTCAGGAGTGTGAAGATATCGAAGAGTGTGGCTTCAACCCTATTCCATATCTCTAAACAATCACCGAGCTAGGCAACTCTAAAAACTGCCTATCTAAAAACTCGAAGAAAAGGTAAAAAATTGACAAACACCAAAATCAGAAATACAGACACCGCTTACGAAGCTATTCAAGGAAGTCTGAGCGTAGTGACCTTAGTCGCTGGAGCATCAGCTGCTGGAGCAAGCATTGACTTTTTTATGCTCAAGTCTGAAGCTGACCTATCAGCTTTCGGAGCTGAGTTCTATCCCGTGCTAATCTCAGGTAGCTTCACCGTGGCAGGAATTGCTATCGCATTGAAGCTATTGGGTCACGCCAACAAAAACCAGTTCTGGCTAAGAATTGAGCTAGCTAACAAGCTCAACAGACTGTCTAGCAGGATAGACCCCCGCAGGAAGTAAAATCCCCCCTAAGCAACACCAAAACCCCTTAGAGCTCCTTCTAGGGGGTTTTGTTCTGCCCTAGGCATAGCCATAAAAAATTATTCTAGAAATACTTGACAAAGTGCAGGAAGATACTGGTAGAATAGAGCTATCAACGAAGGGAGCAGTAATGAAAGCAAGATTTATGCCAGGTAGGGCAGTCTATGGCACCGTGGCAGGAACTTTTTACGAAGTTAAGAAGGGCAATAGGAAACAGCAACACGCTGAGCCACCAGTGCCACTTTCAGACTTCCTTTTAGGGCTACTAGATAAGCTATTCAATAAGCTAGTCGATATGGGCACTGAAGAACTAAATCGAGTGTCATTAGCTGAAGCTAGGAGAGAATATTTTGAAGCTCACGGGTATTACCCCGATGGTGACCCTAGGGATGAGTAGGTAAAAAATATGAACGAAGGGAATGACAATATGACCGCAAAAGCTCTATGGCTTACAACTTCGGGTGAAGTAGTCGAGCTGAATGACATCAGCTCTCAAGCTCTCAGTGAAGCGGTGGGGGGATGGCTTGAAGCTGTTCAACCCCACGAGCGTCTAACGCTATGGATGAACGAAGAAGGGAAGCTAAATGGCTTACCGCATAATCTCAAGGGGCAAGCAATTTGGGAAGCTTTCTTTGAAGCTGATAGCGATTACATAGTTGGCAACATAGTTTTGACGGGTGGAGTGGATGAAGAAGGTGAAACTCTGCCCCTAAGCTCCGAGGACTTGACCGTGCTAAAGAAAGCACTCAATTAGCCCGTTACCAATCTGTTACAAAAAAAGTTGCAGAAAGACTTGACAGAGTGCAGGAAAGTCTGCAATAATGATAACTGTCACCAAGAGGTGGCACTAAATGACGAAAAGAAAGAGAGTCCTAGTAATGTCTACGACTAAAGTAAGCACCAAAGTAGTTCAGCAGGTTGAAATCGAAAACACCAATGTAGAGCTAAACCAAGCTCAGCAGAAACTGGTGAACGATTACATCGAAGCCAAAACCCTAGCCACCGAGCTTGAAAAGAAAAAGAAGGACTTGGAAGCTCAGGTCAAGGAAGTTTTGGGTGAAGCCAAAGTTGCTACCGTGAATGGTAAAATTCGTTTACAAGTAAGTGACCGCAAGCGTGAAGGTGTAGACCGTAAAGTTCTGGCGGAATTGTTCCCCGAAGCTTTCGAAGCTACCAAAACCGTGAGCGAGTATGTAGTTTTAGTTGCCAAGTAATAGCCCCCGATGAGAAAACCCCCTAGGAAACTAGGGGGTTTTTTCTTGCTCAAGTTATCTCGTAGTTGCTCGACCATTAGAGATTAGGTAAAAAATATTAGAGATTATCTCCACGCTGTAGGTTTTCTTGGTCAAAGGTCAAGTCTTCAGGGTGCTCTAGTTTCTCAGCTCCAGCTTTCTTCCCCTCAACTCCGCCGAAGACTTCATCAATCTCAGCTAGTGATAGGTTGCCATCGCGCAAGTATGCCCGTGCTAGCCCTTCAACCACCGTGGCTACTCCACCAACACCCGCCATCATAAATGACTGCCATAGCTCCACACCTGCAAAAGTTCCTGCAGCAACCACGCTTAGACCCGTGGCTAGGAAAGTCGCAACTATACGACCAGCTATTGTCCCGACCTTTTCCTTCAAAGTTAGCATTGCCGCTCTTCCCTTCAATAGATATAAAAAACGCCTAGCACTCTCTATGGTAAGAGATATGCTAGGCGTCTATTTGGAACTAAATGCCTACTGTAACTGGTGTGCCAGCGAAAATAGCTGATACAAGTGCTTCATCCTGGATGTCGGTTTTACCCAATCCCTGGTCTTTAGCAAACTTGGAAATAGCCATAAGTGTTCCGTCACCTAGGTAACCACGCTTATCACTACCAGCTTCAACATAACCAAGTTCTAGCAACCTAATCTGAGTCACGCCCACTGAACGGGAGTTGTGCTCAAACATATTGTTGTAGATAAGTTTTGCTCTAGAAATTCGAATATCTGAAGTCAAAACTGTTGGCACGCTCTTGGGGTCAGTTTTTTTACCTTTTGGAGCTGCCTTCTTTGGTTCTGCTTTCTTCTCTTCTTTTTTCTCTGGCTCTGGTTCTGGTTCAGCCACTGCTTCCTCAACTTCACGCTCGAAAACCGTGCTGTCCTGAACTAGCCCATCGTTGTCGCCATCGATAGCGTCCTCTTTGAAACCCTTGTGCTGAGTTCCTTTTTCACGCTCCCAGATGGTTCCATCCTGGACGTAGCCATCGCCATCGCCATCACGGGCGTCTGGCTTATACTCTGCATCTTTTGCCATTGGAACTCTCCTAATATTTGGTCGGCTTATCTAGTATAAATGAGCTTCCCAGTGGGTGATTTTTTACCTGCGTGCCATTCCGCTCAGTGTTGCAAAGATAACTCCTGCAAAACCAAACGCTATGACCCACTCCATTGCTCCAAGAATTCCAGACACCAGTAGTCCCACCGTGCAAGCAACTGCCAGCACAGATGTCCAGATAATGTTTCTAAGATTGTTCATTGACTACTCGCTTGTCTGGTCGAGTTCTTCCAACCAGTCGTGCACTAGGGTCACGGAACTCAACGCCCTGCGACCAAATTGCTTTCCTAGCAGTGCGGTATGCCACTCCCAAGGTCTCAGCTACTGCTTCAACGGACATCCCACCTTCATAAAGTTCTGTTGCTTTCTCAGCAATTCTTTGGTGCTTCATCTTTTTTTGCTCGTGTATCATTTAGGTTTTTCCTTTCTGTTGTTTCTCCCAGTCTAATGAACTTACCTGCATAGTGCAAGAAAGTGCCACTGCTTTTTTGGGGAAAGAAAGAAGTTGTTTTGAAGTTTTTACTTCTCTGGCGGCTCAGAAAAATGTGCAGCTATATAGCCAATCCATAACCAGAGAATTGCTTTCCCGTATGGCTTATCTCCAATTCTGCGAAGAATATGTGTAATGGTCGGCACTCGCTGGCTGTGTGGTCGTTGAATTTGACTACTAAGGGCGACAATCTCATAAGCACAACCAGTTATAACAGCAATACGCAAAGCTCGGTATTTGTGCTTATCCAATTTTTTACCTGTCCAACTCTTCCCGCAATGCTTCTTCGAGTTTGTCACTACGTGAGTTGTGGCACTTACTGCTGATATCTTCTTCGTTTATCAAACAATCCAGGGATAGCACCGCAATGTTTCCTGGCTCCTCAAACATCACAACAAGTTTGGTTTCCCCGTCGTTGGGGTCGTCTACTATCATCGCTGTAAAGGGGCGAGCTTCGCCATTGGAGTGGAAGTCGCTATCAAGGATTACTGGTTTGAACATATAAATATTTTACAAGCACTCAGGAGTTGTGAATATGCGAACACCCCTATCCAAAGATGGATAGGGGTGTATTTTTTAGCATTAGGGGGGTTTTAGAAGTAGCTAAGCCCTTCATCGGCGGTCACTATTTCAGAGTGCATTCGTTCTGTGCTCACATTGCTACCTTCAAGCTTCTGTATGTCCTCGATATCTATCTCACCGTTCTGGAGTGCGTCCACAACTTTCTGAGCGTCTTCAAGAGTTTCTGCTTGGATGGTGACCTTGTGAATTAGGTCTTCGTTATATGCCAGTTTGTATGTGTTCATTTTTTACCTTTCGTCGTTTTTGCATTGCGGTATTCAGTTATATTTATATAATAGTACCTTCCTGACATTTGTCAAGTAGATTTTTTAACTTTCTTTTATAACGCCAACTTCATTGGATGCACCTAGCACGTCCCATCCGTAGTGCTCACCCATCCAAGTCCCAGCTAGGCGGATAGCAAACTCGTCATCGTCTGTTTCTTCAGCTAGGCGGAGTGACTCTTCCAGTTGCACCGTGGTCAGCAATGTGAAGTAGTCGCCCACAAACATCACAGTTTTGTTGGTTGCCTCTGTCTCGCTCATAGTTTCTCCCTCAAGAATTCTGATATCTCTTCTTGAGTAGCTCCGACAGTCTTCAGAATTTTTACCCAGACATCGGCAGTGTTTGCGTATGAGTCCATCTTGCGGAAAAGTCTTTCTAGGTTTTCTTCCTCGTCTTTACTCTTTCGGTTCTCGAAGTTTGTAATCTGTGCAGACTTTACAGTCATCAAAAGTGACACTGCTTCGTGAACAATTATTAGCTCGCTCTTATCTAGTTCTAGATTTACTGACATTATTTTTTACCTCTTCCTTGCGTCGTTTGTTAGTTTGATATCTGCAATTGCTCCTGCAACCCAAAAGGGCAAGCTCAATACAAACACCGTAATAATTATTGGGATGTAGTTCTCGTATGTGACCCAACTGAATAGCTGTTGCTCCCAAAACAGGATGTCTACATTCAGGAGCACTAGCACTATCGTGCTAACGATTGCCACTAGGGCAGATACCCAATAGGTTCTGTTCAATCTGTAAAGCTGGTTCTCACTCATTTTTACGCCTCCTTCACTATCTTCTCGGCAAGCATTTCAAAAACATCGTAATGTTCCTCCAACACCTCCAGCAGTTCCTGAGGGTCTAGGGTTTCGTATAGCCCGCAAACAATAACCTCTTCAGGAATGTTGTCTTGGTCTAGCTCCTCGGCGAGAGCCGTATAGTTCATCTCTGCTGTGTCTGAGAACACTGCACCAATTGCGTACTCCTTGATAAGTTCAATCTGTTTCATATTTAGCATTTTCCGCATACCCTTCCGTGCGTGTATTCACGCTGTTTGATTGAGAACTGGTCGCCACACAACCAGCAGTGTATCCAAATAACTGTGTCTTTCATTTTTTACCCCTCTGCCTTTACAAGAACAAAATCGAACTCGTCATTGGTTGAGTCGAAAGCTCTCTCGAACTCTGCCTCGTCTTGAAAGTAGAACCAAATACGCTCATCAAAACTCTCATCCTCGGCCATTTGCTTGTACTTCTCGCTGTCGTTCAAGATTATTACCAAAGCGTTGGTGTCGCCTTCGATATCTGAGTCTTTCCAAATGTAATCAACTCGTGTAGCTCTCTCTGACATTTTTGTCCTTTCGTCGTTCATAAGTAGATTATTGCACCTACCTGACATTTTGTCAAACACAAACGCAAACTTTTTTTTGAGAAACGAAAAACCCCCCGTGGAAGGGGGGTACGGGGGGTCTTTCTCTATACTCTCGTGTTGGCGATTGAACACGCTGGGAAGGACGAACCAACCGAGAGAACCTAATCTAACTCACTTGCTCCAATGCTCTCACAGCTGACTTTGCTATGACACTTGAAGCTGAAGTTGCATCTGAGTCTACATCAACTAACTCGGCTTTAGGGTTGTCACGGAGAATAGGTCGTGCTGAATGATAATGCTGAAATGGCATCCACAAAACTCCAACGCCAGACTCTCCGCATCTTCTTACCCAGCTCCGTGCTCTCTCATCTTGGTCACGCCTATAAACTCCATCAGAAACCACAACAAGAAGTCGTGCTCCATCTCCTCGTAAAAGATTGAGCGAGCCATCCAGAGCTCTGAATGCTTCATCAAATTCTTCGGTGCTATCTTCTGCTGTATAAATTTTTACCTTATCTAAATGCTGTCCAGGTTTCAGTGTTGCAAAAGCTGAACTACCGAAATAGACCATTGAAGTGCGTGCTTGAATTCTCCTACCTGCTTCGCCCAAAACCCAAGCGGTGCTTGCCATTGACTTCATTGCTGGACTCATAGAACCAGAGATGTCCACCATTACGCCAATTGTCAGCTCGGGATTTTCGGTGTGCTTTCGTACTGTCCTCCTCCAAGGAGCTACTTCTTCGACAACTCCTCGTGACCGCATTGCGTTGGCTTGAACCAATGCTCGTGTCCTCAGTCGTCCTGGAGGTGTGACGCTGGAGATTTCTACCTCACTTCGGTCACGGTACTTGGCTTTCTCCAATGCCTTTGAAATTTTTACTGCGGCTACTCGCTCCTCGGAGGATGGCATACGCTCCTCAACAAGCTTAGAACCCCGTATGCCCAAACCTGATTTAGCGTAGGTGGACTTGGCTTGCTCCTCGTTCTCTTGCTTCTCCTTGGCAAGCTCCTCGCTCTGCTTTACAAAAGCTTCTCGCTTCTCCTCGTCTTGCTGGTCGTGTAGCTCACCACTGCTAGAAATCTGGATTGACTCGGAAGCTTCTTTCATCGCTTTCTGCATTGCACCAGCGAACTCCTTCATCATCTGAGATTGCTCTTTCTCCGTGGACTCGCCCTTCTTCTTTTTCTCACGATTAGAAATTTTTACCCACTGCTTTGCAAGTTTGTAAAGTTCCGTGGCGTCATAGTGATTTGTGTGTGCCTGCGCCTTCTTGATAACTTCTGAAAGTTCGGCAATGACTTCTTCACTGAGAACCTCCGCAATCAACCTTTCTAGCTCTGCAACATCTTTGGTTTCTAACACTCCTGCGATTATGCGTGCACGAACCAAGGCAACCAGATTTATTGCTGAACCCACGGTGCTGTTCTCCTTGAACCCTTCTTCAGAGTCAGCAATCACCAAGTCCATTGCACAAGCCTTCAAGAAATTTTTACCCCAAGGCATCTCTCGAACTCCCTGGGCTTCAATGCGTCCTTCTTCTAAAAGCATCAACGCCTGGAACTCCTCGTTGCTCAGAGCTTCACTTGCCTGCTCCAGACTGAACCGTGAGTATCGAGCGTGTAAAGCTTCGTGCAGGATTGCTCCAGTTGCGTGCGAGAACTCATAGCGAGTATCAGACTGTCTGAAGTCACCCACCTGCTCTGGCTTCACATTGGGGAAAACCTGATTGGTCGAAACCGCAACCTCAGCAATCAGTGGCTTGAACAAAGCTGGTGCTCCGCTCTCGTGCTCATTGCACATCTCTGCGATTATGTCTGAACGTCCAGCCCACTCATTGACAAGCTCGCCAATGGCGATACCTGTTTCACGCCAAGCTGGATTGGCATTACTCTCTGCGTCTTTTGAAATACTGATGTGTGTCATTTTTTACCTTCCCGTACCCTTCCGTATTATATCTTAGCTGGTTTTGCATCCAAAGGGAATGCCTTGTTCATAACATCAACCACAACTGGTCTATCCAGCTCTGGTGTTGCGGCTAGTAGGTTGCTAATCGCCCACTCAGTTCCAAAAACTTCAGCAGTGGATTTGAAAGCAAGAAGCTCACGCATCTGCGGTGACCAACTAACTTCACCATTTTTTACCCTTCTTGCCAAGTTCTGAGATGCAGTTACCAGACTTGAAGGAACGCCCAGCTGACGTGCTCGCTCCCAGTCCGTGCCCATCTCGGATTGGATAGTGAACCTGGAGAGCAATGCCTCGCTCAACCTAACTCCTGGTGCATTGGGGTTGGTAGCCGCAATCACATAAAAGTTTGGGTCAGCCTTGATAGTGCCTCTGTCTGGGTTTGCTGTGATGGTCAGCTCCCTGCGCCCATCCATCAGTCCATAGACAATAGAAAGAACCTTGGGGTCAATCAAACCAATCTCGTCAATGAAGTAGACGCCTCCAGTCTCGGCTGCTTTTACCAAGTCGCCATCAACCCACTCAAAGCCTCCACTCGGTGTCTGAACATATCCACCCACCAAGTCGGCGACCTCAGTATCTCCCGTGCCCATTAGCGTGTAGGTGTCGGGAAATGCGGCTTCAACCAAGGCAGTTTTACCACAACCTGGCTCTCCGTATAGCAAGGTAAACATCGGTGCTCCACCCTGCCCAGAGAAAGCTTTCTGTGTCTGCTCTCTGGTCTTTCTTAGAACCTCAACGTCTGTGTGAATGCCCCACTTGCGTGCGTAATAGATTTCTCCATTGGGACGCTGGAACTCATCCTCTCCACCCATTTCTTGAACCTGAATGTTGTTGTTCGTTCTAGATTTGTAAGGTGCTCGCTCGGCTCCAGACTTTCGTGCTACATATCGCCCTGCTGGCTCTACCTGTCCATTTACATACAGACGAGCGTTCTCGTCTAGACGCTGTGTCAAAACAGTCTGTATGCCATTTAGGAAGTCTTCGCCTAGTAGCCCGACTGCGTCCAGCACCTGGTCATAAATTTCTTCTTCGTAATACTCTGCCATTTTTTACTCCTCGTCCTTTTTTAGTGGGTCTTCAAAGATGCCCTTTGATTTTTTTACCAAGTCCACCCTGTACAAAAATTTGTTGGGGGACTTGTCTTTGGATATGTCGTCCATATCTTTCCTAGAAATCTCCACATAGATTGGCTGTCCATTGGCAATCCAACCACCTGCGTGCAATCTTCTAAACAACTGCGCCACTGAGCTAATGCGTTTTCCAACATAACGTTGGCTTGCCTTCTCGTGCACACTAAAATCAACTTCTTCCTTATACATTGAGTTGAAAAGTGTTGATGAACGCCACTGCTTTCTTGGGTGCTCAACGCTAATGGTGCGTCTGTAAATCCGTGAGCGGATTACTGCTCCCTCTGTATCAAACCCGTCTGGTGTGACAAATATTTGCGACAGAGCGTCTGGCTTCTTCCACTCTGCGTAGAGTGCAACTCCTTGCACATCTTCTCCCGTATCTTCTAACATTTTTTACCTCTTCCCTTTCTTGTTTGTGAGGTTGCTGGGTGGGGACTGATGCCCCCACCCGTATTACTTATTTTGGCTCTGGCTCTGTGGGTAGCCAGAAAGTTTCCTCTGACTCGCCCCAGTTGGTTTCACCAGCACACATAGCGTCATACGCTTTTTCTTTAGCATCCTCAGGGTTCTTGGCTTCTACTTCTAGAACGCCCCACTCGATGCGTTTTATATAAACTTCGTATTCTTTCATTAGCTTTCCTTTCTTGCTTCTAGTGTGTCAATAGCTGCTTTGGCATCCTCGATGGTTCTGCGTTTGTAATCCTCACCATCAACCGTGAAGTCGAAGAGGGCGACACTTCTTAGCTTTTCGTCTGTAACGACAGTCACCTCTATCTCTACGTCTTTATATGGATAAGTTGTTTTGGTTATCAATAGCCTGTCCTTTCGTCGTTTTTACTTTTGTTAGCTAGCTAGGGCAGTTGCCCAAGCCTTTCCATCTTCTGTCTGGTGTGAATCGTGCTCTGGGTTTAGGTTGTGCCCCTGAGCAAGCTTCCACAGGTGGCTAGCCACTCCCAGATTTCGATACTCCTTGTCTGTCCAAATTTGAAAGACTGTCCTCCTACCAAATGAGTCAGGCTTGTTGAGGACAAGGACTCCAACCTGCTCGTCGTCAATTTTTCCGACTAGCCAAGTTTTCCCGTCCTCGTCTTCGCCTATCCCGCAAGCAGTTAGTGGGAGGTTGTCTTGCGTCTTCATCTCTGTCCTCTCGTCATTTCTGGATTGCTATTTAGTTGTAATAGAAACATTACACGACCTTCCTGACTTATGCAAGCTACTTTGCAAAGTTTTTTGGAAGTTGTTTGTCAGCTTTTTGGGGGACAAGCTTCAAGACATGAAAAGTGAGCAGTTTTGTCTCGACATGCTCAGGTCGGTATTTCGCACTGGGAACGACGAAGAAACCCAGCCCGAATTTTTTACTTAGCTTTTCTTGGCTTCAAGCTTTTTGTACATCTCTTCGTACTTCTCTAGCTTCAGCCCGTATCGCTGAAATACTTCTTTCAACGCTTCTTGGTCAGCGTCAGGTTCGTAGGACTCGGTGATTAGTCGTGCGATGGTTGGTCGGTGTCTAGGCTCGCAGTCCTTGATAATCTTCCAATCAACCTCGTCCCACCAAGTGGTTTCCATAAGCACGTACCCAGCCGCATCTCCGTAGTTGCCATCTTGGGCAAAGTAAGAAAGCTTCTTATTTTTACTCGGGTCGTTAGCTATCTCTTTCTTTCGCTTATATCTACCCTTTGCCATAAACTGCCTTTCTTGTCCTAAATTTTTACCTATACTACCTTGACTGGTTCAGGCTGATTT
>Ga0209937_1000554_pt1 | contig 11669 bp, 10 predicted proteins | sample SalPon1_B_H2O_MG_FD_185699 | JGI IMG/M metagenome (GOLD analysis project Ga0209937, IMG submission 185699) | Salt pond water microbial communities from South San Francisco under conditions of wetland restoration - Salt Pond MetaG R1_B_H2O_MG... | ecosystem: Environmental > Aquatic > Non-marine... | reverse complement strand
ACTCTGAAGGGCGAAGAGCGACCGTCATACCTCTGCACTCAGAGGGCCGCAGGCCCGGCGAGAAGGCGGAGAAGGACGAACGCCGCCGTTTGAGATGATGATTGCATCGCGATTGATCCCAACGCTTCCCTACGGTTGAATTACGCCCATGTTCCATTTTCATTTTCTCTGGTGTAAACTCCTCGAAACAATTCGAGGAGAGGGGGTTCCATTCTCGTTTTCGCGGGTATAGGTGCGTCCAGAATCCACACAGCATCGATATTCCGACACCTCGCACCAAAGGTGAGAAACAAGAAAGAACACGATCGTTTTATGATGTCGTTTCGTAGACAAGAGGCATGACACATACCGAGTTTTTCTCGTCTCCTCATGTATATCACAACGAACGACGCGACCGCGACTGGAAGACGACGATGTCGGTATCCGCGGACCATAAACACAAACAGATGAAGCAGGCCTGCGAGGTGGTGGTGCGCCGCGTCCTCTGCGCCTCGCAGGTCCTCCTGGACGCCTCCAAGGTCAAGACGTTGAAGCCCGAGCACATCAAACTCCTCGCGAAGATGAATCCACAGCCCACCGGCGTCACCGCCTCTTCTTCCTCCAAGTCGCCCCCCGCCTCATCGCCCAAGAAGAACAAGACGTCCAAGGGCGGGTCGTCCGATAACCACCTGCCCTCCGAGTATTTCGGCGTTCCTTCGGGGCAGTACAGCAGCGCCTCGAGATCCCCCCTTGACCACACGGTGTTCACGTCGTCTCCTCACCTGGCACGTCACCGTCTGGACGCGACGCTGCCCCAAGGAGGGGGTGCGACTCACGCGGATCCCGTGAGTCTGGAATCCGTGTCCGCCTGCGTGGACAAGTACTCCAAAAAAGGGGTCACGGTGCCCGACGAAACCAAGAAGCTCGTCCGCGCCATCGTGTCCGACACGCTGTCCCCCAGCACGACCGCGAAGCAAGCAGAGACCATCGCCATCAAGTGGGCGAGTTTACATAAAAAATCGAATTGAAGGAACACATCGGATGAGACAGACACCGATAAACACAAAACAAAAAAATGAACATCTTCGGGGACATCCTGTGGGGTGTAGTCACCACGGGCGAGACCTTTCGCCCGGAGACTGACAAAGAATTGAAGAATTTACAGGCGAGACTGGAACTTGCGTTGGCCGCCCATAACACCTTCAGCACCGAGACCCTCTGCGTGCGAAAAGCCCTTCACGCGAAAGTGATCCCCGCATCGGACGACGAGAGCGTGATGACGTGTAAAATCTGCACGGACTACGGATACCCCAACGCCGTCATGGGGCTGATGCTGTACCCTTCCGGCCACCGTCGAAGATCTCTGTGCGAACGAGCGATCCGCATCGTGCTCGACGTCTGGCACGTCCTCCACGAATGTATGCATCCCCGCGACCTGATCCACGGAGACGTGCGGAACGCGAACGTCTCCGTGCCCCATCCGGACCACGAAGGCTTCCCCGGCTACCCCGACGCGATGCTCGGAGGCTTCCTCGCCATGAAACCCAAGAGCAGAGGCGAAGTCGCAGAGGACGTCATGGGTATCGGTCGCTTTCTGCGGGAGCTCGTCACCCTCACCCCCGACGGCTCCGTGGAGGACGGGATGTGGAGGGCGATCCGCACGGTCCCCAAACTCAGTCCTCTGGTGAACGGAGGGAACGAGACGGAGACGCACGTGGTGACCACTCTGGTAGTCCTGGCGGACCTGTGCGTTCTCCCGGACGCGAAGGAGCGTCCCGACATGCTTTACATCCGCGACATTCTCCAGATGTGCCTCGACCACTTGCGCCCCCCTTGCGAGAAAGAGACGGAAAACAGAAGGGTGAGCGACTGCGGAAGCTCCACCGGCCCCGTGGCGTGCGGCGTCGTTCAACAGTCCCACAGGATCATCCGCGACCAGTAATTTGGACTTGTCTCCGTGCAGGGTTTCCCGTCGCACGTGATACCCGCGCTCCTTTTGCAATAGTTTTTTTGACGCTCACGGTCGCGGTGGATGGTGAAATCCTCGTAGCCGTTGTGCCCGAAGCGGACCTCCAAAGCCCTGTTCTTCTTCTTCTCGTCGTTCGGATGAGGCACGAACACTCGGAGTTTGTGTTTCCCGGCCCCTTTGACGCCCTCCAGACTCTGCGGGCGGTACAGCGTGACCTTTTCTCCGCCGTCCGTCTCCGCGTCTTTCTGGTCTTTCTTTCTCGTGTTGTACTCCCGAACCAACGACATGTCGGGCCAATACACCTCGTTCTTCTTTTTCTGTCCTCCCTGCTGTCGTCGGTTTTCGCCGGAAGACGGAGTCGCCGCGGCGACGACTTGCTTCCGAGACACGCGTGTCTTTGTCGAAGCGTCCGCGGCGGCCTCCAGTCTCCGCTTTTCCGCACACATACTCCGTTTCTCGGCCGCCGTCATTTCCGCGGCGGTCTTGGATCTCCCGGACCCCGAAGTGCGTCGCGAGGGACGGCAATAAGGGAACGCAGACGATTTCCTGTGAGCGTCGCTGCCGCATGGGGGATGATTGCCATTCGCGTCGGTCTCGCACACGTTCACCCACTCCTCCGCGAACCATGTTCCCAGTCCCCCGTCGCTTTCTTTTCCTTTTCCTGTTCGCTTGTCGCCAGTGGGGGAAGGATAAGCAGGAGCGCGTGTCCCCTTGCACACCTGGACGCCGTAGCCGTTGGCGTAGGCCGATAACCTGTCGTACACGACCTTCGCGGAGCAATAGCCTTCCGCACACAGTCCCGACCCGTTCTTCTTTCCTTTCTCGAACCCGCGGAGGGGACGAGGGTCGGCCTTCTTGGTCGTCTCGTCGAGGATGCAGGTCCTGTACTTGGTTTCTTTTGTCTGCTTCATGTTTGTCCATGTACAAGAGACCGAGACGAAAAATCAAAAAGAAGATCGAGAAGGCGGTACGAAGGCGACGTGGAAATACATGCGCTCGTGTCGTCCCACGAAGTACCTGCCCGGCTCTCCTCTCTCCCCCACGAACGTCATGTGCGGGTCGTTCCGGTACAGCTCTTCGTAGTCCGGAATCGCCGTATCGGCCGTATCGGCCGTATCGGCCGAAGAGGTCACGATGTCGTTGACCGAAAACGCCCGCATGGTCTCGCACAGCGTCTGGATGTCGGGCGTTGACGTCATGGCGTCGATGCGGTTCCCAAGACACCGCGCCAGGGGTTTATCATGGCGACGGCGCAGGGGGGCTCACGAAGGCGTAGGTGCAGATCGGACAGCTGACCCTGCCGCCGATCAGGATCATCTCGGTCACGCACTTGGTATGCATGGAGAGCCTGCATCGCGGGCACCTGAAGAAGGGGACGGTCCGGATGTCCACGCGGACTCTTGATTCTCCTTCCACAGGGAGGATGTCCACATGCAAGGCCGATCGCGGGTCGTCGAAGCAAATCAGGCACTGGTCTTCTTCTCCGTCGCGGTGGACCGTGTTGCGCATGACGATGTTCATCGCAGAGACGGCGGCCTTCTTTTTCGCGTCTTCGGAGGCCGCGACGCCATCCATCGGTCCCTGTTCCTGTCCACCACCTCCTCCTCCTCCACCGACGCCGACGACCATGTCCATCCCGACGGTGTAATTTTCGCAGATGTACCAGACCGCGGCGCTGACGGCGCAAGAGGACGTCACGATGCACATCAGCGAGGTATGGGCGATGATCTCGGTGACGCGACTGTCGGTGATCATGTGATGGACCGTACAGCCTCCCAGCGTCAGCGTCACGAGCGTAGAAACCCGCGCTGCGTCGCGTACGTATCTCTTCAGGTCCGCCAAACGAGGCATGATGGTACCCTCCTTTTTTTTGTCGTCCAACGTCCACGTGTGAGAGCTTTATGGCGATACAGAAATCGAAAATAAGACACGGAAGGGAACGAGCGGACGTGTACACCATGGCAACTTTCGAAGAGTACGTAACGGCTTCGGTTTCTATTTGGCACAGTGTGCTTGCGCCGTCTCCCTTCTGTATTGTGTACGTGACTCCCCGTCTACACCATGCGATCAGAGGACCTCGTACAGGTAGCCGTACGAAGTCAACTGCTGCCGGTACTCCAGCGGGGTGGGGCGCCGCTTGCCGTACACCTCTTGCGGCGTGACCGACGCGACCTCCGCTTCTCGCAGCGCCTTGGGGTCCACGCACATCACGTCGGACTGTCGCGGTCCCTGCGGACGCACGCCGGGTTTGACGCTGTAGTTGTTTCCCAGACGCGTGTCGCCGGGGTACTGGAAGTAGGCTTCGGCGGGCAGGTAGGGGTACGAGGCGCGCAGGTTCACGTGGACGTGGTAGCCGGAATCCGGCACGATCGGGACGGGCGCCCAGGGAGCGCCGTCCTTGAACGGCTCCCCGCTGTACAGGCCGGCGTTGTGGGGAGGGTAGTAGATCATTTTTTCCTCGCCGTTCGAAGAGCGTGGTCGGGCGTCGTCACGGGTGTGTGGCATTTCGGGTTACACCTGAACATACATTCCACGTAGAAATTTGATTCGTCAGGTCTCCACGAAGAACACCGACTTGTCCATCACACCCGCTTCGGCGAACGTGATGGCTCGACCGGCATCCGAGGCCACGAGCTTCATCACCGGATCGCGTGACACCAACGAAGAACAGAGAGGCACGGGGTGCTCCAGGGTGACGTCGGCGTACAGATACACGACGTGCGCGTCCACCCATCGGAAGAGGAGATCCACGGGGTCCGTCCGGCGGAAGCGTCGCAATAGTTTGTCTCCGAGAGGCATGCGGACCATGACGTGCAGCACCGCCGCGTCGCCGTGTCCCTCCGGTAGCGGCAGCTCGGGCGGCTCTCGAGCCACGGCGGTCTCGCGTCTGTTCCTCTCGAACTCCAAAGCACGCTGACGCTCCTCCGCGACCTCCTGCTTTCGAGCATCCTCCTGCGACGATTCGATGAACTCGATGTCCTGTCTCGCGCGGATGGTGGCCGCGTCTTCTTCGCGACTCGCAGGAGGGACGGCGACGTTCGCGGATTCGCAGATATCCCGCGTGATCACGCGCTCCGCTTCATCTCGGGTCGCGGAGGGGTGCGCCAAAAGGTAAGACTCCACCAGAGCGAAGAACAGAGACGTGTCAGACGCGGAAACAGAAGGAGTCTCCGCGACGTCGACTTCTGAGGGTTGTTCTTCGTCCTTCCGTGCCGTCGTTCGGCCGCCCTTCCCTCCTCGCCGGCCACCGCGAACGTTTCTTCCTCCCCTTTCCGCCTCCGTAGTCGACGTTTCTCCTCGGGATCTTCTCGATTTCCGCACGAAAGAAGCAGGAGTAGGAGAGGACATGTCGTCTGTTCTCCTCTCGCGCTGCGTAGCCGGCCATTCTTTATGTACACTGTAACACAAAATCGCTGGACGGCCTGTAGGTGCGTAAACATACACAGGAACGCATCTTTGGTCGAATCCACATTCGTCAACTGCTACGAGTTTCCCTGAATCACGGCGACGACGCCCTGCGCTTTCCGGGGTTGCGCCCGAAAACGCGGTACGCCGTAGCGGGTCTCATGAACGCCCCGGGTATCACGCGCCTCATGGACACCTCGTAGATGTGACACAGACTGCGCTTGTCGGAAGACCTCAGGGCGGACGGGTCGAATCGCAGCCCTCCGTCTCTCGACATCTTCGACACCTCCCTCGCGATGTCATCGGATTTCACGAAGGACGTCTGGAAGCACACGAACCCCGAGGATTCACGCGAATCCCCCAGCACCTTGAACACCCCCTTTTCTCCCGGTTCCAACACGGTCCTGGCTTTGGTCATGATCCGACGCGTGAAAGCCGCGAGGGAACCGCCGACGGGGGGCAGCAGGTAGCCCTGAGTGCGCACGGACGCATTCTCCGCGGACGATAGCGTCTTCGCCGCGGATCTCACGCAGTTCTCCGGAGTCTCGGGGACCCTCGAGGAACTCGCCGAGACGCACGTCTCCGCCCCCGACTCCGGGTCTCTCAATACCGCTTTTTTCTGATCCTGATCCGACGCGGTGATGACGCCACCCTCCTCGAGACTCTTCATCACGAGCTCCGCGATGTCGTCGTCCTCGACGGGACTCGGTTTCTTGGACGACCGCCGTCGTCGGTGTTTCAAAGACAACGCCTCCTGCACCAGTTTGGCTTGGAAAGGATGCGGGATGCGGTCGACCACGAAGTCGACCATGACGGTTCGGAACGTTCGCGCCACGTACTCGGCCGCCGCGTCTCCCGAAGGAAAGGGCGTCAAGTGACGGACGATGACGCCACGCAACACCTTGTACTGGTCTTCCACGAAGCGAAACACCGCCGCGGGCGACACCTCCGCCCTGGACGTCATCACCCGCACGTGTTGCTTGCGGTTCAGCGCGTGCGTCGCGTCGTTCACCTCAGGTTCGCCGTCTCGGCTCTGCGTTTTCGCGTCCATGTCGAACACCGCGGAATCACATTCTTCTGTGTGCTCCTCCGCCCCACTCCGTTCCTCCAGGCTGTCGCGTGTGTCGAAGGAGTCGTGAGGCTGGAATATGTATTTGTTCGAGGCGTAGATCACGCTCCCCACTCGACCGCGAGAGTCCTGGATGACCGTGTGATCGTCCAGAACCTCTTGAATGGCCACCGACACGGAATCCTCTTGTATCTCGCGGGACTCCCTGCAAGCCTGCCACACCTCCTGGAACGTGAAAGCCACTTTGCGCGGATGCTTCGCGAACATCTTGACGAACACGGACTTGCAGTGACGAACGTCCGGGACGTGCAAGAACGGCACGTACGTGCTACGATCCAGTTTGTCTTTCGCGGCAGAGGACGACGAAGGAGCGGCGGTGGCGCAGGTCACCGGCTGCGCGGGTAACCGATCTCCCAGCGCGTAGTTCCTGATGATGACCCCTTGACTGCTGACGATGTCGAGTCGGAGCCGCAGTTCCGCGGGGTCGTAAAACTGGACCTCCCGGTTGGCGTGACAGTCGATCGCGTTCGCGGAGATGATGCGCAGGGCGTCCAGGATGCGCTGCTGCTTCATCTCCGCGATGCGGTAGGCGCGCACGTCGGCCGTCTCTCTGCCGCCTCTTTTCTCGGGTCTCACGCAGGCGTGCAGGTACACGGTGACGTTTCGTTTTGCGGGAGGGAGGGAGATGTGGGAGCACATGCGTGCCGACCTGCCCACGATCTGCTCGATCTTCTGTTGGTGAAACCAGGGGTGCATGACGTGTACCTCTCGGACGTTCCGGAGGTCCATGCCCTCCGACGCCTTCTCCGTCGCGATCACGACTTTGACCACGTCTCCGTTCAGGTTCTCTTTGGACCGCGCGGCCCGCACCTCCGCGGCGTATGAAGAGGACAGCTCGTGGGTGTCACCCGACAGCACCACGTACGTCCAGCGCCGCTCCGTCGCCACCTGGCGCATGCGTCTCCACTCCGGCGGCATGCGGTCCAGCCATCCCTTCTGCGCCAACGGATCGGCCGCGAGCATCGAGGTGCCTCCGAAACGTTTGAAGCCCATGTGTTCCAGCGCGACCGCCAGGGGGAGTGCACCCATGATGATGAACCGAGAGAACACGAACACCACGCCCTCCGCCCGACACGCGCGTTTCACCACCGCGGCCACTTTGGGAGCGAAGGTGTCCAGGTGCGGAGGAGCCAGGAAGCCAGGGAGAGGGCAGCGATGTGAGTAGGACAGCGTCATGTGTCCGCTTCCTCCGCGCTTGACGAAACAATTGTTGAACCCCCCGGACCCCGTAGCCAACGCAGGGTGCGGCGCGGGGAACACGACGGTGCTGATCATGAACCGGGTGTTGATGGAGCGATGATCGACGGCCCCGTCTTCTTCTTCTTCTTCTTCTTCTTCTTCTTCTTCTTCTTCTTCGTCATCTCCGGCTTCGCGGAGACGCGGTCGATCGCTTCGTTTCTTGGCATTATCATCGTCGTCATCTCGGACATGGACTTCGTCGTACACGCTCGCCTGGTAAGCGCTCATCGCGGTCCGGAGCAGCGTGGTGGAACGAAACCGTTCCGTGGCGGGGATCGTCGTACCTCCCGCGTTCTTCGTGGGCTGACGGGGATCTTTAGGAGGCATAGCGTCCGGGTCGCGGACGTCCACCGGTGACAAACGCACGGGGAAAGCGAACGGGTCTCCTCCGCGCATGTAAGACACATACGCCCGCGAGAGGCGCGTCAGCAGGCTCACGCCGGAGCCCGGGACGACCCCGCCGTCGGAGTCGAATATCTGTGCGCGGCTCACGGGCGCCATCTTGTCGTTCACCAACATCAGGTTGAACATCTCCAGGATGTCGGGCGCCTCGTTGTACATGGGCGTCGCGGTGAGCAGCAACAGCCGCACGTTGGACGTCACGGACAGCGTGTCGCGCATGGCCTGCGAGACGTGGCGGTAGTCCTCCTTATCGGCGTCTACGCGCAGCTTGTGGGCTTCGTCCACGACGAACACGTGGTTCGAGAACTCGTCGTGGAGTTTCTGAGGCCACGTGTCCGGGAAGCGTTTCTGCTTTCTCCGCACATGTTTCGCGAAAATGTGGGTGGTGAACATGCGGTACCGCCGCGAAATCCTGGAGGCGATGCGCGTGCGCACGGCTTCTTTGTCGGACAGGTCCCCGTCGGGGACGAGGTCCAGGTACTTGGTGCCGGTGCACTGGTTGGAGGCGTGCACGAGGTCCACCAGCCCGGTCTGGGGGTCCAGGCGTATCCGCGACGCGTCGAATATCGTGTCTCTGAAATTGGACGCCAACGCCTGCTGCGTGATCACGACGACTTTGGTGTCCGACGGGAACTGCTCCGCGATGTTCACGGCGGTGCAGGTCTTGCCCATGCCCACCCCGTGAAACAGGAGCACGCCGGTGTACGGCGTGTGCGGGGACACCAGGTTGGCGAGAAACTGCTGATGTCGCGCCAGGTTGAATTCGCTGGCCTGACACCGATCGTTCGCGAGTCGGTCGATGATCTCGATACCGCTGCTGCCCCGTCGCCCGCCGTCGCCCTCCCCGGAAACGGCGGCGGCGACGCTGCTCTGACGCATCTGTGCGAACTCGCGCTTTCGGGCCAGCGCTCCCGGGACGTCGACTCCGTCGTCATGGAGCTGGTCGTGAGCGGTGGGGTAACGCGGAGTCGAGGCGGCCTTTTTCTTCGTGCGCAGGACCGCGTCGATTCTATGCTTCAATTCGCGCAACTGTCTGATGTGCTCCGCGGTCCTGGGTCTTTTCTGCAGCAGTTCTCTCGCGTCGGCGTACAGACGTCGTTCTTCATCATCTCGCGCTTGATTCTGGAGCGGCTGCTGCTGCTGCTTCGGGGACCGAACGTCGGGCGTCGTCTTCTTTTTTTTCACCGGCATGGATCGCGGCTATCGATCGATTACAGTGAGAGACGGAAAAATATACACGACGCGGCGACCTCGATCAAGAGAACGTCACGAGCTTGCGGTACAGGTCGTGGAAGTTGGGGATCCCGGTGACCTCGTTGGGGAAGCAAGTCACGGGGAAATTGAATCCCTTCTGCATGAGATTGGACCTCAGAGCCTGCAAGTCCGCCCCCGTGATGTTGTTGGTCGTTGCTGTCGTTTTCTTGATGTACTTCACACCGCTTCGCGAAAGGTAGTACACCAGCAACCGATCCGTGGTGTAAACGACGATCACGTAACCGTCCTTCATGTCGATCTCTCTCAGGTAGAAATCTTCGCCCGCAATCGTCACTTTCACGTCTCCCGTGTCCTCACTGTCGTATTCGCTGTTGTAGGTGAGGTGCACTTTCATATCGGAGTTGCTGACCGACTCTCCCAAATCGAAGAGTTTTTCCGCCTGATTGGTCTCGTCGGGCGTGGTGGCGATCTTACTCATACGGATGCACAAGGACACCACGTTGACGTTGTCGAAAACCACGTCGTTGGCGCCCAGCTTCATGGGACCGATGTAACGCAGGTAATACATCGTGCAGTTCATGATGGCGGGTTCGCCTTCAAGGTCATGGCCGTAGATGCTCTTGAGCGTGGAGTTGAACCCCGAGGTGTTGGGCCAGATCGTCGTATCGTTCATCTCTTTCAGTTTGATCGTCAGGGTGTTGTCGACCCGGCTGTTGTACTCCGCAGGCAGCTCGACCTTGTACAGCTTGGTACCGTTCGCACACATCATGAGCGGGCGATTCAGCATGATGAACATGGTGCTCTCGTCGCCGGAAGGCACCTTCAGGTCGTAGCCGTTCCCGTTCGTCAGCTCGTCCAGTGCGCTGTATCGGACGCGCAGACAGGTCTTCACCAACGAATACCTGCCCTGCAACACGCGCAGCGTCGCGTCTCGTGGGTCCATGGGCTCTCTCGACATCGCCATGCTGTTGCACAGGTGCTTGGAGTCCTGGGTGATCATGCTTTCCCGGTCCTGAACGGACACCGTGTCCACGTACGCGTTGCTGCAGGTCAAGTCGGCCTTGACGGTATCGGACATGGTCGTGCAGGCCACGTCCACGATGGAGGGGTAGAACATGATGCTGTGGGAGTCGCTGCCGTCGGTGCTCGCGAAGAACTCGCGCAATGGAGGGATGTAGTTGCCGTTTTTCTTGTGTACGATTTCGTTCGCGGGGTCTTGGAATTTCTCTCGGACGCTCTTCGTGATGGCCTGCGACTGGTTCGCGACGTTCTTGGGGTCGTTGGGGTCGTAGCGGCGAAACACGAAGAACAAGGCCACCGCGGTCACCAACAATATGATCAGAACGATCCAAGGCGTGACACGGGAGATGGTCGCTGTGGTGTTGCCGCTGACGTCCATCGAACGGGTCGGCATGTCGTTCGCGAGCGAGTATACTGAACGATGAGAAATAAAAAATAGACGATGGGAGAATGTTTTTTTTCGCCGCGAGAGGAAGAGATACGTCCGTCGGATTAGATGATTCAGGCCGTCCCACCTCCCGTCATGGTCTTGATCTTGACGGGATTGCTCGCGTTTTGTGCGTCTTTCGCGTACGCGTTCAACGCTCACGCGCTCAACTCTCGCAGAGAACACACCGACGGTCTCCTCGCCTCGGTGTACGACACGCTCGAGCTGGATCAGGTGCAATCGGACATTTCCGCACGCACCTCTCAAGCGGTGCGCATCTTTGCGGTGAACGGGGAGCTCATGAAAGACGAAGACCGCGACGACCGCATCCTGTTGCGCGTGCGACTGGGCGGTCACCCTGCGTCTTCTGCGTTCGTGGCGTGGTTGAAAGCACGGCTGCGACAGACGCGCAAATGCCACGTGATCCTCGTGTTTGTGCGGGAGGGGGGAAAGGTGAACGCGACGATCGTGCAATCGGTGTCCGGGGTCACGATCGAGCCCTCCACCAAGATGAAGCACGCGGACGTCCGCATGAGATCCGTCAAACCAAATCAGGCCACCGAAGAGCCTCGCGAGCTACCCCTGGTCGTGACTGAAATTGCGCCATCCGACCTCGAACAGACAGACGGGCCCTCGAAAACCGTGTTCAGCGTAGGGACGTACACCGTAATTTTTCGGGAGTAATGAGTAACGAGCAAGCCACGATGTTGGTCAGTTCCTTCGTCCCCGTCCTCGCCCTGAACGTCGCGGCGGTACTGACGATGAGCGTGTACTACGTGACCGACAAGAACCGCACGACCGTATCTCTGGATGACGACGAAGACGCCCGGGATAGCGGGCATGTTCCTCCTTATCCGGGCGATCCGGGCAATCCGGGCGATCCG
>Ga0209937_1000553_pt1 | contig 11695 bp, 12 predicted proteins | sample SalPon1_B_H2O_MG_FD_185699 | JGI IMG/M metagenome (GOLD analysis project Ga0209937, IMG submission 185699) | Salt pond water microbial communities from South San Francisco under conditions of wetland restoration - Salt Pond MetaG R1_B_H2O_MG... | ecosystem: Environmental > Aquatic > Non-marine... | reverse complement strand
TCATCAAGGTTTCTAGATTTCTTATCCTCAGAAGAAATCCTCCATGATTTTCTCAATTTACTCTTCTCTCTCATCTTCCGGGCGTGCGCTTCCCAATGAATCAAGTCGCACTCCAATACAAAAGGGGTCCTTCCTCCTCTCTTTTTCTTCGTCGGCGGCATGTCCGATCGCGAGAGGACGCGTTTAGATTCGTAACATTACCAAACAATAAAAAAGAAGGGCGAAGAAAGGGATTCGGTTCGGGGGTCGTGACGCGGTCGACAACACGCCGCACATCACGTCGGCGACCGACGACGACAAGCTGCACACGTCCTCCCAGAGCGGCCCGGCGTTCAACCATTCCCCGGGCGCGGCGTAATCCTTCGCCTCGAACTCCTCCTCCCTCACGGTCCCCGGAGCCATCTCGTCACGCATCGTCTTCGCCACCGCGATCCATTTTTCTCGGTATCCGACGGGAACCGTGAAAGACGTCGCCATGAAGGCGACGTTCCCCAATGCCGTGACGTTGGCCGAGCGTGCGCAGATGCGCGTCTTCGTTTCGTCGTCTGCTTCTCGGAGCATTTGCTCGTTGAACGCGGGGTCTCCGGCGTTCGCGACGCAAATCACGTCGGCCCAGCGTGCTTGCGTGTGCGGAGGCAGGTTCCACGAGTTTTCGTCGGCGGACACCCAGGGCACGATTCCTCGCGGACAATGGACCGAGCATCCCGAATGCCGAAAGGACTTCCACCGCACCCGCAGGGGGGTGGCGGAAAAAGAGGAGGACAGCAGATAGTCGAAGTTCGACATCACGTAGTCTGTCTCGTCGTCCACCCGTCTTCTTTATGTGCGATCCGTCAATACTGGCCGGCCTTTCTCGTGCGCACGGCTTCGTTCATCATACGGACCAGCGTGGGGGTGAAGTCGCGGTTGTGTCCCGCCCTCGCCATCACTTCGGCGACGGCGGTCCACAGGCGGTCGGGGGCCTGGTTGTTCCTGCGGTCGTGTTCGTAGTCCGCGAGGCGCGCAAGATCGGCGAAGAAGTGCATCTGGAAGGACACCATGTCGTCCGTGGAAGCACGGTTCGCGGAGTACATGCCGAAGCGCGTCAGGACCTGGCGGACCTCGTGGGCGTTCCGGCGTCCCACCTCCAGGGGGACGCGTGCCATGACGTCGTAGTACAAGGCTCCGTGGTAGGTCGGCGCTTTCACCATCTGGGCCGTCTCGTTCTCGGGGTCCAAGAGGACGTTCGGGTTGTTGTCCACGAGGACGCAGCCGCGGCGAACATCGTCGACGCTGTGTCCGCTTTCGCCGTGTTTGGCGACGAGGGCGCGTTGGATCGCGGGAGCCACCTTCGCGATGGACTTTTTGAAGTCCATGTCGTGCTTGGCGTCGGAAGGCAAGACGCAGTGTTTGCGGGAGAACACGGGGCGGTTGAACTGGACTCCCGCGGCCCTCTCGATGCACGACACGATCACCTTGGCCCAGTCGTCGGACGACGCGGTGTACACGAACAGCTCCACGTCGGGCGCGGTGCGCCGCAGCGTGGACAGGAGGGTCTGGAACTCGGGGCGCAGCACCCCTCCGTCGCGCAGGTAGGTGACGACGTCGTCCTTGAAGGCGCTGGCCTTGCGCTTGTCGAAGCGCTGCAGCAGCTCGTACTCGCAGATCTGCGGCGTGATGTCTCCGATCAGCGTGCCGTCCACGTCCAGCAGCAAGACGCGCGGCGGAAGACGGCTGCCGCCGAGGGCGGTGGACGACGACGATCCGTTCGCGCTGCGTGGCGTCGGCTTCTGACGCTTCATGATCGACTTCCGTTCGACGCTCTTCACGCCGCTGTTCTTTCTTCGGAGGGAATGAGAAGAGGAAGGAGGCGGTGCCACCTGACGGGAAGACATCGGGATCGGGGGCGACGGCGGCTCGCTGGTCAGGTTACAGTCTCGCCACAAAAAGAATCCCGTCGTCACTCACTCGTAATCCCTGTCGTCGGGCGGCGGACGCCGCTCGCGTTTTTCGTTGTTCTTTCGGCGTTTGCCCTGTTTGTTTTTGTCTTTCTGTCGTGGTTGTGGGGGTCGGCGGTCGTCCTCTCCCTCGTCGTCGTAGAAGGGGGCCGCTTCTGCCGCCGGCCCGTATTCCTCGTCGATGCCCGCCGTGGGGTCCACGGGGACCACGGCGCCCATCGCTTCGTCCACGGTCGACGATTTCCCCGGCTCCTCCGGCTCGATCCCCCTCGACTCGATATCCTGCGTTTCCTGGTCCGTCTGTCTCCGTCGCTCTTCGTCTCTCATCGACTCCGCGGCCTCTTCGATGGACGTCTGCTCGTCCCGAGGCGCCTCCTCCTGGACCTCCACCGGTGACACCGCTCCGTTGCGCTTCTTTTCCCTGGCGTATACGCCTCCCAGGACCACGAGACCCAGGGAGTTCGCGATGATGACGGGCACGAAGATGCCGGCCATGTATATCCTCCGGTGGTACGCGGCGGCGGCGCTTCGCTTTCCTTCTTTACACACGGAGACGCAAAAAAAACACATCGAAGATCACTTCCTCCTGCTGTTCGCCCGGGCGTTCGCCTTCTGACCCGCGGTGGGCTTGCTCTCCGGGGCGTCCGGGTGATCCAGGTGCCCTCGGAACCACGTGCCGTCCGACGCGAAGCACAGGACGGGGACACGGAAGCGAAGCAGCTCCCGCCTGCACAACACGCACGGCACCGAGCACCCCGGACTTCCGTCGTGCCTCTCTCGGTACACCGTGAGAGCTCCGCCGTACTTGCGGCGGATCCAGTGCACCTGGCGGTGCGAAGGCACACCGTGACGCACGGCGTCCGCGACACACGCCGCCACGACACGCCTCTCGGCGCACGTCACGTGGGTGTTGCTACAGCACATGCCGCCCTTTTTCTTTTTCGAACCCGGCCGTCACCACCTTGGTGCTCGCGCTCTCTCGTGCTGCTGCCGTCTTGGTGGTGCTCATGGTCGTTCTCGTTTCCCATGATTCGCAAAAAAGGCTTCGATTTTTTTACGCGGTCACCACGCCGTCCGCGAACTTCACCGACGTCCCGGATCTCTTCTTCGTCGAGACGGGAGAGGGAAAGCCGTCGTCGTCGTCGTCGTCCACGGAGTTCGAGATCAACCTCATCTCACGCGGACTGGTCTGATCGAACTGGTGTATGGAAAGGGAGGTGGCGAAGCGTTTGAATCGTCTGGCGTTCGTGGAGCAACCCGACGAACGGGAGGAAAGAAGATTTCCGCCCGAATCCTCGTTGTGACGTCGAAGGAACGCGTAGATCGGAACGGAACCACGCCTCACCCTCCGCGTCGACGATGACGATGCGGAACGGTCGGTGACGTCCGCGGAGGGTCGTGCGGCGACGATCGTCATCGGTGGTGCAGATGCATTCGCGAAGGGTGTGGGCAAAAATGACGGCGATGGGGGGTCGTCCGCTTCGACCTTTTCGCGTCCGTCGTCGCAGGAAGGGAAACGCGCCGGATCCGGGACGTCACGAACGCAACACGGAGCGAAGACACGACGGAGGACGGCCGGAAACATTCCATCGCATGTTACAGTGAAGGAAAGAAAACGGAACACGCCCCCGGATTTTTCCGGGAGACGAGGTACGGCGAAAGCGATCATTGTTTTCGGAACAGGAACCATCGGTTGAGGAAGCTGTACGCTCGATGGACGTCGGTCATGTCCAAGGCGGCGTTCACGCGGGACGCCTCTTTTCCTCCCCCTCCGTCGTCGCCTTCCTCGTGGGCCGCCTTCATGGCGCGGAACACGGTGGCGAAGGACCCGCTGCCCTGCTGCTGCGCGTCTTCGAAGGCCTTTGCCTCCTTCGCGGGGGGCGAAACGGGCACGAGGCCCACGCGCCCCATTTCCGCGCGCAGGGTCTGGAAATCCACCAGGTACTCCACTTGCGCCTGTCCGATGCTCTCCAGGTACACGCGCACCGCGAACCCCAGCCGCTCCGACGGGTCCGTGACGTCCGACATGGAGCCTTCGTACAGCTTCTGGACGTGCCATAACACGGGCGTCGTGGAGGACGATATGCCGTCTCCTCGGGCCTTGCTGCGCAGCGCCGCGTCCACCGCCGTCCCGTCCATGCAGGTGCCCAGGAAGTAGCCTCCCGGGCGCAAGGAATCCGCGACGTTCCTGGCGAACACCCTCAGCACCGAGACCGAGGAGAAGAAGTAATGGACGGCGAACTGACACGACACCAGGTCGAAGGGGTGCGTCGCGAAGCCATGCAGCTTACGCAGACGGGGATCGCGGATGCTGGCCGCGTCCCGCAGCCCCCACAGGATGTGCGCGAACTTCCGGTTTCCGTGGTCGTCGTCGCTCATGGCCCGCAAGCCGCCCTCGTCCAATGGCTCGCGGAGGTCGTAGGCGACGAAGGCGACTTCGGGCAGAGAGCGCCCGTGACGCATCTTCTGGTTCCGGAGGCGGGCGTAGGCGCCGTCCACGGGGTCCACGATGGAGTCGGAGTACAGGTCCACGCCCAGCACGCGCTCCAGGCCGTCCATGGCCAGCCACTTGGGGATGTCGCCGCCCTTGCCGCTGCCCAGGTCCATGAGGCCTCGGACGTCGGAGGAGAACCACCGCAGGAGGCGGTGCTTGATCCAGTTGTGGAACTGGTTCATGGGGTACAGGCCCAGGCTGCGGCGGTCCGCTCGCGTGGTGTCCCGCACGTAGTAGCGCGAGGCGTCCACCACGGCGTCGGCGGGCGAAGCGGCGGCGCAGGCCTCCAGCATCCTCCGGGCTTCCGCTCGCGCTTCGGGGTCGGCGCCCGCCAGCACCCGTTCCTCGATGGGGAAGCGTATGGAGCGCCACACCGATTCCGCGTTCTCCTGAGAGTTCGGCATCTTCTTGTCGTGGCGGTTCCGGAGGGCCACCCAGCCTCCTTCCTCCTCTCCCTCCGCCGCGCGGTGGTACGAGAACTCCACGACGCCTCCGTCCGGGATCTCCTCGTTGTGTTGCAGGGTGCGGGGCTGGTTCGAGGAGGCGTCCTCGATCGGCAGCGCCGCGGTGTGCACGCCTCCTCCGTCCTTCGTCTCGAAGGGGACCGCCCGGTAGTCCCTGGGCTTCCGGGCTTGCCCGCGGTGCTGCTGGTGGGGCCTCGAGGAGAAGAAAGCGAGGGGGCCGAGCGGGTCCGGGTCGGAAGACACGTCGCGGCCCACGTACAGGTCCGCCGTCATCACCGCCCGTCCACCACTCGTCGTCGACGGCTCGTCGGGGCGGAACCGGACCAGGAAATCCACGGTGTTCATCTCGGGCGGCTTCCACTTGAAAGCCGCGCGCCACGTCCCGCCTCTCCCCCCGGACGACGCCTGCACGCACTCCTTCTTGTCCTCCTGTCCTACCGCCAGACGCGCCGGGGTGAAGATGAGGCCGTCCACGTCGTACGGAAACAACCGGGCCTCGCGCCGACGCACGATGTTGCGCACCGCTTCGTGCAGGCTGTCCATGCTGCCGCCGCCGTGGACGGGGTAGAAGGTCTTCATCTCGCAACGACAATCGCGGTCCGGGGACCTGGGCTGGAACCTGTCGGCGGCGTGCGTCAGGAACTTCCGACCCAGGGCCAGACGCGACGGGACCTCCTCCTTGTCCGCGCCGCTGCCGGTCGTCGTCGTCATGAGAGGCAGGCTTCGCACGTCCTTCCCCGCCCAGAAGTAGATGTCGAACGCCAGGAACAGGGGATACGGGCGCTCCGAGGTGGCCGGCAGGTACTCGCCGTCCAGCAGGGTGCCCGCGTCCTCCGTCTTTTCCCGCGACGTCAGCCCCGTGAAAGAGAAATCCAGGCGGTCGTCCACGGTGAACAGACGGCCCTCGCGGTCCACCATGAGGAAACGACGCTCGCCGTCGGCCTTCTCCGTCAGCGTGTACCCCCCGTCGCGCACGATGGTGCACAGGTGCTCCTGCATGAGCGTGACGGGTTTGGGGCCTATGAACTGCGGCGGTCGCGGCGACCTACCGTTCACCAGGTCGGCGTACTCCTGACGGACGGCTCGCGTCAGCGAGTCCGGTACCAGGTAATGGACGTTCCACAGGGTCTTCAGCAGCACCGACGCCGCGCGCAACAAGCTCTTCACCACGTCCTCCGCGCTCTTCTTTTCCTCTCCTCCTTGGAGTGGAGGCGGTTTCTTCTTCTTCCCCACGCGCCGCGGAGGAGGCTCGGTGGGCGCCATCTCCGCGGCGGCGGCAGGAGGAACGTATTCCACCTCGGCTTCGTACACCGTCTCGGCCTCTTCGCGTCGCCGTGCCACCTCTTCTTTCAAGGGCGCTTCCGACGTCCACTGACGTACCGCGGTCAGGTCCACACGCACGTCGGGCGCCACGACACACGAGAAGCGGTGCTTGTCTCGGACCAGCAAAGGGGTCCGGGGCGCGGCCAGGGCTTTCGCCACCACGTTTCGCGTGGCGAGGGACGTCGGGGGGACCTCGACTTCCGACTTGAGATTCAGGCGGAGTCCGTACTCCTCGATGTCCACGGCGGGCGCCACCCGCAGCTTCTGCATCATGGGCAGGTGCACGGCGGCCTCCTCGGTCGTCTCCCCGGCCGGCAGCAGGGTCACGCGATGCCCCTCCACGGCGGCCACGACCGTCTCCCGAGACTCCCGGATCTCCGTCTTGGCCACGTGCTTGTAGTAGGTGAGAGCATCCGTGAATGCCGCGCGGCGGATGGGGAAGGTGCAACGAAGCTCGAGCTCTCTGCCTCTTCCTTCCTGCGACGGCGGTCGCCGCTGTTCCTCCGCCCTCTCCGTCAGCAGGGAAAACGTCGAGCGGTCGATCTGCATCCGTCCGACCCCTGCCGGTCGAGTGTGTGTGTTACAGTCTTCTCCGTTTTTATGTGCGCACGCACCGTCCCCGTCCTCTGCGCCCGTTTTTTCTTCTCGCCCGGGTGTACATATGGACGTACGCGGAGCATGACGGCGACCGATGCCAGCAACAACGACATCAGCGACGCCGGCATGTCCGCCAAGAACAAGATCCGGGTGATCAATTCGGCGCTGCGCAAGAACGTGGGCTTCGTGACGGTGGGCCTGATCTTCATCCTGGTCGCGGCGATCCTCATCGTGGTGTTCATCCGACGCCTGGTCAACACCGTGAACGATCACTACCGGTTCGCGGTGCGCCAGGAGCCCGCCAAACGCCCCACGGTGGCCATGGCGCTGGGGGACGACGAGGTGTACCAGGAGGACCTGATGGGCTCCCGGGAGGACGCGGGGACCGGGGACAAAGAGCGCTCCGAGTTCGCCAAGATGCGCTCCCGCATCGCGGAGATCGAAAAGCACTACTCCGCGTACAACAAGGAATTCGGGGAGTACATGCGCGACAAAAAGAATCGCGAGCCCGACGACCTCATCGACGCGCGCATCGTGTCACGCGCTTCCGACGATTATGACTACGACAAAAAAGGGAAATGATCTCTCACGCGCCCTGCGACGACGAGGCCCGACGCAGAGCCGCCGCCTTCGCCCACTTGGCGTGAAAGACGCGGTTGATGTTGTGCAGGTGCCCGAACAGGTCGACGCCCTCTTCACCGTACGAGAACGCCATCATGCCGCACACGCATCGCCTCGTCATGTCCACGCCCGCCTGGCTCATGAACTCGTCCAGGGGCATGTGCCGCCACAGGGAGTAATTCCCGAGCCGCTCCTGCGGCTCCAGGGTCAGCTCGTACTCCAGGGTGAAACACATCAACGCCACGTACACACCTCGCTGGAACGCTCCCTCCGTCACGTGCCAGCTCGCGTTGTTGCGGTGCGTGTAGAGGAAATGGAAAGCGAGCTGCGAAAGCATGTTGCGGCGGACGATCCGGTCCGGCGAGGACGTTTCCGTCAGCGCGCGCAACACCTTTTGTTGGAAGACGGAGAGCAGGTGCTCCGGGCGCAACTTCTTCATCAACGCCTTCAGGAAGGCCACCATGAGGTTGGGGGTGAGTCCGGGATGTTCCGCGGCTCTCCGGATGTCCGAGCACGCCTTCTCCGCCATCTCTCTGCCCTGCTCGGGGGTCACATCGGGGTTCGCCCTCTCCCTCACCAGATTGACCAACGTGCGGTGGATGGGCTCCAAGATGTCTTGGGTGTCTTGCTTCATTGTGGATTGCAGTGCGCTGCGGCCGTCGTCGTCGTCCGTCGATTTTTTTATTATGCTTCTCATCCCCCGACGATGAGGGGGTGCAGCACGTACAGCACCGGCAGGATGACGCCGTTGAAGCCGTACACCACGTCCAACATGGTCCTGTACTCCGCATCGTGCGCGTTTTTGATCCGTAGCCACAGCGTGTACCAGAACGCCAGGACGCCGGCGGAGGACAGCGCCAGGTTCATGGCGTACAGGGCGTCCACGCCGAGCAGCGACCCTCCGAGGAGACCGTAGACCGACGCATCGACGGTCTCTTTTCCGCGCGAGATGAACGCGTTCACGAGGACGCCGCCCAACATCAGGATGAGCACCGTCAGCGCCATGTCCAACCAAATGGGGACGAACAGCTTCGAGGTGGCGGCCAGGGGGGTCAGGTCGGATCTCAACGCCCTGACGCCGCGCTTCATGCGCCCGTGCACGCGCTTCATGCTGAGCATGAACAGAGACACGACGAACGCCACGGACAGTCCTTCTTGGGGCGTCATGATGTTCACTCCCTCTCCTGTAATCTGGGAGAGAGGTTATTGAGGAGGCCGTCGACGGCGGCGGACGCGTCCTCCAGGACACGGGCGTCCACGACCTTCTGTTCCTTGAGGCGCGCCATCTCCTCCGACCACTTGATCAGCTCCTTCATGTCCTCCGTGAGGCGGTGCTGCACCTCCTGGACCTCCGCAAACTTTCGAACGAGGTCGGTATGGACGTGGCGGATGCGGTCGATCTGTTTTCGCACCGCGGGGGAAAACTCCTTCCACGGGGTGAAATTTTGTCGCGGCTCTTCTTCTTCTTCTTCTTCTTCATCGCCTCCTCCTCCGTCGCCGTCGCCGTCGATGTCGTCGTCGACCGACGCCGAGCAGCAACCCTCCTCCTGTTCCTCTTCGCTCTCGTATCGGCTGTCCGCCTCCTGCTCTCCTTCGCACGGACCGTACGCCATCAGCTTCCAGGCCAGGAACACGTCCTCTTTGTCGAACGACATGGGACCGATGAGACGCAGGGTGGCGGTCACGCGGCTGTCGCCGTCGAGCTCGCGCTTCAATTTGCGCAACATCTCGGCCATCTCCTTGCTCTTTCCCGAGTACACCATGAAATCCGCCACCGTGTACCTGCGGCCGTCATCGGTCTCCAACACCCGATCGTTCTCGGACGTCAGCCGGGTCTGGCCTTCCTTCACGATGTCCGCGGCGTTCGGACTCTTGCTCATGGCCGCCAGGACGGCGTGTTCCATGTTGTCGAGCTCATCCAGCTGCTCTCCGGTGGCGGTGAGGGTGACGCGATGCACGTTGTCGGAGAGGGTCGAGACATCCTTGACACGAGCGCCCTCGAAATCCAGCTGAAGGCGGAGGACCTCGCCGGTCTCGGATTTCATGTACGCGGGGGAGTACGTGATCGAGTCGTCGTTGCACGGACGCCCCCTGCTGAAGCGCAAATCGCGGACGGCGTCCGGAAAGACGGGGTGCTGGTCCGCAGAACCGTCACCGCGCCGTTTCAGACGGAACGCGGCCACGGGCTGCTGCGGCTGTCGATGGGAGGTGACCGCGGACGAGGCGGGCATGATCGACGCGTTACTGACTACAACGATCGCATCAAAAAAAGGGCGGAGATTGAACGCACACACGGCGGGAAAAAAAATCGAACGCGTCGTCCCCTCGGACTGCCGGTCACCATGACCGAACGCGTTTCTTTGGACCTGGGCAATCACAGCTACGTGGTGGCTTACGGCGGACGCCACGGTGATCCGCCGAAGCTGCTCACCAAACCCGGAGGAGGGGGCGCCGCTTCCGACGCCGTCTTCCCCAGCTGCGTGTACGTGACCTCGCAAGCGGACGGCGAGGTCGTCATGCACACGGAACGTCCTCTCTCCGAGGAAGACGGAACGATCGTGGAGTTCCCGCTGGCCAAGCAGCTCCTCGGGAGGACGAAGACACAGGATCTGGCGCCGGAGGTGGTCGAGATGTGCCGCAACTGCGGTGTCGTCCCCTCCGCTGCCGCCGCGACGGAGGAAGAAGATGCCGAGTTGTCGCTCTTCATCCGCGACGAGTTCCTCCCCCAGGAGGTGCGCGATTTCTTGAATCGCCGCCGCGGAGACGATGACGACGACGACTCGAGGTCCCGACCCTCGTTCACGGCGTCCGACGTCGTCAAGTTCCTGTTGGAGAGCATCATGAGGGCCCTGCGAGACGAGGAGGGCTTCGGGGACGTCGGTACGGCCGTGGTCACCGTCCCGGTCCTGGCCAGCGACTTCGTCATCGACAGGTACAGACAGCTGGTGTCCGAGACGTGGGGAGCGGAGCGCGTCCTGGTCGTGCGCGAACCGGTGGCGGCGTGCCTGCACTACTTCTCCACGCTTCCGGCCGTGCGAACGGAGGAGGAGCGCGTGATGATGGTGATCGACATGGGCCACGGCACCACCGACTTCGCGTTGGTCAAGAAGCAGCGCGGCGGCGGCGGCAGCCCCGATCGCGCCACGCAGGTCTCCAAGTACCACGGAACGTACAGCGTGAGCGGGAGCACGCTGACGCAGGAGCTGACGGAGTACGTGACGAACCGCCTGTACGAGGCGGTCAACAGATGCCGCGAAAAACTCTGTCGAAAGTACCCGAGCTTGCGCCTGACACAGGTGCAGACCTGGAAGATCTCGTCGGAGGACGTGGACCGCTTGAAGAGGGTCCTGTCGAAGTACCAGCAGGACAACCCCCACAAGCGCGGGACCCTGTTGCCGTTGACCGCTTTGAGGGCCGTGGACAAGGAAGCCAAGAAAGCGAACGAGTTGAGCAGGCAGGTCATCCTGGACTGCGTGGGCAGCAACAAGTCCGTCGCGGACGAGTGCATGTTTCCCACCAGGATCGACATCGACGCGTTTACCGCCGTCTTGTCCAACTCGACGTTCAAACGGCGGCTGCGAAACCTCGTCACGGACTTCGTGAAGGACGTGGAGGGCGGCTACAACGTGCTGCTGGTGGGGGCGACCACCAAGCTCCCCGTCGTCCGGGAGGTCGTGGAGGCGCAGACCGGGGTGTCGACGACGCAGATGAGCATGGGCAACCCCGAGACGAAAGTGGCGCTGGGGGCCTGGCTGTACGAGCCCGCCGCCGCGGCGGAGGAGGAGGCGGCTGACGCGGGTCTGATTTCCGTGCGAGACGACCGCACCACGACCTCGTACGGCATCCTCCTCCTGAGAGGCTCGCGGATGATCTGCTGCCGGTACATCGCTCCCAACGAGCAGCTGCCCCAACTGCAGAGGAAGAACCCTCGGACGATGTACAGCAACGACGTACGGGAGGACGAGCAGGGCCGGCGGACGATGAGGGTGGACGTCATCCAGGGCAACTTCGTGGACGGCCAGGCACGCGACACGGCCCGCTTGGACAATTTCACGTGGAGCGTGTACGTCCCCGTGGAGCGAGATGCGCCCGTCCAGGGACAGCCCTTCGAGTTGAGCATGTCTCTCTCCGCGGACCACACCCTGGAGGTCACGGCGCGCGTCGCGGACTCGCCGGAAATCAGGGAGACGAAGAGGCCCCGCGTAGGCGCTTCCGAGTGAACGTCAATGCACGTCTTTTTTTTTTCGGTCGTCGGTCGT
>Ga0209937_1000552_pt1 | contig 11715 bp, 12 predicted proteins | sample SalPon1_B_H2O_MG_FD_185699 | JGI IMG/M metagenome (GOLD analysis project Ga0209937, IMG submission 185699) | Salt pond water microbial communities from South San Francisco under conditions of wetland restoration - Salt Pond MetaG R1_B_H2O_MG... | ecosystem: Environmental > Aquatic > Non-marine... | reverse complement strand
GGGCAGCAGATCGGTCGGTGCTGGAAAAAAATGGTGGTCAGTGGCCTGAGGGCTTACAGCAGTGCGGCCATGGGCGCCGTGGTTGCGCGCTACCAGGCGCGCCGAGCCGCTGCCGGCGCCTAGAGGCTTCCATTGTGCAAAAAGGCGACACCGATCGCCGCGCCGATCATGACAGCGAGTAATACCCACCCGGCGATGGCCTGGGGGGTAAAGCGGGGATCTGTTGAGTGGTCTTCACGCGCGACACGACTGGAACGGCGTCGTGCCTGGACGACCAGGAACACAACCAGCGCGACGACCAAGGTCAGCAAAATCTGTCGGATCACTCGATTGGCTCCCCATCGATTAATCGGGCATACAGATCACCTGAGCCCACACGAGCCGCATTTTGCCTGATCCAGGCCTGAACCGCTCCAGGCCCCATCCATTCGCGCCACTCAAAGCGTCTTGCCTCGCCCGGCACCACATTGAACTCGTAGTCACCAAGCGCATTCAGCCGCGCGAGACAACGCTCAGCGATGGCCTCGCCACCCGCCACGAATTCCAGGGAAAGCGCCGGCAAGGGCTGCGACAGGCCTTCCAGGATCGCTGCCTCATGCCCCTCAACGTCAATTTTGCAAAAACCCGGGATACCGAAGCGCGCAATCAGCGCGTCGAGCGTGGTGACCTCTACGTCGATCGACGCCTCCCAGTCCACTTGAGCAAATGCCGCATTGCGCCCTCCGATGTCGCGGCGCCAGGCCGATGACAATGTGGCCAGCGTGGGATGTCGCGGACTCATCGCCAGTGAAGCGTGGCCCGGACTGGCACCCACCGCCTGTCCGAGTACCGTGACGGCAGAAAGCCCCCGGACTCGCCAGGCCAGATAGCGCTGCAACTGGAGTTGGGGCTCGAGCGCAATCACAGCGGCACCCAGTTCAGCGAACGCCTGCGTGCGATCACCCAGATGGGCACCGATATCGAACACGGTCATGCCGGGCCCGACTAACGGCGCGTACAGCCTGCGCAGCCCTGGCTGGCGCCATGGTCCGGCGTAGATGAGCAGGGAGCGGAGGAACCCCCTTAACCCGTCAACTCGTTGTCTCATCGAGCACTATCCCGTGATCAGCCAAAACACACCCGCCAGAATCACAACACCCAGACCTGGTAGCAGGCGCCAGGCCATCGATCGCCCGCCAATCACCACCCCGAGCCCCAATTTGACCGCCGTATTAGCCAGCGCGGCGAGAATCACGCCCTGCTGGGCAATATCCAGTTCCAATCGATCCTCGGTCATCCGCGTTAAAGACAAGGTAATGGCGTCAACGTCCGTCAGCCCGGATACCAGGGCAATCGTATAAATACCGGCCTCGCCGGCATACTGACGAAGCGCTTCAGCACCGACCATGACCACGGCAAGCAGCACGGCAAACTGCAGGGCTGTGGTCAATTCGAAGGGCTGCTGCATGGGCGGGTTAATGGTATTTCCCGCAACATCACGCGCTAACCAGATCAGCACCACACTGGCGAGCAAACCCATGGCGGTGAGCAGCGCAATGGGCAGATACAGACCGGGCAACATGTCCGGTGCCACCGCGCCGACCAGTAACAGCATGCGGGGGAACATGGTGGTACTGGCGGTGATAATCGCCGCAGCGAACACCGGCTGCAGGGCGCGTTGCTCGCGCGCCGCTCGGGACAGGGTGAGGGTCAGCGCAGTCGATGAGGCCAAGCCGGCGAACAGGCCCGTAAGCAACACACCGCGCTGCGGCCCGGCCAGTCGCACCGCGAAATGCCCAGCGAATCCAATGGCACTGATCAGGACGACCATCAGCCAGAGCTCGTAGGGGTTAAGCACATCCCATGGCCCAAAACCGCTGCGCGGCAACAAGGGCAGAATGACCGCACTGATCAGCGTGAGTTGCAGAATCGCCCTGAGCTCGGGCCCGTCTATTCGAGTAAGGAGGTGATGCAGACTCGGCTTGAAACCGAGCAGCATGGCGGTGAGCACGCTACCGCTAATCGCCAGCAGCATCTCCCCGGTGCCCGCAAGAACGCCGAGCAAAAACACAAGGAATGCCGCGACCTCGGTGGTGATGCCGTAGTCACCCTGACGCTCGACGCTGAAGCGATAACCCAGCACCAATAGCGCCAGCAAGCCCAGCAGCGCCACAGGAACCACCAGATCAGAGAACCGAAGCGCCAATAGCCCCGTTACCCCGCCGGCCAGGCCGATCAGCGGGAAGGTTCTCACTCCCGCCACCCGCTCGCCCTCCTCGGCCGTGCGCAGTCGCCAGCCGCGCTCAAGCCCGACGATGACCCCCAAGGCCAGCGCGGCGGCGAGCCGGGGCAAGTGCTCGACTTCCATCATTACGCTACCCTAACGAACTTTGCCCTGACTGGACGACCTTCATGCGCCGACTCTGGCTGATCGATGCAAGCTACATCCACGCGAACAATCTCGCGCTATTAGGCGCCCAGCGCCGGATCGACTATCTCCGGCTGCGCACGCTGATCGAGGAAGAGCTGGGCCCACTCTGGCGCGGCTACTTTCTCAATTCCGCTCAGGATGAGCCGAACGAGGGCCGAGACCGCTTCCATAACTGGCTTCAGACCGCCGTGCCCCACGGCCCGAACCTGATCGTTCGTCTCTACGGGCTAAAAAGCGAGCCCGTCCGCGCTGCCTGGTGTGCAGACTGTGCCACGAAGGTCGATGTCCGCTGCCCACACGGCAACGGCCAGCACCAACTGTTCAACCAACGTCAGATGGGTGTGGATGTCGGCCTGGCTACGCTCGCGCTCATCCATCAGGAGCGCTATGACGGCCTGGTCCTGTCATCCGGCGACGCCGATCTGATGGACGCCGTTGAGCACCTCTCCGAGCATGGCAAACGCATTGAGCTTGCAGTCTTCAGCACGGGGGTGGCCACCGACCTGCAGGCCCGGGCTGACCGAGTGCTCTGGATCGATGACCACCTGAAAACGCTCACGGGCGACGGCGCAGCGCCCGCTTAGGCATCCTTTTCCACCGGGCCTCGATGGGCAAGGCCTGACGCCTGGTCAAGGCGGGGGTGGTCGGCACAGAACGCGGCCGCCAGCTGGCCAGTCCGCGACTCTTCCGCATCGAGTGCCTGCAAGGTCTCTGCGACCGCGTGCGTGCAAGCCAGCACGTCACGCGTGCAACCGCTCTCCGAGATCGTGTGCATATTGCGGATCGGCATGCCCACGGACGTCGCGGCACAGTCCACATTACCAAGCACGCCGGCCATGCCGTCCGTTCCCGTGTCGGCGCCGACCACATCCCGCTGGATCGGGATGGCTTTTTCATGCGCCACGGCTTCGATACGACGATTGAGCTGCTCGCTCACGATCGATCCCACGCTCATGGTGAAGCCGTCCCCCATGGAGATCGGCGCCATTCGTTTGTCACCGATACCCGGCGCGGCTTTGTAGTCGTGGTTTACATCGACACCGATGATCGCGTCCGGTCGCATCTCGCTGACGAGCACACGGCTGCCAAAGCGGCCAATTTCCTCATAGGTTGCCGCGGCGAACAGCATGCGAATGTTTTTCGCCCCACCCGCTTCGGCAACGAGCCGCGCGGACTCGGCCGCGACGAAACAGCCAAGCCCGTTGTCGAGGTACGCCCCATAAAAGCTATCAGGCCCGAACCCTCGGCGAATCGGCCGGTTCATCAGGATGCTGTCGCCCGGGCGAATCCCCAGCGCCTCCACCTGCTTTTTGCGGTCTTTCCCATGGAGCTGTAGCTCCACATAGAGCTGCTCTTTACGCACGCCCTTCTCCCCGCTTCGCAGTTTCGGATCAGCGAAGTGGATGGCGCCCAATGCTTCCACGGTGCCGCCGTCCAGGCGCCGGTAGCGGCCCGGGGCGTCCGGATCCTCGCTGAAAAGGGTGACCTCGTGTCCAATCAGGGTGGTGGGCAGAAACGAGTCACTGTTAATCCAGATCTTGCCGTCCTCGCCGATGCTGCGAACCTGCATGCGGATCTTGTCGGCATGACCAATCACCATGACGGTGAACAGATCATCGCGGCCCGGGTGCGTATCGAGCACCACACCGGCGTGGCCCTTGAATGTCTGCACGGCCCAGCCATCGGAGGCAATTTGCTCGAAATAGGGCTTGAGCACGCCGTGGGTCATCGCCCCTTCAAGCCCGATCGGGCTCGGTGCGGCGAGAATATCGTGCATCAGCTGGAACTGCGCGTCGGGCATGGCGGTTGCCCAGGGCTTCGCGGTATCGGCCATAATTGCCTCGTATCTGCTAGTAGGGGATATACGTCAGCCGTTAGGATAACGCGGACTTGCCAACGGGAGGACCCCATTGCCAGGCATCATGCCGCACATCCGGATTGTGGATGCGCCCGTTAGCGGCTCATCAGAGCGGATACAGCGTGACTGGCAGGGGCCGGGCGGCTGGATGCAGCTTGAGGGCTCGCCAACCGCATTGTACCGAGCGCACTTTAGCGACCGCGCCCCCACACGGGATGGCCCCGCAGAACCCGTGCCATCGCCCTGGCACCGGGCAGACGGGTGGCTCGATATCGCACTGCAAGGAACAGCACTACAGCGTGCAGTCTGGCAGGCCCTAACGCGCATTCCCTTTGGATCCACGATCAGCTACTCGGCACTCGCCCGGTGGGTTGGTCGGCCGACCGCTGTCCGCGCGGTAGCGAGCGCGGTAGCGGCCAACCCACTGCCGGTGCTGCTACCGTGTCACCGGGTCATTCGCCACAATGGCGCGCTGGGCCATTACATCGCAGGCACCGCTGTGAAACGTCAACTGCTCGAATGTGAGCATGCATCCGATTCGGAGGCTTCATGAACCCGCTCGAAGCAACGCGCGCAGCCGGCGAATCCCGCCTTGCCCAATTCCTCCCACACGCAGGCGCCGACTACACCGACTGGCGTAACCATGATTTTGGCCCGAATGGCGACAACCGCGTCTCCGGGCTATCGCCCTGGCTCCGCCATCGCTTGCTGACCGAGGAGGAGGTGATCGACGCGGCCGCGCGCGCCCATGGGCTGACGGGCGCCGAGAAGTTCATTCAGGAGGTCTGCTGGCGGAGTTACTGGAAGGGCTATCTCGAGCGCCGACCCGTGCATTGGCACGACTACCGAAAGACGCTGGATGAGGCGCTTACGGGCATCGCGAAGGACAAACGGCAAAACCAGCTTTTGCTCAACGCGCTGGAGGGAAACACGGGTATCGAGTGCTTCGATGCCTGGGTCGATGAGCTCATCCAGACGGGTTATCTGCACAACCATGCACGGATGTGGTTCGCGAGCATCTGGGTATTTACCCTCGCGCTGCCATGGGCAATCGGCGCGGACTTTTTCCTGCGCCACCTCCTCGACGGCGACCCCGCGTCCAATACGCTGTCGTGGCGCTGGGTGGCCGGTCATCACACCGCCGGGAAAACCTATTTGGCCCGTCCGTCGAATATCGCCCGTTATACCAATGGGCGCTTTAACCCCGTCGACTCACTCGCCGCAGAGGCGCCTGCACCGCCGGCGAGTGACCGGCCGCCGCTTCAGCCCATCCCGGATGAGCCCGATTTCGAGCTCAGCGAGACAACGGGGCTGCTGATCACCGAGGAGGACCTGCATCCGGAGTCGTGTTTTGGCGAAAGACACTGGCCGCTGGTTGTGAGCCTGCAGACGACTGGATGGCGCAGCCCACTGTCGGTATCAGCTCACGTGCAGGGCTTTGTCGCCGATGCGCTTGTCGATGCGATGGCCCGGAATCCGGGTGTCCAAGCACTTGGCCCGATTGACCTCGTCGATACCGCAGCGGGTGATCGTCTTGTCGAGCCGCTTCAAACAGCGGGGATCCGAACGCTCGTCACGCCTTGGGTTCCCGCCGGGCCGACCGCCGATGCCCTCGCCGCCGTGGAACCCATCCTGTCAGCTGCGGGGATTCGGCTGGTCAAAGTGCCTAGAGAATGGGATGTCACCGTCTGGCCCCACGCGACACATGGCTTTTTCCGTTTCTGGAAAGCCGTGGGCCCCATGCTCTCGGAGCGCTATGCGGCCTTTGAAGCGTGATCAATCTCAAAGCCGAGGATCCGTATCGCCTCTCGGTATCGGGCGAGGAGATCAGCCTGGTTTTGGCCGCCCAGGAAAATCACCCCAATCTCATAGCTGTAGCTGTCCTGAAATCGCAGCGTATCGAGATCCATCCCCGGTTCCACGAGCACATGGAGCTCGGCTTCGGGGAAACGCGCCTTCAACGCATCGATATCGGCCGCCTCGGGCACGCGCCTGACAATCCCTGGCCGGAAAACCCGCAACATGAACTTCGCGGCCATCGGGGACTGACCCTGACGGTAAGGAAACGCCGGCGCTTCGCCGAGCCCGAGATTCACCATGACCTGTAAATGAGACGCGCCATCCACCTCAACAAAGAGCGGCGAGTGAGATTTTGAGCAACGGGCATTCACCTCTAGCAAGGCAAGCTGATCCGTTGCCCGTGACCAGAAAAACTCCATGTTGAACGGCGCGTTGTCGTAGCCCGCATGGGTGATCACTCGACGCGCCGCGTCAATCATCCGATCCTGGACACGGCGAGGAAGCTGTGAGGGATACTGATAACGCTGAAAGCTTGATCGATGACGGCCCGCGCGTATCGAGTCAATGATGCCGTAAACATGCACATCGCCCTCGAACACATAACCTTCCAGCGTGCACTGCTGTCCCGCACTAATGATCTGCTCAGCGATACAGTGATAGCCGTCCACTGCCGCGACCTCCGGCGGCAGTGACGCTTTTTCGAGCACCTCGTTAAAGGGTTGACCAAATTGCGCGATGCCTCGGCGGATCTTTTTGATCGCCTCATCAAACTGCGCATCAGAATCAATCCGAAATCCCAGATAGGACGAGTGGGCCTTGATCGGCTTGAGCCAGAACGGGTAATCCAGCGTCAGCCCCGCCCGAGGGTCATCAGCGAACGGATCCACTGCAGCGAACCCCGGAATGAGATCTGGCACGGTGGCCTGCTGCTCGAGCCGGGCCCAGTACTTATGCTCAAGACGCAGGACCGCGTTCAGCCCCGCGCCGCTCAACCCCCACCGCTCTCGAAGGATGGGTACCAGCGTGCTGGTCGGGAAGTCCCAGTAAGTGCAGACCGCATCCACGCTGCCGGAAAACGCCTCGAGCGTCGCGCGACTCTTCTCAAGCATTTCGTTGACGGGAAACCGCTCGGGGTGGATTGCCTCGTGTTTGTTGAGCAGCGGGTGAAACGCGATCTGCTCGCTACCCTGTATCGTCGCGAGCTGCCGGCGATGAAAATCATCCAGCCCAAAGATAAACACATTCCTCATTTGGCTCACGGCAACCTCCCTGGCCCTCGTTTGGCGTGGACTTCAGCCCTCCTCCCTCCGTCTGCCATGACGTGGAACAAGTTCCGCAGATCGGGGGAGGACCGACTCTCGCTGTTTTCGGCCCGAGAATTGTGAAAAAATAACGACTTAGTCGATCGAATTATCAGCAGGAGAGAGAATCGCGATGAGCACACTCCAGGTCCCCGCGGATGGCGCACCCATCACCCTTGATAATGGCGTGTTGAACGTTCCCGATAACCCCATCATCACTTACATCGAAGGGGATGGGATCGGCGTTGATATCACGCCGGTCATGCAGCGCGTGGTGGATGCCGCGGTGGAAAAGGCCTATGGCGGCCAGCGCAAAATCCACTGGATGGAAGTGCTCGCCGGCGAAAAGGCCAATAACGAGCTGGGTGCCTGGCTCCCCGACGAGACCGTCGAGGCCATCCGCAAGTACCTGATTTCGATCAAGGGCCCGATGACCACGCCGGTCGGCGGCGGGATCCGGTCACTTAACGTGGCGCTTCGCCAGGTGCTTGACCTGTATGTCTGCCTGCGCCCCGTGCGCTGGTTCAACGGCGTGCCCTCCCCGGTCAAGCACCCCGATCAGGTGGACATGGCCATCTTTCGGGAGAACACCGAGGATATCTACGCCGGCATCGAGTTCGAGGCGGGTTCCAGTGAAAACGAGCAGTTCAAGCAATTCCTCGCCGAGCACTTCCCCTCCGCTTACGCCAATATCCGCTTCCCTGAGGAATGCGGCTTTGGCATCAAGCCAATCTCCCGCGAGGGCACGGAGCGGTTGGTGCGCGCCGCCATTCGGTACGCCATCGATAACCAGCGCAAGTCGGTGACGATTGTCCACAAGGGCAACATCATGAAGTACACCGAAGGCGCGTTCCGCACCTGGGCCTATGAACTCGCCGAGCGCGAGTTCGGTGCAGAGACGTACACCTGGAGTGAGTGGGAGCGGACTGTCGCGGAAAAGGGTCAGGAAGCGGCCAACGCTGAGCAGGACGCCGCCGTCGCAGCCGGCCGGGTCCTCGTGAAAGACTCCATCGCCGACATCACACTGCAGCAGGTGCTCACCCGTCCGACCGACTTCGAAGTCATCGCCACGATGAACCTGAATGGCGACTACCTGTCGGATGCGCTCGCGGCGCAGGTCGGCGGAATCGGCATCGCCCCGGGCGGCAACATCAACGAGCAGACCGGCCATGCCGTATTCGAGGCCACCCATGGCACCGCTCCGAAATATGCGGGCAAAGACATGGTTAACCCTGGCTCCATCGTTCTGTCTGCCGAGATGATGCTGCGTCACCTCGGTTGGAGCGAGGCGGCCGACCTGGTCCTCGTGGGGATGGATGCGGCCATTGCCAGCAAAAACGTCACCTATGACTTCGCTCGCCTCATGGACGGCGCCACCAAGGTCAGCTGCTCACAGTTCGGCGAGGCTATCGTCAAGCGCATGCAGGCCTAGGGGCTGCGCACGGTCGTGGACGCCGAGCCCGCCATACAGACACCGCAACAGCCTGGGGTGGCTGCGGCGGCACGGCGTATCCACGAAGGCTTTGAGCGCTACAACCAGCAGTTCCGACGGATCACCAGCCGCGCTGCGCGCCGATTCGAGCAGCGCGACTGGAAAGGTCAGATGGCAGACATTGCCGCACGCATTGAGCTCTATGAACAATGGGTACGGCGCACGGTCGACGGCTTACCCGAAGACCTGGGAGAGCAACTGAGCGACCACGCCCTCTGGCCCAGTATCCGCGAGTATTACGGCCTGCGTGTGGCCTCGATGCCCGACGCGGGCTTCATGAAAACCTTCTTCAACTCCATCACCCGGCGGGTCTTTGGGACCCGTGGCGTGGATAGCGCGGTCGAATTCGTCCAGCCACCACCCGAAGAGGGGATCGAGTCACTCACCATGCGCCGTTACCCCTGCTGGGGTGACCTGGAGGGGTCTTGCAAAGCCATCCTCCAGGATTTCCGCTTTCGCCGGGTCTATGTCGACTCCGGGAAAGACGCGGTGGCAATGGCAAGGCGCATCCGCGAGGCGATTGGTGAAGATGCCGACGCCCAGTGTCTGCGCTTTGAGTTTATCGACTCGCACTTCTTTCAGGGCACCAGGGCTTATCTCGTCGGCCGGATCCGGCTACAGAACGGTAGCCGACCGATTGTCATTGCCCTACGCAACGGCGATGAGGGGGTTGAGGTCGATGCCACGCTGGTCACGGCCGATCAGATTGGCGTGGTCTTCTCTTACACACGCTCCTACTACTTCGCGGATCCCACCTCGGTCGTTGCAGCCGTCCAGTTCCTGCATGACATCCTGCCGGGCAAGCCAATTGACGAACTCTATACCGTGCTCGGGCGCTTACGGCAGGGTAAAACGGAACGATATCGCTCTCTGATCCAGCATCTTAAGCGGACGGATGACGACATCGTCCATGCCGCGGGTGAACCCGGTCTGGTCATGATCGTATTCACCCTCCCCTCGTTTAACCTGGTCTTCAAGGTCATGCGGGATGTCTTTAGGCCACCGAAGACGACGACCCACGACGACGTCCACGAGAGTTATCGGCTGGTGTCACGCCATGATCACGCCGGACGCCTGATCGACACGCAGCATTTCCGCAATCTGGAGTTGCCCCTCGGACGTTTCTCAGAAGAGCTTCATGAGGAGCTGCTGCGCGAAGCCGGGCACACGGTCAGCGAGGAAGGCGACAAGCTGGTCTTTCGCCATGCCTACGTCGAGCGCCGTGTCCGGCCACTCAATCTCTACATCCGGGAAGTCGAGGCAACCGAAGCGCAGCGGGTGATTCTGGATTACGGCCGCTGCCTCAAGGATCTCGCGGAGACCAACATCTTCGCGGGCGACCTGCTGCTAAAGAACTTCGGCGTCACCAGCTCAGGGCGCGTGGTGTTCTATGACTACGACGAAGTCATGCTGGTCACGGAGTGCAATTTCTTTGAGCTACCCGAGCCGGACGAGGACTACCCGCTCATGGACCACGGCGCCCGCAATTTCGTGGGGCCTCGCGATATCTTTCCCGAGGAGTTCATCCGCTTTCTCGCTATGCCAAGCGCCCTGCGGCAAACCTTTCTTGAGGCCCATGCGGATCTGCTCACAGCGACGTACTGGCGCGACGTCAAGCAGCGTCGGGAGTCCGGCGAAGTCGCCGAAATCGTCCCGTATGCACGCCAAAGTGTTGCACCCCAGCGTATTGCCCTGTAATTGATCAGAGATTATTCGAACGTCAGGAGCTGAGATGGAATTTTTTGCCGATACGGCGGTGATCGATGAGATTCGCGAGCTGAACGAGTACGGTCTGTTAGACGGGGTGACGACGAACCCGTCCCTCGTCGCGAAAGCCGGTGGCGATTTTCTCGAAACCGTTGGGGAGATTTGCCGAATTGTCGATGGACCTGTCTCGGCTGAGGTAGCCGCCATCGATGCCGAGGAAATGATTAAAGAGGGGCGCGTGCTAGCGGCGATCGCCTCGAACGTCGCGGTGAAGGTGCCGCTCACATTACCGGGGCTCAAGGCCTGTCGCGTCCTCCGCGCTGAGGGGGCGGCCGTTAACGTGACCTTGTGTTTTTCCGCCAATCAGGCCTTGCTCGCCGCCAAAGCCGGCGCCACCTACATCTCGCCGTTCATCGGCCGGCTTGATGACATCAATCTGGATGGGATGGAGCTCATCCATGACATTCGCGCGATCTACGACAACTACGACTTCGAGACCAAAATCCTGGCGGCCTCCATCCGCTCAGCGAACCATGTCAGCGCTGCCGCCCTCGCCGGCGCGGACGTCGCCACGATGCCACCCGCGGTGATTCGTGGGTTAGTCAGTCATCCGCTGACTGACAAAGGGCTTGAGACGTTTATCGCCGACTGGCAGAAGACCGGGCAGAAGATCATTCGGTGAGGCCCTGTTGCTTCGTGGGTTCGAACTCACGCTTCTGTCAGACACAAAAAAGGGGCCTGCGGCCCCTGTTTTTATGTCTGGCGGAGAGGGTGGGATTCGAACCCACGAAGGGCGATTAAGCCCTTACTCCCTTAGCAGGGGAGCGCCTTCAGCCACTCGGCCACCTCTCCAGTCGAGATCGTGGAGGATACGGCAATGGTCTTGAGCCGTAAACCGGCCAGCGTCAGTCGCTGTCCTTATCGTCTGAGCCGGAAGGCTTTTCGCTCTCGTCCTGAATGCGATCGTAGATTTCTTCCCGATGCACCGAAACGTCCTGCGGTGCCTTCACCCCGATACGAACCTGGTTGCCCTTGACACCCAACACCGTGACCGCGACATCGTCGCCGATCATGAGGGTTTCGCCGACCCTGCGGGTCAGAATGAGCATTCTGCCGTCTCCTAATTATTGTCGTGTTACCTACCTCT
>Ga0209937_1000551_pt1 | contig 11725 bp, 11 predicted proteins | sample SalPon1_B_H2O_MG_FD_185699 | JGI IMG/M metagenome (GOLD analysis project Ga0209937, IMG submission 185699) | Salt pond water microbial communities from South San Francisco under conditions of wetland restoration - Salt Pond MetaG R1_B_H2O_MG... | ecosystem: Environmental > Aquatic > Non-marine... | reverse complement strand
TCCTGATGGAAGCGGTGTCAATCAGTCCCGAAAGACCGAAAGATCCTGCTCTCCAAACATGGACACGAGTAGAGTATAAAAAGGATCAGACTTACGCTAACAGTGAGTTGAGATCAGGTAGAATGCCAAAAGCAATCTAAAACCAAGCCCTCGTCCGCGGGGGCGTTTCAATATTTTTTTTTGATTACTCCTTAAATTCATACCAGCCAGTTATTATATACTTATTTTCATTAAAAGTTGTATTTCCTTTGTGGGTAAAGGTCCAGTCGGCACTCCATATTACAGTTAGGCCTTTTTCTGGCTTGATTTTGACATTTTGATAATACCATTCTGTCTCTCCTCCTTTTTTTACATCATTTAGATAAGTCATGAAGACAAGGTGTCTTTTACTTGTGAAGATGTTTGCAGACTCACAATGCCAGCCGTGATACGCTTGTGTAGGAGTATACTTTTGAATGCCGAAATTTTCGTGCAATCCCCACTGAGATAGTGTTTCTGTACAAAATTTATATTTTCTTTTGTATAAATCTATTATTTTCGAAAGTTGCTTAAAATAATCCTGTATTACTTGATATTCAACAATATCGTTAGGATTTAGTTCAAGGTCTGTGCTGTCTTTGACCTTTGCATTCACGTAACCGTTTCCTACTTGGCCTAACTGTTTTTTTCCAGAACTTTCAAAAAAATTGATCAAATCATCGCATACCGACAAATTTGGTAAATAATATCCGTCAATAAAATTATTTTTTAAATTAATTTGATGTTCTTGCATATTTTTATTTCCTAGACGTTACGAGTATTATCAATTTAAGTTAAATGAAAAAGATATTCTTTCTTTTTCACTATTCATATTAGGTTCAACAAGATGTAGTAACCAACTCGGAAAAATGTATAAAACATTCTGCTCAGCAGGTAACCACCAGGTCGAAGATGTATAGTGATTATCAGGAGTAGCTAGAGATGAATGATTTATAACTTCGTGGGCAGGTGAATAAAATCTTATATTCCCACAGTTATCTGGGGTTTTTACATAATAAACCCCAGATAACTTGGTTTGCGGATGCGAATGGATTGCGTTGAAGTCTTTGTAATAATTTATATTGAACCATAAATTATCCATTTTTGCTTCCTTGTATCCAATATTTTTAGCATATACATTAGAATGATCAAGTATCTGTTCTATTAATAGTTTTAAATCATCAGAAGAAAGATCTAAGTTAGGTGAATGATATCCCCCCCTATTAGATTTAGTAACTCCTATTGTGTCTAGTTTTTTTGTGTATCTAATATAATCTTCTAATAGCTTATTGTCTATTTCCAATTTTGCTTTATATATACCTACTTTAAATATGTCTAATATCATAATCTATAAATCCAGCTCATTTAGCTTATCGTTTTGTCCTATTTTTCCACGATAAAAAGTATTGAATGATAAACTAATTCTTGTCTGACTATCTTGTTTCCTTACAACTCCGTGTCTAATCCACGACGGAAATAAAAATAATTCACCGGTTTCAACTGGAAAACCCCATGTCTCGGAATTCCATTTATTCCAATGTTCGACTTCTGGTTTTATTTGTTCATAATCTGTAGAATTTATAAATTGGATTTGATCATTTGTTTTATCAGCTCTTATATACAGAACTCCAGAAATTATTGAATTAGGATGTTTGTGAGAATGGTGATATTCTCCTAAATGTGTAAAATTAAGCCAAGATTGAGTAATTCTAAGGTCAATTTTGTTTTTTGGAGAAATAACATGCTGCAGATAATCATTGCAAGAGCCATTTAAAAAAGTTTTTAGACTAAGTAATTCTGGCCTGTTGAGCACATAATTATCTATGGTAGTAAAGTTGCCTGTATTTGGCACAGCCTCGTGCTTTTGATTCAAAAAATAGTCAATCTCCGTTTTGGTAAATTCTCTTTCAATTTTTTTTATTAGAATCGGAGTAGGAAATAAGTTTTCTACCTTAAAATTATTCATTTTATCACCAAACCCAACTTATATAAGAGTATCTAATACCTTTAGTTACTGGCTCAACTCTGTGAGGATACAAAAAATTAGCAGGAAAAATAACCAGTTCACCTTGTTTTAATTCTATTTTTAAATCATCAAACATGATAAATTCACCACCTTTGAAGGCGTTGTTTAATAAACCTAAACAACTTAGGATAGGCACGCCTTTTCTTTCTCCGTCAAACATTGAATTAATATGGTCACAATGTAGACGCATCTTTGTGTTTGCAGAATATCTATTAAACCTAATGTCGGTATATCCATTCCAGCCATTAAACCAGGGAAAATTAAGAAATTTGATGTATTTTTCAATACCGTGCCACAATTTACTCATTATCAATTCTTTGTTTTTAACTGAGTCTGTGGAAAGTGTACTAAGTTCTTGGTTACCTGAAAGAGGCTCAGACTGGTGTGTTTTTGAATTAAAAAAACGGTGCTGTTCCCAGACAGATTCATCTAATTGTTCTAATTCAAATACAGTTTGTTCACAAAGATACTTTTCTAAAAAAGGTATTTTTACAATATAGTCCGTGAGATTTCTATTCATAATTCTGTATTCATGTTCCTTGTTGTGTGATATTATCTAAAATAGTTGACTTTATCGAATCTATATTTAAATCAAAGGAAATAATAGTTTTCCTTTCGTTAGAACAATTTATAGGAGCTCTATGAATTACAAAACTAGGGAATAAAACAATATCTCCCTCTTTTACTTCTAAATCTATAATTTCAGACTGATCTACAGGGTTAATTATCTGTGTTTTTGGTGTGCCGATTGGCAGTTCTAAATAATAAACACCGGTAAAATTGTCGCTGTGAGTATGCCAGCCATGGGTCCCTCCATTTAAATACTGTTGATACCACATTACTACCAAAAAATATTCTTTGAAGCCTAGGCGATCAACAATTTGCGAAATATCCTCATCTAAAAATGGCAAAAGTTCTCTGACCCAAGGTCTTTGAAAATTTTTATTTAGATGCCAATCGTATTTAGAAATATTGTCTGTAAAATAATTATCAGTATTTGATAATGTTAGGCCTTCAGAGTCTTCAATAACGCCCAAGAGTCTGTTTTTAATGGTATTATGATAATGAAAGTTTTTAATAATATAGGGGATTGTAAGAGTATTAACTTGCATGCACTTATATATCTATAAGAAATTCTGAACTAAGGATTTTGAAATTCTATTACTACATTAAATATACTATTTAATTGGTCTTCGGTAAGGTTAAGGTTATCTCCCCACAACCGTAGATCAGCACTAGATCTTTTGAATAATGTTTCATATTGCCACATAATTCTAGATTTTGTGTCTAATTCGCCATTTTCAAAAGCCGACTCAGCCCTATCTAATAAGTTAGTCCCGTCTGTTAAAGTTATTTCACTTATCTTTTTAATAAAATCAATTCTTGATAATGTTACTGGTTTATCAATAGCATCACCTGATCCTTCAGGTGTCGAGTTTGAACGACAAACTTTATAAGATTCAATCCAAGAATTTTGATCATCATCCCACTGCCAGGGAACAATGTCATCCTCTGGTTTCGGAACAGGAGGTAGCCATTTTCCTTGTTCTGAATTCCAACTCCATGCCTTATGTGGTTGAGTAGGACGAGTAGTTACAAATGTAAAATTTTTATTTAATTCATGACTACCGTTTTGCACATAAATTTCTAGGTCGTATTTTGTTTCTGGAGTCAGCAATAATTTTTCATTTGTAAAACATTGATTGTCGATTTGAATAAGTTTTTCGTTATTTTGCGGCCAGGATTTAGCTTGAACAACATCCCCGTTCTGAATAAGATTGTAAGAAAAATTGACATTACACAAATCACAAAATAAATTGCCATCCGTAAAGTACCAATATAAATAATTATTATGTGGTTGTATGTCATAATCTAATGATAAATGTTGATTTTTTATGTTTGCGGTTATGCAAATTTGTCCTGTTTTCTTAATTATCAATGTTTTACCCTCAAAGATTTGTTATATCGTATCTTATCAGCACAGTACCACTGCCGCCGTCGCCGCCGCTGCCATTGCCGCTAGATGGAGTTTCTCCAGCGCCGCCGCCGCCGCCTCCGCCGGTATTAGGAGAACCGTTTTCTCCTGGGAAGGATTCGTTATCTTGCCCGCTGCCGCCGCCACCGAGGCCACCTTCCCCGTCTAGGTTTTGTCCATTGTCGCCGCCGCCGCCGCCACCGCCGAAGTAACCATTATCTCCGAAGGATGTACCAAATGTAGAAGAAAAATCAAGACCAATGCCGCCGTCACCGTCGGGACCATCCTGGCCGGACCCACCGGCGCCGCCGCCGCCGCCTCCTTGCTGATTAGAACCAAGACCTCCTTCGTTTCCAAATCCGCCATCCGCAGAACCAGGTTGTAATGCGTTGCCGGCGCGACCTTGGCCGCTTCCGTCTGATCTTCCGCCGCCTGATCCTCCGTCTCCTTGAACAGGATTTGAGCCGCAAGCTTCCTGCGCCCTGCGTGATTCGCCGCCGCCACCGCCTAGTGCGGTATAGCCTAAAGCAGTGGTATTGCCTCCTTTCTCCCCGTAGAATTCTACATCACCTTCGGCACCGCTTCCTCCGGAACCAACTGTGATGCTTTTGCCTCCTGGAGCAAGTATTTCATTTTCTTTAAATACTATGCCGCCGGCGCCGCCGCCGCCACCGTTATAATGATTGTTATTACATGGATTTTGTCCACTACCACCACCACCACCACCTGCTACAAGCAGGGCATCTGCACTCAAATTAGAAACTGTATTTGTAAATGTTCCGCTAGAGTTAAAGGCGTGTATTCTATAATCTCCAAATTGTGTTATAGAACCACCAGAAGGAAGATCTTCTATGTCAATGCTGAACTGTCTTGTAGAATTTCCAAAGTTGGTAGCAGCTTCCACAGTGAATGTGTATGTGCCTGTAGCATTTCCGCTTGGTGTGCCTGTAATCAAACCAGTTGACGCACCTATAGTCAAGCCGCTGGGCAAACTGCCTGACACAACAGAGTAGGAAATTGTATCCCCGTCGGGATCTGTAGCAGAAGCATCAAATTGAGAACCTGTGACTTCTAGAGTATTGTATGCTGTGCCTAGGGAACCTGCAGCAGTATCAAAGTTGGGAGGATCTTGATCAGCAGTAATTGCTGCGCCAATTGTAGCTGCAAGCCCAGAGCCATTTGTTAACACTAGTGAATATGGTCCGTTTGCTTCTGTAAACTCTGATCTTGTGACCGTTACTGTGAAAGAATTTGTGCTGGTTCTCGTAATAGTCTGAGTGTTTACTGTTGATCCACTGGTCTCTGGTTCGAAAGTAACTGTGCCTGAAGTAGTATCAAAGTTAGACCCAGAAATCACAATTGTAGCATCCCCGGCAGCTTCGTCATCAATGTCTCCGGCTGTAACCACAGAACCACCATCTATTGAAAATCCAGTTACAACAGGCGGAGCGTCAATAGACTTCCACGCTACACCGTCATAGTATTCAGCAAGGTTAGTGTCAGTGTTAAAACGCAACTGTCCCAGTTCAGTGACTCTTTCTGATTCTGATCCCTGAGGCAGTTGAATGCCCTGAGATCCTGTGAACTTTCTGTTTTTACCTGTGATGTCTCTGCTGTCTGTCATGTGGTACCCCTATATATACTCAAATATTTATTAAATTTTATTATAGCACTTCAAGCAGCTTCCAGCCATACGTACTGCCCGTGTATACGAAACCTAGAGCACTGTCTTCAGTTGAAACTGTCAAATCTTCACTGCTATTGTTAATTTTTTCGCCGTTCCTCGCAATAGTTAAATTGTTTGTGTCAAACGTAGATGCAAGATCTAATAGTCTTATCTGATCACCTACCTGTGGGGAAGCAGGCAGAGTGATAGTCACAGCACCGCCTGACGTGTCAACAAAATATCTGTCATTCGCTGCGACTGTAATGCTAGAACTGGTAGTTTGCCAAGGATTGCCCCCACCTAGACCTGTCCAGGTCGAACCATTGTAACCTTCCCAGGTGATCAGATCTGAATTGTATCTTAGGCCACCTGTTTTGAGATCACTGCCGGTGGGTCTTTCTCCTGTCGTGCCAGTGGGCGGCACTAGATGACCCGTGCCCATTTGGTCTCGCTGAGTATAACCAACAATTGCTCTTTCAGTGGGCACAGCAGCGTTTGCATCGCCTGACAGAGTTTCGTCTGTGGAAAATTCGTTTATAGTAGCACCCAACTGAGCACCAATAGAACCCAGCTGAAGTTCTGTAAGACCTGATAGATCAAACGCATCTGCGTTTAGAGTAGCAATACCAGTGGCCTGTTGTATTCTAAACAGATCGCCAACTCTGAAGTCGCCATTCTGGTCAGATGACGTAAAGTAAACTCTGCCGCCGTTCAGTTCTACTACTTCGTCTTCTTGGTCTGCAGGCTGTGCATTGCCAACACCTGCAGGATATCCTGTGTCTGAGAATCCACCTGTGCCAATGTCTAGAAAATCGTGTCCAGTCAGTCGAACATTAGAAAATCCCGTAGTAACTTCGCCTGCTTCGTTGTCTGTAATAGCGTTGAGAGAGCTGATGCCTTCTGTAACTCGGATCAGAGCAGTTTCTGTAGCAGTATTTGTTTCTGTAACACCAGATATTCTATAATACTTGTTCGGATCTCCTGCAAACACTAGGTTAGCACCCACAGTAATTGCATTGGAATCACTGAGAGTGCCGTCTGTGCTGGAAACCGCAAGTAGTGGTCCAACCTGTCCTTGTTCTGCGTTTCCTGCACTGCCAAAAGCGCTGTCAAGAACAGCTTGAAAAGTAGAATTATCGTCCTTGGTTACTGTGACTGTTTCTCCCTGAGTAAAGTTGCCACTTCTGTTTTCTATATGCACATAATCCAGCGAAAGATTTACTCGAATTATGTCTGCTGTTGCGCCACTTGAGTCTCCCACAATTTGAGCATTTTGGGGCGTGCCTGAGGTTGTTACTGTGTCTTGAAAATCGGATTCAGTAGCTGCTCCAACAAACTGGGTAGCGTCGTACTTCAGCATCTCACCTCGACCGTTCACAGCAACCACTGATTCAGTTTCTAGAGTTCCGTCTGCTACAGCAGCCTGTTCACCATAAGCAGATGAACTGTTGAGGCTTCTTAGAAATCCACCAGACTCCGCAAAGAATGATTTTTCACAATAGTAGGTAAACACAGAAACCATTTCGCCGCGGCCGCCACCAATTGCGTGTACGCCGATACCATCTGAGTTGATCTGAGTAAAGTCGTTTGCGAGGATCGACCTGTTGCCCGAACTGTGAAGATTACCATCAATCTGAATACCGGTATTGTTGTCGTTTATGCTGGAACAGTTCTGAAGATAGGGAGAAGCAATTAGAATTGAACCTGCAGGATCCAGTGATGTTACCGCAGCCTTGCCAGTGCCACCTGCTAGAGGAACACCTGTTAGACCTTTCATACTCATCTGCACTAGGTTTGTGATATTGTTTAGCAAAAACATGTTGGAAGCATCATTGTCTTCCAGAGAGTCTATTGTGATTGTGAGTGTTCTGCCTGCAACACCTCCCAGTTCTTGATCTGTTAGAGTAGCAGTGTCGCCTACTTCATAGCCATAGCCGCCGTGGTAGATGGATACAGCTGAAACTAGGTTGTTTGTGATAGTAACATTTACTACTAGACCATTGCCTGAGCCGGAGGTAGTAACCGGATGAAGATATTTGAATGTGCCATTGGTTGCACCATCTATTGTTGATGACGTAGTAATTCCGGAAACCTGAGATCCCTTGCCAGCTGCTGGTCGAATTTCTGTGCCTCGCAAACTTTCGCCTTGCACTGTAACACCCTCAGGAATTCTCAAAGGCAGATTTTCTCTATATACACCGTTTTTGATGAACACAACATCGCCTATCGACGCTGATAACACATCGAGAGTGATACTAGAAGCACCTGCGAGCTGTGATCCGCTGTCTGAAAACGTAATTGTGTCCCCGGCAGAATGACCAGAGCCGCCGTTTGTGATTGTGATTTCGGGCGTTGACGCACCGTCAAGTATCACTCTTGCTTCAGTGCCAGTTCCTGACCCAGTGCTGTTGGTTTGTACAACGTCGTAACTGCCTGGGGTGCCGCCTGTTCCTCCTGTCACGGAATCAAAATCAACAAGGTCGCCTGAAGTAGCTACTGACAGAGCTTTTGATACTGTTTTATATGGCAGAAACTGCGTGCCTGGGTTGGCATCAGAGCCAGAGTTAGCAACATAGATTACATTTCTGCCTTCTGCGTTAGACCATACAGGTTCTGAACCTGCTGTGGTAAGCACAGATCCAGAAACACCAATAGGCAACCTTGTAGTCTGCGAAGCGTCTTGATATATCAAATCGCCCTGAGTATTTGCTACAGCGCCTGTGTCGCCCTGCACCAACAACTGCCATACTGTGGCATCTGTGCCCGGTTCAACGTTGGTCTGTCTGTCTTTTATCATTACCCATGATGAAGAAGAAAAGCGTACCACATCGCCAATATTGTATTCAGTTGCAGAATCATAACCGCCTGACTGGAAATCAAGTCCTGTAGTAACAACGTCCCAGTATGTGGAGTTTGTGGATCCGTCTGTGTTTGCAGGATATTGGTTTGTGTGATTGGTGTTTGCTACGTACGAATTACCGCCATACTTGACAACATCACCTGTTTTATATGCAGTACCGTGTGAATAATCTCCGGTAACATTGAATCCTGTGGTAAGCACATCCCAGTAGTTGTTGTCAGTAGGAGTCCGGCCTACATCTGGTGTATCATTGATGTAGACATAGGTGTATCCGCCATAGGTTACTACATCACCTTCCTGATAGGAAAGACTGGGACTGAAACTGTCTTCAAACTGCAGGCCTTCAGAAAACACCTGCCAAGCAACAGTGGAATCTGTCGCAGCAACTTCTACTGTGACGTCTGTGGCGCCTCCCAGTGAAGATCCTGCAAATGTTATCGTGTCTGCTGGATCCTGTTGATCGCCGGCGTCGTAACCAGAGCCCCCGTCTGTGATTGTAACAGTTGGAGTATTTGAACCGTCTGTAACAATAGTAGCTACTACGCCCGATCCAGAACCGCCTGTGCCGCTTATGCCTGTGTAGGTCCCTGCAGTGCCGCCTGTGCCTCCAGACACTGTGTCTATCGACGCTATAAAATCGTCCACTGAAGTAAGACTGAACGCCGCTGCAGATGTGTGTTCAGTGATACATCTATACTGAAATGCACCGTTTTTTACAAGGTCGTTAAGTCTGTAAAAAGTAGAGCTGGACCAATCACCCTTGAAGAATAAGCCCTCTGTATGAAGTTCCCAGTATGAATTTTCATCTAGATCTGTGTAAAAATTAGGTACAGTTGAAGCGGAAGTATGATTTTCAACGCACACATATGTGTTACCGCCATATTTTACAATGTCGTCAATGAGATATGCAGTCGACGTAGACCAGTCTCCTCGCCATTTGAATTTTAGTCTTCCTAGTACAAAATCTGCCATTTTTTTACCTTGTTGTTACCATTCGTTCTCTACACTGAGTATGTAGTAGAATTTACATTGTTTTCGCCGTCGTAGTTTTCGTAATCTGTGTCTGTAACACGAGTAGGGAAATTTGCTTCGTCTACAGGCATTTTTCTGTTTTCTACTTTTTGTAATTTACCATCCGAGTTCAGTCTATAGTGATTTCTGCCATTTTCAAATTTATACTGTTGGTACGTTACAGGTACAGTAGTGTTTGTTTCTACATAGTCGTCTGCTACATAACCCTGTTGAACGTAGGCAAACGAATCTGGAATACCGCCTGAATATTTTTTCTGAATCTTTCTTACAAATACTTCAGCACCACTGTGAGGTGCTCTTGTAAATGTAAGCGTGGTTCCTGAAACTGTGTAGTCTAGTTCTGCAATCTTTCTGGTTCTGTCTACAAAAACCGCAAGTCTGTCTGCAAGGTAGCCCTGCGTAGACAGTGTAAAATCTCTCTCAGTGCCGTTGCCAGAGAAAGCTTCGTCCTGATTTGTGTCGTACTCTTCTCGCACAGTAACAAAATCTTCATCGCTTATTATTTCAGTTGTGCCACCGTCGTTGCTAAAGGTTCCTACATTTTTGTCTCTCAGAGTGTAATAGAGCAAACCGTCTTTGGTGCGTCGCAGCGCGTGAAAAGTTTCACTGAATGCGCTTGCGCCTTTACCGTTGGTGTTTACAATATGATTTACCACAGACATTAGGTTAACTCCAGTATGCTTATAAAGGCTTCAACATCGACTGGGGAGCCGTCCACGTTTGGATCTGCATATATTCTTATGGTGTCTGAACTTTCGAGGTTGATTGGTTTATCTAATACCAAAGTATTATTCACATCAACTTCTAGACTTCTACCAATGTGATAAAAGGTAGATCCACCGTCCGTGGTTACTTTTACATTGACATTTGCAACATTTGCAGCACTCTTGTTTGAAATATACACCGCGTGTATTACTGCGGTTACTCCAGCGCCATTTGCTGTATAGATATCACCAGATTGGTCGTCTACTGTGCCTACATCTAGTCCTGCATTTTTGAAAGTGCTGGCCATCAGTTAACCTCCTAGCGCAATTGAAAATGCAATTGAAGCGTTTTCTGCTATGTTTTGAGTGTCTGGTGGCGTATATGTAAAAATTCCCGTAGAGCTGTCATAGGACAGTGCTCCTGTGCCAGACGCAGCATTTGACTGAGTGGACAGATCGTCTAGAGATATAAAACTAGAAAGGTCTGGTGGCGTAAATGTGAATTCTCCTGTGTCGTCATCATACACCAGTGTCCCGCCGCCAGATGCAGAAGATAACTGCACAGAAAGTGCAGTTAAATTGAGAGCATCTGTAATACCATACCCTGACACCGTGGTTGGTCTATTTTGAAGATCTGCAAAATCAAGCGAAATTGCATAGTCTAGAGTCTGCCAATCGGAAACTCCGTCCCCTAGCTTAACTCGAAGAGTGTCTGTTTCGACACCGGGCTCGCCTAGTGATAGAACGGGGTTGTTTGTGTCCCAATTGTTAGATGTGTCTCTGCGAAGCAGTATTCTTGCTGGCATATTCTAAATCCTGTTATGAATATTTATCGTTTAGGGCTGGAAGCTGTCTGCTTCGCCGCCATCAATCTCTTCAAGCAGCAGCGCAAAATCCGCGGAGTCAATGGGAATTTTTCTGCCGTTTATTTTTGCATTGCCTGGTAGTTCCACAGTGCCCTCTACATTGCGTATCTGCGCTGTACCTAGAAATATTGTATTGCCACTGAGGTAAAGATCTCTCCATTTAAGATCAGCAGTGCCTAGATCGTAGGCTTCGTCTGTGTCAGGCACAAGACTCTCGTCTATCGTGCTGGGATCAAAAAGATCAGGCGTGTTTTCTAGATCGTTGTAGTCGCCGGAGAATTGAGTTTCCTGCACAAACTCTATCGCAGTCCCTGCACTGTTTACTTTCAAATATCCTTCTGCATGGTTCGCAAGAGAATTTGGTGTATCTGCAAGTTGCGTAAAACTAGAAGCGCCACCAGAACCTCCTGTAATTATTGCAGCGCCGCCTGGTGTGACTCCGTCTGACAGGCGAATAGTACCGTCGTTGATATCAAAAAAGATGTTGCCGTCTTCGCCTACAAAGTCATTCACTGTGACTGTTTTGACTAGACCTGCTTTGACTTTGCGAATTGACAAAACACGTTCTCCCTGCAGCG
>Ga0209937_1000550_pt1 | contig 11737 bp, 11 predicted proteins | sample SalPon1_B_H2O_MG_FD_185699 | JGI IMG/M metagenome (GOLD analysis project Ga0209937, IMG submission 185699) | Salt pond water microbial communities from South San Francisco under conditions of wetland restoration - Salt Pond MetaG R1_B_H2O_MG... | ecosystem: Environmental > Aquatic > Non-marine... | reverse complement strand
CCAGTCACCTGTCTGTCAGCGATCGTGATCGCGCCCGCATCCGCCGACTCCAAGCCCGCGATCAGTCGGAGGGTCGTCGTCTTCCCACAGCCGGAGGGGCCCAGCAGCGTAAGGATCTCCCCCGCGTGTACGTCGAAGCTGACCGCATCCAGAACCTGCTCCTGCCCGAACCGCTTGCTCAGGCGATCGACCGAGAGGATCACGTCCGCCTGTTCGTGCGTCTCCTCGGCAGCCGCGGTCTCTGCCATCGCTCAGACCTCCTCAGGGGTCCGCATTAGGCCGCCCTAATCCGCCCACGGACAAATAGGCCGCGGTCAGGGTCACCAGGTGCCATGGAACGTGTCAAACCGCAACGCATCCAACGGCTCCTCGCCGATGGCGATGCGGTACTCCTGTGGGGTCACCATCGGTTTCTTGAACCGGGGCCCATCGTCGGTGGTGATCCGTGGACAGCCCGTGTTGACGAACGCGTCGACATCGAAGTTGATCAGTCGGTCGGGGGTGACCTCATCCATCGTGATCAGATACGCATCGGGGTTCGCCGCGAGGATCTCCTCGGCCGCCTCCATCCGCCCCTGGCCGATCTTCGTACAGAAGATCACGCCCCACGTCTGTGCATCCATCGCCCTGTGAACGGCAGCATACCGCTGTTTCATGAACTGCTCGGTGTCAGCGATCGTCACCACATTGTTGACCGGATCTGCGATCACCACGGTCTTGTCCGGATGCTCCATCGCCAGCCCCAGCGGGTGGAACTTCCCGCCGCCGACGTACAGCACCTGCTCGGCATCGATGTCCGCCGACGCGTAGTTGCAGCCCAACACCTGTCCCTCGTACGTCAGCCGCTCGTCACCCCGCCGTGTCTCGACCGGGTAGCCCGCCGCCTCGAGCCACGCGACCATCTCATCGAAGTGGTTCATGTGCTGGGCGGTGGTGACGAGTCCCACCGGCGCATCCGCGAGCTCTGCGCGGGCTGCGTCCATGATGGGGAACGGGTCCACGTTCGAGAACAGCGGGACGTACAGGATCTTATCGGACTCCTTCATCGGGGAGTGGCCGAAGTGCACGAACAGGTCCATGCGGCGCATCAGATACGTATCGAGGTCGCAGGCGCCGTAGCACGGCTGTCCTGAGAGGTAGAACCGCACGGCCTCCGGCGCCCGCTCTCGCAAATCATCAACGACCGCCGGGCCACGGCGCTTGAGTCCCTCGGGGAACTGCAGCCCCACACGCGTAGCATCCCGCTCATCGATCGCCGTGAGGATCCGATCGAGCTCGTAGTCCCACTCCCGGTCATGCTGCAGGGCCATGCCGGACCGACGGAGATCGCCAGGGGTGACCTCAGACTCGCCCATTGACGGAACTGGATGCCAGCGCTGTATAACCAGCCCGGTCCAGGGGGGGCTACTCAGGCCCCGGTGCGGACTCGTCGAGCTCGGCGGCCATCTCCTCGACCTCTGCCACACCCTCCATGTCGACATCGGAGAGGTCGCCCATGAGGTCAGCGTACCCCTCGATGACCTCCTGGACGACGATGCGGTCCACTCCGATCCGTGAGATGATGTCATCAGCGATCTGATGCTTGGAGAAGAGCCACTGCTGATTCAGCGTCATCTGGGGCGTCGCCTCGATGTACAGCGACTCCTTCTCGACGGTCTCCTCCTCAGCATCCTCGGTGGTCTCGGTGACCGTATCGGTCGCGATCCACATCTCCGGGACGGTCTGCAGGTAGAGACTCAGCATGCTCGCAGCCTGTTCGACGGGGTCCTCGACGCGCTCGAGGATCTCATAGGTGTACTCCAGATCCTCACCGGCGAGGGGATGGTTGAAGTCGATCCGTGCGCGGCCACCGATGATGGTGATGATCCGTCCCTGCTGACCGTCGATCTGCACCTGTGCTCCTGGGTAACGGTCATCCTCGTCGATCTTCGAGGCGCTGATGGTGCGGACCTGTGCCTCGTCATATGCACCGAATGCGTCCGCAGCAGGGATGGTGACCTCACCCGTCGCACCGGGTGCGGCACCGATGAGTTCCTGCTCGACCGCCTCGAAGACGTACCCCCCATCCACGACGATCACACGGGGTTCGATGTCGAACTCCTCGACGTCGATATCCGCCTCCTCTGCCACCTCCACATCCGTGGTGTCGACCACCCGCCCATCCTCGGTGGTGCGCATGGTGTATGCGAGCCGGATGAAGTCATCCGCCGCGATCGAGGTCTCATCCGACGAGGCCCCCGCCGTCTCGGTCTCCTGCGCGTCGTCATCAGCCATACTGTGCATCCTGGAGACCGACGCTTAACAATCACGTTTCCCATGGAGGCAGTGCTTAAGCGGTCCATCGGGCTAGGGCGGACATGATCGAGGTCGAGCGGAAGTACAGGGGGAGCCCGGCTGTGATCGAGGCGGTGCTCGCCATCGCCGAGGGCACCGGCGAGCGGGTCGAGCAGACAGACCTGTACCTGAACGCACCCGACCGCGACTTCGCGGTCACCGACGAGGCGCTGCGGCTCCGCTCGACGACGCCAGCGGACGGCGAGACCCGCGTTGCAATCACGTACAAAGGACCACGTGCGACGGACGCGGAGAAGGCCCGCACCGAGTACGAGGTCGGTGTCGAGGCGCTGGGGACGACCGCCGCGATCTTCGAGGCGCTTGGATACACAGAGGTCGCCCGGGTGGAGAAGCAGCGGCGACGATGGCGGTGGGCAGATATGGAGGTGGCCGTCGATACGCTGGCCGGTGGGGGTCGCTACATCGAGCTCGAGCGGACCGTCACCGCGGCGGCAACGGTGGCTGCGGCTGATGCGAAGCTCGCGGAGCAGGCCGCCCAGCTGGGCCTGTCAGACAGCGAGCTCGAGCCACGGTCGTACCTCGAGATCGTGCTGGACGATGCACACGAGTAATTAATCCACGAGCAGAACTTTCCGCAAGTTATAGAACCGCCTGACATCTTCCTGCGGGTATGACCGATCGGAACATCGCCATCGAGTCGCTCGACCGGATGGCGCTCGAAGAGCAGAAGGTCGAGATTGTCGAGCGGAAGGGGTTGGGCCATCCGGACTCGATCTGCGACGGGATCGCCGAATCCGTCTCCCGGGCACTCTCGCAACTGTATCTCGATCGCGTCGGAAGCGTGCTACATTACAACACGGATGAGACACAGCTTGTCGCGGGCGAATCGGCGCCATCGTTCGCTGGAGGGGAGATCCTGAATCCGATCTACGTGCTGATCGTCGGGAGGGCGACCAAGACGTACGAGGGGCAACGACTCCCGGTTGACGCCACGGCAATCGCCGCAGCGCGTGCGTACATCGAACGGACCGTCCCGGAGCTCACCGTGGGTGAGGACATCATCATCGATGTCAAGTTCGGCCAGGGGTCGGGCGACCTGACCGATGTGTTCGGAGACGGTGATGCGAAGATTCCGATGGCGAACGACACCTCATATGGGGTGGGCTTCGCTCCGCTGACGGAGACCGAGGCGATCGTGAAGGTGACCGAGGAGTCGCTGACTGGTGCGTTTTCGGACCGGCAGCCGGCGGTCGGTCCAGACATCAAGGTCATGGGCAAACGCGAAGGTGAGACCATCTCCATCACGGCGGCAGTCGCGATGATCGACCGCTTCGTGGAGGACCTCTCCCAGTATCGATCAATCAAAGATGAGGTCCGGAGCCACATCGCCTCCCTCGCGGCCAAACACACCGACAGGGAAGTCCAGGTCGCGGTGAACACCGCCGATGAGTATGCCACGGAGTCGGTGTATCTCACGGTCTCGGGGACCTCCGCAGAGATGGGTGATGATGGCTCTGTGGGACGGGGCAACCGATCGAACGGACTGATCACGCCGAACAGACCGATGAGCATGGAGGCGACCTCAGGCAAGAATCCAGTCAACCACATCGGCAAGATCTACAATCTGCTGTCGACGGAGATCGCCGAGACACTCGTCGAAGAGGTCGGAGGCGTCGAGGAGGTGCAGGTACGCCTGGTCTCGCAGATCGGCAGTCCGATCGACCACCCCCACCTCGCAGATGTCCAGCTCCTGGGGCCGTCAGCGGATGCGACGGTGCGCGCGGCGGTAGAGGCGATCGTGGACAGGAAGCTGCAGGATGTGACGGCGGTCACCCGACGCTGCATCGAGGGAGATGTGACGACGTTCTGAGCGATGCGGGTGGTGGTGGCGGGGTATGCGGACCTGAGCGTCAAGAGCAGCAGTGTCCGCCGTCGCATGATCGACCAGCTCACCGCGGTCGTCGATGGGCGGCTGCTGGCAGCAGAGATCCCCGCCGAGCTCTCTGCAGGCTTCGATCGTCTCATCATCCGCACCCCCGACCCGGCGGCAGTGTCATGCGTGGCGACCACGACTCCGGGGATCGCCCACGTGCTGGAGGCAGAGGCGGTCTCCGCGGAGCTTGATGCAATCAGTCGTGCCGCGTCCGATCTCGCAGAGGTGCATCCGGCCACGGACAGCTTCGCAGTCGTTGTCCACCGAGGACAGGTCGCCGACGGGGTGCCCGGCTCAAGGCCGGTCAAGGAGGCCGTCGGTGCGGCTGTAGAGAGGGCCACGACTGCGCCGGTCGACCTCGATGCGCCCGACCGGCGCTATCACATCGACATCCGCGGGGAGAGTGCGTACGTAGGGACCGACCGGCAGCAGGGCACAGGGGGGCTCCCACCGGGAGTGCAGGACCCGGTCGTCGCCCTAGTGAGCGGGGGGATCGACTCACCGGTGGCCATGTGGCAGATGCTCCGGCGGGGCGCCCCCGTGCTGCCGGTCCACTGTCGGCTAGGATCCGGAGACGAACCGGAGGCGACCATGCGTGCTGCAGCGTGTGTCGAACGCCTGAACGAGCGCGTCGGTCCCGAGGCACGACCGATGCTGACCGTCGACCTCACCCCGGTGGTGAAGCTCCTGCGTGCGGAGACCTCGGATCTGCGGATGCTCCATCTGCACCGGTGCCTCCTCCGAGTCGCCGCAAGGCTCGCGGCGGAGACCGCGGCCGCAGGGATCGTCACGGGTGAGGTGATCGGTCAGAAGGCCTCACAGACGAGCCGGAACCTCGGTGTGATCGATGCGGCGGTCGATACGGCGGTGTTCCGGCCACTTGCAGGGATGGACAAGGCACAGATCGTTGAGCAGGCGCGCGCACTGGGCACGTACGCACCGGCGATCGGTCCGACAGCCTGCGAGCAGATCGCACCGAGGCGCCCCCAGACTGCCGCCGAGACGGAAGCGGTCGTGGCCGACGAGCCAGCTGGACTCACAGCGGCGCTGCGGCAGTGTCTCGATGGCGTTACATAACGCATTTGCAGGCCGCAGTCCCTTCTGGGAGATGTGACGACCGTCTGCCTGGTGGGGGAGTCCGATCTGCGGCTGCGGTCGGAGCTGTTGAGCCGGGAGACCGCGGCAGAGGCGCTGGCGATGTACACGCTGAAGGCGCCGTTCGACAACAGCGTGGCGGTCCGGACCGTGAGTCTCGGGACGGCGGTGGCGCTGTGTAACGATCTCGACTGGTACATCAAACGGTTCGTCGCCCAGGCGATGGTCCTCGAGGAGTCGATCAGCACCGACGAGTGGCTGAGTCGTGCACTGGCGACGGCAGTGCGCGATCAGTCGGTGGATCCCGATGACACCCGGCAGTACCTCGCGATCTATGGGCTCGCAGCGGGACGGCTGACCGATCCGCTGTTCACCCGCGTGATTGATGCGCAGCCACCGCCACCGTACGATCTCGAGCCGGTGGACGAGACGGTGGTGGTGCGTGTGACCGCTGGTGAGTTTGCTGCGGGGTGACCGACTGTGAGGGGTCTACGAACAATTAAGAAGGATGCCTCCATTGGCCGGCGTATGGATGTTAGCCCCGAGCAGATCACCACCCTGGTGGGCCGGGAGGTCTACTCAAATAATGGGATCTTCGTCGGCGAGGTCGAGGATGTCCGGATCGATCTCCGAGAGCGCCAGGCCGTGACCGCGCTCGCGGTCCACCAGCTGAATCATGAGCTGTTCGAGGGGCGCATCGAGGCGGGCAAGGGCGTGCTGATTCCGTACCGGTGGGTGCGGGCGGTGGGCGATGTGATCCTGATCAACGATGTGATCGAGCGGCTGAAAGACCCTGAAGAAGAACGCGGGTCGATCTCTGCGTGAGGTCAGGACCCGTTGGCCGCGTCGGTCCCCTCGACGCCTAGTTCGCGGAACAGCGCCCGAGAAACAGACTCCTCGGTGAGCGTCAGCAGCGTCTCCCTGTTCGTGTCGCTCGCCCCTCCGAAGATTCCCAGAGGAATCTCCACATCGCCCTGCGTTGAATGGCCTGAGGGGGTGCCGATGTCGCTGAACGCATCCTCAAGCACCGACCCGATGTTCACCCGGATGTCCTTCGACCGTGCCGCGAGGTAGATCCGATCGTCGGCGATACCGAAGACGGCAGTCGTGGTGATCCCCTCGAGTTTGAGCAGATGCTGAGCGGCCTCACCGAGCGCGTCTTGATTGCGGATGAACCCTGCATTCGATATCAAGTGGCTCCCCTGAACCTCCCGGTTCTGGATCGCCTCGGCGAGGATATCCAGTGTCTCCGGGGACATCGACGGTGATTCTACCTGTTCGAGCGTGTCATGGTCGGCGAACGGATACAGATACGCTGCCGCGGTCAGGTCCGCAGGGGTCGTCTCTCGTTTGAAGTCCACCGTCTCACTGCGGATTCCATACAGCAGCGCTGTCGCAATGACCTCCGTCGGGGTGAGGTCGAACTCCTGGAGATACTTGGTGAGAATCGTCGACGTCGAGGAGATGTTCGGACGCACATCGGAAAAGACCGGTTCGACGGCCTCTGGATGCTCCTCATGGTCGATGAGGATATCAATCCGATCCAACGCGATCGCCTCACCCGAGGGGATGTGGTCGACGAGCGCGACGAGGTCATACGCGGCCAGGTCCGGGGTCCCCTCGAAATGGTTGAGGTCGATGCCCAACAGGTTCACGAACGCACGGTTCTCCTGCTGGCCGATCTCCCCACCGTAGAGGATCACCGCCTCCGCACCGGCTGCCTCAATGATCGCCTGCAGTGCGACCGCTGAGGCAATCGAGTCGGGGTCAGGGTTGTCCTGTGTGATGATGGCGACCTCCCCGTCCGACCCATCGATGAGTTCCCGCAGCTGGGTCGCCTTGTACTCCAACTCCCCGGACTCCAGCTGGCGCAGTGCAGAGTCTGCGATGACCTCTGCCGGATTGATCACGACATCTGCACCCAAGTCGGCGAACTCATCCGCCGATACCGGATCGGATGCACGGACGACGACGAAGCGACTCACATCATCGCTCCGGACCGTCTCCAACGCGGCACGATTGGCCTCGATGTCCGATGCCATGATCACGATGACCTCCCGATCGGCCAGCATTTCGCCGATCTCCGGATCGCTGATATCGGCCTCGGTTGCGTTGAGATCCTGATCCCGGAGGCTCTCGACACGGCCCGGATCGTGGTCGATGATGAGCACGTCCTTATCGGCATCGACGAGCTCCTCGACGACCGCATAACCAACGCTTCCACAGCCTAAGATTGCATAGGTAGCTGTCGAAGCCCCGCTGGCTCCTGCGCTCATAGTGACTTGTGTGTGGGCCTGTGTGACTTAAGCCCATGTGTTGCAGAATCGGGGGACCAGGGCCAACGGAAACGGCTTTATCGGTCGCTCGGTGTGTTGCAACGAGGGCCGGTAGCTCAGTCCGGCAGAGCATCTGACTCTTAATCAGACGGTCGCGCGTTCAAATCGCGTCCGGCCCGCTACTCGGCGAACGTGTCGATCAACGTCTCCAATGGATACGCCGCGAGCGGGGTCGACGCATCCCGCAACGTCGACATGACGAAGGTGGAGTTCGTCCGGCGTACGTCCTCGATGGTCTCGATGCGCGTGATGGTCGCCTCGACCTCATCAACGCTCGGCAGCTGTGCGATGATTATGAAGTCGGTCTGCCCCATGGTGGAATACACCATGGTGACGCCAGGGATCGCCAGCAGCGCCTCCTCGAAGTCGTGATGCGACCCACTGTAATCCGTCAGCACCTCGATGACGATTGTGACCTCGAACCCTGCGGCCTCCGAGTCGATGTCGTACAGATCGCTCGTGATGATGCCCGCCTCGCGCAGATTGTTCAGCCGGTAGTGGATCGTCGAGATCGGGATATCAGTCAGCTCATGTAGCCGCTCGGGGCTGCCCGTGCGGGAATCGGCGATCGCTTTGAGGAGTTTCAGGTCACGGATATCCATCATGAGTGCGCCCAGCCATCCGGTTGGGATTACTGCGAATAATAGATACAAACTAAAAAAGATGATGGTCTAAGACGAATCTGCTAAATATCTCCAATACGTTCAATGCATATACAACTGTGACGCCCATTGTGAGATTCGTCTGGCGAACCCCGGTGCTGTTCCTACTGTTGGGGACGGTCTGGGGGTCGTCGTTCATCGCCATCGATGTGGGGCTGCAGTCCATCCCACCGCTGACCTTCGCTGCGTGGCGGTATCTGATCGCCGGAGCGCTCTTGTTGGTGTACACCGGGATCACCCTCCGACGATGGTTGCCGAGGTCACGCGCCGCACTCACCGAGGTGCTCATCATTGCAGTGTTCCTGATCGCGGCGTACCATGCATTCTTGTACACGGGACAGCTGACAGTCTCTGCCCCGGTCGCGGCGGTGCTGGTGAATCTGTCACCGATCTTCACCGCGGTCCTCGCGGTGGTGTGGATGGGCCAGCGCTACGACCTCCCTGCGATTGCCGGCTTCGTCACCGGCCTGATCGGTGTGGGGATCGTTGCAGTCAGCCCAGGTGTGGGGCTTCGGATCGATGGTATCGGGATGCTGCTGGTCATCGGTGCGGGATTGAGCTTCGCGATCGGCTCGGTGCTGACCTCGACACGCACCGACGGGACCCCGCAGCTGGTCATCCACGGGTGGGGGATGCTCGGCGGGGCTGCGGTGTTGGCCGGCGGCGCCGTACTCACCGGTGAGCCGGTCGGGGCCGTCCCGTGGGGTGGCGCCGGCGTCCTCGCATTGGTCTACCTCGCGGTGGCCTCGAGCATCTTCGGCTTCCTCATGTTCTATGAGTTGCTCTCGCGTATCCCGACGGCTGAACTGAATCTCGTGGGCTACATCCAGCCGATCGCAGCAGCGATGCTAGGCTGGGTGATCTTCGGACATGAGGTCGCGATCTCGACCGTCATCGGGTTCGGCGTGATCGCCGTCGGCTTCGTGCTCGTCCACCACACGAGTGTCGAGACCGTACTCGCAGCGCATCGGCGGCGGGTCACGCTCCGCCAGCCGGTGAGCATGTTCGCAGTCGACCCGGTCCACCCCGAGGGCGATCAGTCCTCGAGGACTGGCAGCGTCAACGCCCGCGCCGAGACCGCTGACTGAAGCCGTGCACGCACCGTCTCCACGCTGAGCCCCGACACCTCTCGCTCCTGTCGGTCCCGCACCGACACGGTCTCCGCGGACTCCTCCTCATCACCCACAATTAGCATGAAGGGGACCTTCGCCTCCTGCGCGTCTCTGATCTTCCTGCCCAGCGTCCATGAGCGGGTCTCGACGGAGACACGCAGCGGCTCGAGCTCACTCGCGATGACCTCCGCGTACGGGATGTGCGCATCGGTGATCGGCAGCACTCGGACCTGCTCAGGTGCCAACCACAGAGGGAACCGGCCATCGAAATGTTCGATGAGGACCATGAAGAATCGCTCGTACGACCCATACAGCGCTCGATGAATCATGACGGGCTGATGGTCCGCGTTGTCCGAGCCCGTGTAGGTCAGCCCAAACCGATCGGGCATGTTGAAATCCAGCTGGACTGTCGGACCGTCCCAACGACGGCCCAGCGCATCCGTAAACGCGAAGTCTATCTTCGGGCCATAGAAGGCACCATCACCCGCAGCGACGGTGTAGTCCGCCTCTCGTGCGTCAAGCACCCGCCTGAGTTGCTCCTCAGCCTCCGTCCAGATGGCATCGCCGCCTACAGACTGCTCGGGTCGGGTGGCGAGAGCCACCTCCGCATCCAGACCGAAGGTGTCCAGAACTGCCTCGATCATCCCGATGATCGCTTCGACCTCACGCTCGATCTGGTCCGGCCGACAGAAGATGTGCCCGTCATCGATGGTGAACGCCCACACGCGTGAAAGACCTGACAGCTCACCTCGCTGCTCACGGCGATACACCTTGCCGTTCTCGTAGTAACGCACCGGCAGGTCACGGTAGGACCATGCGTGTTGATCGTAGATGGTCGCATGGCCGGGACAGTTCATCGGCTTGAGCCCATACTCCTCATCGTTGACGTCGAGGAGGAACATGTCATCTGCGTAGTTGTCGTAGTGCCCCGATACCTTCCACAGCTCGGTGCGGAACAGGTGCGGCGTCTCCGTGGGCGCATACCCCGCCGCCTCATTGAGCTCATCCGCATACGCCCGTAGGGCGTTCAGCACCCGCTTGCCATTCGGATGGTACAGTGGGAGGCCAGGCCCCGTGACCTCCGCGATGGAGAACAGATCCAGCTCCCGGCCCAGCTTGCGGTGGTCACGCTCTGCAGCAGCCGCTCGGTGCTCGAGGTACTGCTCCAGCTCCCCCGCGGTGCGGAAGGCGGTGCCATACACACGCGTCAGCATGGGATTCGACTCATCACCTCGCCAGTACGCCGAGGAGATCTCCAGCAGCGACACCGCACCGATCGCGCCCGTCGATTCGACATGCGGGCCCTGACACAGGTCACTGAACTCCGCTTGGGTGTACACGGACAGGGGATCGTCACCGGCGGCCTCCGTCTGAAGGATATCCAGCTTGTACGGGTTGGCTTCGTACCGCGCACGGAGGTCCTCTCGCGGGACGAGCTCCTGGCTGATCTGGTAGTCCGCTGCGATGATCTCCCGCATCTCCACCTCGAGCGTCCGCAGGTCGCCCTCCGTGAGCTCGACCCCATCCACATCGTAATAGAACCCCTCATCAGTGGGCGGGCCGATCGCCAGCCGCGCATCAGGATAGTGACGCAGCAACGCCTGGGCGAACACATGCGCCGCCGAATGACGCAGCACTCGGACGTACGCATCGCTCTGGTCGGTGATGATCTCCACCGATGCGCCATCGGTGACGCGATGCGACCGGTCGACGAGCTGCCCGTCGACGATCCCCGCGACTGTATCGCGTCCCAGACCGGGCCCGATCGCATGCGCTACGTCCTCGACGGTCGCATTGCCGGGGACCGCCAGGGTCGAATCGTCGGGCAGTCTCACCGCGATATCGTCCATGTCTGCAGGTCGGATGGCGGTGAATAAGGGTTTTCGACTCCCTGCCCACCGGCAGAGCTTAGCCTGAACGCAGGTGCGTTCGGACGTGAAGCCACCGGTGAAGGGCCTGATCGAATCGACATCCTGGGACGGCCCGCTGGACCTGTATGCGACGCTCGAATGCGGACAGACCTACTGCTGGCGGCGCAGCGATGGCGGGATGTTCGCTGGTGAGCCACCGACGGAGGCCGTCTGGTACGAGACAGTCGTCGGGACAGATGACCCCCGCGTGGGCGCTCCGGTCGCCCTGCGTATTCGGCAGCTGCCCGGGGGGATCGAGTATGAGGCGTCAGAAGACCCTGTCACGCTGATCAGATCGTTGTTGGGACTAGATGACCCTCTCCCAGAGATCTATGCCGCGATGCCGTCGCATCCGCTGATCACCGCTGCAATCGAGCGATATCCCGGGCTGCGG
>Ga0209937_1000549_pt1 | contig 11739 bp, 11 predicted proteins | sample SalPon1_B_H2O_MG_FD_185699 | JGI IMG/M metagenome (GOLD analysis project Ga0209937, IMG submission 185699) | Salt pond water microbial communities from South San Francisco under conditions of wetland restoration - Salt Pond MetaG R1_B_H2O_MG... | ecosystem: Environmental > Aquatic > Non-marine... | reverse complement strand
GAGACCAACTGGTGACCCTCTCTACACACTTGTAAACCCAGTCGATGATGCATTGATGGGAATCACCCACGTGCTACGGGGAGAGGACCTGCTCAGCTCAACCCCCAGGCAGATTGTTCTCTACAATGCAATGTTTGAAGCAGGCATCACTGAGTTCATTCCGAAGTTTGGACACCTGCCGTTTGTGATGGGTGAGGGCAATAAAAAACTTTCCAAGAGAGACCCCGAGAGCAATCTGTTTTTGCATAAAGAGCGTGGCTTTATTCATGAAGGGCTTCTGAACTACCTGGCTTTGCTGGGGTGGTCAATTGGACCAGATAGAGACATTTTTAGTCTTGAAGAGTTGTGTGACAACTTTGAAGTTGAAAATGTAAACCCAAACCCTGCTCGATTTGATCAGGCAAAGGCAGAGGCCATCAATGCCGCCCACATCAGATTGTTAGATCCAGCGGATTTTGAATCAAGGCTGATTCCTTACCTTAAGGACGGAGGATTGGTTGATTCAGAACCAACCGCGGAGCAACTTGTGATTTTGAATCAGGTGGCGCCACTGATTCAAGAACGAATAACCGTTTTGAGCGAGGCTGTTGAGATGGTTCGATTCTTGTTCGTTGAAAATCTGGATTACGCGGATGACGCCCTACAGAAAATGCCAGACAACACCACGGAGATTATTGAGAAATCAGTTTCGGTCCTGAACCAGCTTGAGAGCTGGGAGACCGAGGCAATCCAAACCTCTCTGCAGCAGGTCTTGATTGAATCCATGGAACTCAAGCCCAGAATTGCTTTTGGACCTTTGCGATCAGCAATTAGTGGGAGAAGAGTTTCACCTCCACTTTTTGAGTCTATGGAGATCTTGGGGCGAGAAATATCCATCCAAAGGCTTGAACAGTTTCCATCCATAGTTGCTTCACGCTAGGATAGTGGCTCGAGCCGAAGTGGGCTCAACCCTTGGGGTATGGTGTAATTGGCAACACGGATGATTCTGGTTCATTTGTTCTTGGTTCGAGTCCAGGTACCCCAGCAAGGAAATAATGCTTGAAAATTTTGCAACTTGGTTCTTAGTTGTCTGCTTTTTGGTTCTTGCAGTTTTTCAGTTAGCTCTAGCTCTAAATCTTTCAATGGGAAAGTTAGCCTTCGGCGGGGAATACTTAGGAAAACTTTCCAACAAATACAAAGCAATTAGTGTGCTTGGCGCCCTAGTCGCGATTGCTCTAGCGGGGCACTATTTGGCGGAAGCTGGTGTGTTTGAGAGCCTGCTTCCACAAGATGGCAGAAATACCGCCAACTGGGTTTTTTTCATAGCTTTATTTGTGGCATCACTCATCAGCTACCTTCCGAGATTTAAATCAGACAGGGCACTCTGGAGCCCCATTGCTGTTGGAATGACCGCAAGTGCACTGATTGTTGCTTTATAAATCCCAGCTCTGTCCTGGTTCAAGGTATCTAAATTCGCCACCATTGGATTCAGTGATTTGCTGAATTCTGGAGTTTTGAAGATTGTGACCAATTTCACTCAGCAGTGCGTTATGGGTTGGGAACACTCTTTTAGGCTTTGTCAGGTTCAGAAAATCAATCACATCAGCAATTTTTAGCCACGGAGCACTCGAGGGCATTGCCAACACGTCTACGTCATAGTCACATGGCGTGTAGCTATCTCCTGGGTAATAAAGACTGTGATTGACCATCACCGCTGTGTTTTGAACCAGTGGTATTGATCTGTGAATTTCTTGATGCAGATCCCCAAAAAACTCCAATTCGAAGTTTCCGACTTGATGCAGATCACCGTGATAGACAACCTCAACATCAATGCCCTGCAGTTTCTCGTCAACCTCGGAGGTGGAGAAGATCTTCATTTCTGGGTTCAGTTGCAGCAACTGCTCAATTTTTGATTGGTCGCAATGATCGTCGTGAAGGTGGGTAATTACGGTTGCAACCGCCTTGGTTGCCTCGAAGTCCTCGCTGAAGTTACCTGGGTCAATCCAAACGGATTCACCGTTTTGTTCTAGCTTCAAACAGGCGTGGCTAAATTTCGTAATCTTCATGATTTCTCTCCGCTAACAGTCTAAATTTATTGGGATTGATTGGAGCGAGGATGCTGGGATTAGTTATTAATCCAAATGCTGGAGGTTCGGTGAAGAGAGCCTCAGCTTTGACAATCGAATACCTGGAGACTAATTCCATCTCCTACAAAATTCTTTCTGCAGAGACTCCAGAACAGATGCAGGCAAATCTAATCAAGTCAGAGCCAAGCAGAGTGGTAGCCGTTGGTGGCGATGGGACCCTGCAGTCGGTTTTGAGTTACGTGGTTGACAAGCAGACCGAGTTGATTGCCATTCCTGCAGGTAGTGGAAACGATGCCGCCAGAAAGCTAGGGCTCACCTCAAAAAAGATCTCTGAAATATTGCATCAAGGACTCAAATTAGAAAAGTTTCAAGCAATTGATGCCATTTCTGTTCAAACCAATTTGGGCAAGTTTGTAACCATCGGAACTTTGTCAGCTGGTCTTGATTCATTTGTCAACAAAAAGGCAAATGAGTTCAAATTTGGCGGTTTTTTGAAATACCCGGCTGCACTTCTGAACCAGGCCCCCAACTTCTCAGCAATTGATTACGAGTTGATTATCAACGACGAGGCTGAAAACTTTCGGGGAATGCTTTGCTCTCTCACAAATTCAGGAATCTTTGGGGGAGGCATGAAAATAGTGCCAGAATCGAAATTGAGTGATTCAACATTGGAGTTATTCAAAGTTTCCACTATTTCTAAACCAGAGCTTCTAACAGTTTTCCCCAGAGTTTATTTGGGAACTCATCTGAGTCATCCGGCGGTTTCAGTTCAGACACTGAATTCGCTGCGACTGAACGCGGATGTTGATATCTATGCCGATGGTGAGCCATTGGGGTTTGGTGGCTATCAAGCAGAGTTACTTGGTGGAGTTCTGAAAGTGGCAATCTAAGCTTTGCAATGAGGTCAAAATTGTGGAATACTTTCCTAGTTCTCGGCCCCATCGTTTAGCGGCCTAGGACGCCGCCCTCTCACGGCGGTAGCGCGGGTTCAAATCCCGCTGGGGTCACTAAACTCGCTCTCAACGCCAAAAGCTTGGGAGCGAGTTTTTTATTTTTGCCAGCGAGCAGAGAAGCTGGTTGCAATAACAATCATCACAACCGGAATGAGTGCAGCAGCGTTGAGACCACCAAATGTGAAGTTCACCAAAATCACTCCTGCAATTGCTCCACCAAAGGCTCCCGCAAGGTTCATCAGGGTGTCGCTGAATCCTTGAACCTTGGTTCTTTCTCCAGTTGGAACAACTTCACTAATCAGCGCCGAGGCTGCCACGGTTGCTGCGGACCAACCAAGCCCTAAAAAGAAAAGACCAATAAAGACCAGCCAGTAATCACTTTGGCCAAATCCAGAAATTATCAGAGAAATCAAAAAGATTAGCTGGCCAAGCAGGATTGTTTTTACAGTGCCCACCTTGTCACTCATGATTCCAAAAACTGGCGCGAAGGCATACATGCCTGCGATGTGCATGCTGATTGTGAAGCCAACAGCAGTTAGGTCACTGCCTGAGGAGTGCAAGTGAACCGGGGTCATGCTCATCACTGACACCATCACCATGTGACTCAAGGCAATGGCCATAACCGCATAACCAGCCATTGGGTATTTTCTAATTACCTCTAAGGCAGCTTTGAAATTAACTGATTTCCCACTTGGCTCGATGCCTGCTTCTCTGCGAGCGACTATTAGAGGATCTGGCTTTAGTCCAAACCAGAAAATCGATGTTGAGATCAATTGAGCCATCACCGTGAAGGCAAAAGGCCCTGTGAGTTCGGGCATTCCAACCAAAGAACCAAACCACTCTCCAGGACCGAACATGTTTGGCCCGACCACGGCTCCAACGGTGGTTGCCCAAACAACTATCGATAAATCTCGACCTGTTGACCTTTTGCATGGAAGGTCGGTTGCCGCAAACCTTGCTTGCAATTGAACGGCGGTTGCTGAACCTAATAAAAATAAGGAGAGCATTAAAGTGAAAGGGTTTTCAATAGCGGCACTTATGACGATTAAGACAGCCCCAGAAATGGCCAGTGCGGCACCAGTGGCCAGGGCAATTCTGCGACCATATTTGCCCGCAAGATTTGCAAGTGGCATGGCCCAAACCGCGGCACCAAGTGTTGCCAGTGTCGCCGCCAAACCACTGAGCTCAGCACCAATGATTTCAGCCGCTAGCAGGGCTCCAACGGATAAGGTTGCACCTAAACCAAAGCCACCCATCATCTGACCTGCGGCGAGTACTCTTACAGTGCGTTTCTGCAGTTGTTCAAATGGGAAGTCACTCTGACGATTTATTGTTGGGGCAGTAGCCATCCACGCAGAATAACACTGCGGTAAAATAGGGAAGCCCTACTAAGTGAGGAAATTTTGGCTGAGAAACTAACTCTTGCAGAGAAACTCTGGAGAGACCACCTAGTGGTCAAAGGTGAAGACGGTGCGCCCGATCTGATTTACATCGATCTGCACCTGATTCACGAGGTCACCTCACCGCAGGCTTTCGACGGTTTGAGGTTGGAAGGTCGCGACATTCGACGTCGTGATCTCACAATCGCCACCGAGGACCACAACACTCCAACCAAAGACATTCACCTTCCGATTGCCGAGCCAACCAGTGCGAAGCAGGTTCAGGCGCTTAGAGATAACACCGAAGAGTACGGTGTGAGAATTCACTCGCTGGGAGATAAAAACCAGGGAATAGTGCACGTAGTTGGCCCGCAGTTGGGTCTGACCATGCCAGGAATCACGGTTGTTTGTGGCGATAGCCACACCTCCACTCACGGAGCCTTCGGAGCACTCGCCATGGGGATTGGAACGAGCGAGGTAGAACACGTTTTAGCAACTCAAACCTTGCCTCTGACGCCATTCAAAACAATGGCCATAAATGTTGAGGGAAGTTTGCGCCCAGGCGTCAGCGCTAAGGACATCATTCTGGCCATCATCGCCAAGATTGGAACCGGTGGTGGCCAGGGATATGTTCTGGAATATCGCGGCAGCGCCATCAGGGAGCTTTCCATGGAGGGCCGAATGACGATTTGCAATATGTCAATCGAAGCTGGCGCAAGAGCGGGAATGGTTGCTCCGGACCAAATCACTTTTGATTACGTCAAAGGTAGGCCCCACGCTCCATCCGGTGAGGACTGGGATGAGGCGATGGAGTATTGGAAGACTCTGAAAACCGATGAGGGTGCGGAGTTTGACAAAGAGATCTTTATCGACGCTGACGAGCTTGACCCCTTCGTGACTTGGGGAACCAACCCTGGACAGGGAGTTTCTCTAATGGGGGAGGTTCCCACCCCAAGTTCTTTTGATTTGGCTTCAGATCAAGAAAGTGCTGAGCAAGCCTTGCAATACATGGATCTTGAGCCTGGAACGAAGATGAAAGACATCAAGGTTGACACAGTGTTTTTGGGTTCCTGCACTAATTCAAGAATCGAAGACCTGCGCGCTGCAGCCAAGCTAGTCAAGGGAAAGAAATTAGCCGATGGCCTGACCATGATGGTGGTACCAGGGTCTCAGAAGGTTCGAATTGAAGCGGAGTCTGAGGGATTAGACAAAATCTTCAAAGATTTTGGTGCAGAGTGGAGATTCGCAGGTTGTTCAGCCTGCTTGGGAATGAACCCAGACAAGGTCGGGGAGTTCAAGCGTGCTGCTAGCACGTCAAATAGAAACTTCGTTGGCAGGCAGGGAAAGAATGCCCGCACTCACCTGGTGAGTCCGGTAGTTGCAGCAGCCACCGCCATCAGGGGAACCTTGAGCGCACCAAGCGATTTGGAGGATTAGGTTTTGGAAAAAATATCGAATTTCACTGGAGTGGGAGTTCCATTTCGCTACAGCAATGTAGATACCGACCAAATCATCCCAGCGATTTATTTGAAGCGAATTGCAAAAACCGGTTATGAAGACGGTCTTTTTTCAACTTTGCGACAAGATCCTGATTTTGTTTTGAATCAACCTGAGTACAAAAACGCTCAGGTGCTGATCGCTGGAAGTGATTTTGGAACCGGCTCTTCCCGAGAGCACGCTGTTTGGGCGTTGCGAGACTACGGTTTCAAGGCTGTTTTCTCTCCAAAGTTTGCTGACATATTCAGAAGCAACTGCGGAAAACAAGGTGTTATTGCAGGAGTGATTTCCAATGCTGACACAGTCAAGCTCTGGGAAAAAATGGAATCCGAGCCGGGCGTTGAGGTAGAAGTTGACCTGCCTTCGCAAGTTATTCGATGCGGTGAGTTGGAGATTAATTTCGATATTGACGAATACACTAAGTGGCGTCTCTCAGAAGGGCTAGACGATATTGGAATAACCCTGCAGAATGAGGACAAGATTGAGGAATTTGAATCCCGTCGAGCGTCTTGGAGACCCAAGACACTCCCGGTAAAAGGAGACTAATGGGTCAGCTGGTCATCAACGGGGGTAAGCCTCTCAAGGGCCGAGTGGACGTTCGTGGAGCCAAAAACCTGGTGACCAAGGCAATGGTGGCCTCTTTGCTGGCCGATTCAACAAGTGTTCTAAAAGACGTTCCACATATTCGCGATGTAGAGGTTGTTTCTGGTCTTTTGAGCCTGCACGGTGTTGAGGTAACTCACAATGAAGAGGGTGTGATGACCATGGACACCTCCGCCGTGAAGCAGGCAAGGGTTGTGGACATCGACGCTCACGCTGGATCTTCAAGAATTCCAATTTTGTTTTGTGGACCACTTCTGCACCAGCTTGGCGAGGCATTCATCCCACAACTTGGGGGTTGCCAGATTGGTGATCGTCCCATCGATTATCACCTTGACGTACTCAGGGCATTTGGTGCGACGGTTGAAAAGCAAATTGATGGAATTCGACTGAGTGCACCCAATGGTTTGACCGGTGCCAAGATTGAACTTCCCTATCCAAGCGTTGGCGCCACCGAACAGGTGTTACTGAGCGCAACCAGGGCAAAGGGAATTACCGAATTGACCGGGGCTGCTGTTGAGCCTGAGATTATTGACCTGATTGCCATTTTGCAGAAAATGGGAGCGATTATCTCGGTGGATACCGATCGAGTAATTCGCATCGAGGGTGTTGAGAAAATGCAAGGCTATAGTCACCGAGCTTTGTTTGACAGAAACGAAGCTGCTAGCTGGGCTGCCGCAGCACTGGCCACCGGTGGCGATATCTTTGTCGGCGGAGCAGAACAGACCAAGATGACCACATTTCTAAACGTATTCAGAAAAATCGGTGGAGCTTTTGACATTGAAGATGACGGCATTAGGTTTTTCCACCCAGGCGGAGAACTAAAGCCAGTTGTCATCGAGACTGATGTTCACCCGGGGTTTATGACCGATTGGCAGCAGCCATTGGTGGTTGCCCTCAGCCAGGCAAAAGGGCTTTCAATTGTTCACGAGACTGTTTATGAAAACAGGTTTGGCTTTACTGACGCTTTGCGAAAAATGGGCGCAGAGATTCAGATTTATCGAGAATGTCTCGGCGGTCACCCTTGTCGTTTTGGAAGAAGAAACTTTTATCACTCGGCGGTAATTAGTGGGCCAAGCAAGCTAGTTGGCGCAGATATCGCGGTGCCAGACCTTCGAGGAGGGTTCTCTCACGTGGTTGCCGCCCTAGCGGCTGAGGGAAAGTCCACAGTCTCGAATATTGAGCTGATCAGTCGGGGTTATGAAAAATTTATAGACAAGCTAACCGCCTTGGGGGCCGACTATCAGGTCAGAGAAGATGTCAGAGCGTGAACATAAGCTCCCGCAGATTTCAGATAAGCGGGAGAAAAGCATTCCATTAGTGCTGGCCGCACTAATTCTTGCTCCACTTTTCAGACTCTTTTTCAAAGTAGTTCCATCGGGAATGGAAAACCTGCCCAAGTCGGGTGCATATATCTTGGTAAGCAATCACACAAGCTACGCGGACCCGCTTGCAATGGCCTATTTCATATACGTGAAATTAAAAAGAGCCCCACATTTTCTGGCTAAGGAATCTTTGTTTCGGTTACCAGTGGTTGGCAGTTGGCTTCCCCACCTGGGGCAGGTGCCAATCTACAGACAGGGAAGATCCAACCAAGACTCATTAGCCGCTGCCAAGGCCTATTTGAAGGCAGGTCACACAATCATCATGTTTCCCGAGGGTAGTTTGACCAGAGACCCTGATCTTTGGCCAATGCGTGGTAGAACCGGAGCAATCAGATTGGCTATTGAAAGCGGAGTGCCGGTTTATCCAGTTGCTCATCACGGTGTGGAGAAAGTACTTCCCCGATACAGTAAGAAATTTCTACCATCACCTTTCAAAAAAGTTTTCATCCAGGTTGGAAAACAAATCGACCTAAGTGATTTCAAACCAACCGACCCTCCGAAAAAAATGGCGCAGGCCACAGAGCTTGTGATGCAGGCGATTACTGAAGAGCTTCAAAAACTTCGTCCCGGTAACCCACCTGAAAAAAGATGGGATCCACAAGAATCGGGTCAGGCAAGTTTTGGAAACTATAGAAAGAAACAGAAATGAAAGTTGCCGTCATTGGAGCTGGCAGCTGGGGAACCACTTTTGCCAAAGTACTGGCTGACAGTGGAAATCAGGTAACCCTGTATTCGAGAAGGCCAGAGATTGCCTCTGAGATTAACCAGCACAGAAGAAACTCAGATTACCTACCCGGCATTAATCTTCCAGAGAGCATAGTTGCCACAGCAGGGCTTGAAGAGGCTTTATCGGGTGCTGAGCAGATCTATCTGGCTGTCCCGTCGAATACCCTCAGAGAGTTTCTCAAACAGGCTCAGGGGCTGTTGGGAGATGCCCTGCTGGTTAGTTTGATGAAGGGCCTGGAATCAGAAACCCAGATGCGCATGAGTGAAGTGATTGCCGAACAAAGTGGTGTTGATCGCTCTCGGATTGTGGTGGTCAGTGGTCCAAACCTAGCTCTTGAAATCGCCCAGCAACAACCCGCAGCCTCGGTTGCCGCCTGCATTGATATTGACAATGCCATGGCGGTAGCAAAAGCAGCCTCTAACGAATATTTCACGGTGTTTGCAAACCAAGACGTCATTGGCACCGAGTTGGGCGGGGTATTGAAAAATCTGATTGCGCTTGCTCTAGGAATTGTCAGCGGTGCTGGACACGGTCAAAACACTAAGGCCAGCATTTTGACCAGGGGTTTGAGTGAGATAACTCGTTTTGCAGTTGTGCTGGGAGCATCTCGAAAAACCATGTATGGCTTAGCTGGATTGGGTGATTTGGTGGCAACCGGTGAGTCCGCTCTTTCGCGAAATCATCGAGCTGGTGAGATGCTGGGAAAAGGTTATTCGAAACGCGAGGTAATGAAACTCATGAGCCAGACTGCCGAGGGACTGAATTCAGTAAGTCCAGTTCTAGCGCTGGCCTCAGAGAAAAACCTCTCACTTCCAATCATTGAGCAGTTGAATTTAGTGATCGAGGGCAATATGCCCGTTCAGGATTTTGGTAACCAGCTAACCCACGAAACCGAAGAGGCGGAAATCGAATGAGGGTATTGGTAGTTTGTGGCGGAGAGTCTTCCGAGCATAGTGTTTCACTATCCACCACAAAAGCAGTTCTGGACGCAATTGATCCCACCCATGAGGTGATTCTGGTTGGAATCACCAAAGAGGGAAAGCACATTTTGTTGCCTGCAGTTGGTGATTGGGAGCTTTCTGAATCCTCAGAGCTGGAAGATAATGACCTGGAAATTCTCTGGCCCCTCGGTGGTGGAGATCTGGCATATTTTGAATACAGGGAACTGATTCCCATTGGCGAGATTGATGTTTGTTTGCCACTTCTGCACGGGGACAACGGTGAGGACGGTTCAATCCAAGGTCTACTGCAGCTAAGCCACATTCCTTATGTTGGAAATGGAATTGCAGCCAGCGCTATTGCGATGGACAAACAGCTAACCAAGGACTTGCTCAGACAGGCTGGAATAAGCGTTTGCGATGAGGTTGTGGTGAAGCACAATCAGTTTTTGGACAACCCCGAGGCAACCACAGAGCAAATACTTGAAGAAATTGAATTTCCGGTTGTTGTGAAGCCAGCCAAGAGCGGTTCATCCGTCGGGGTTACTGTTGCCGAGGATCAATCCAGTCTCGTTCGTGGATTGATCCAAGCCTTTGAACAAGACACCAAAGTTTTGATTGAGCCAAGACTGTTTGGCAGAGAACTAGAGATTGCAGTGCTTGAAAACTTGGCAGGGGAGCCAGAAACCTCGGTTGCCGGTGAGATTGTTTTGGGTGGCGGGGGTATTTATGACTACAACGCCAAGTACCTCTCTGATGCCGCAACTTTGAAAGTTCCTGCTGATTTATCTGATGCGGAGCTAAATCAAATGAAATCAATAGCTTCTAAGGCTTTCACGGCTTTGGGCTGCCAAGGTTTGGCAAGAGTTGATTTTTTCCTTACCGACCAGGGATGGTTTCTCAGTGAAGTAAACACAATGCCCGGGTTTACGCCAATTTCAATGTACCCAAAGCTTTGGAGAGAATCTGGTGTTGAATACCCTGACCTAATTGCCAGATTGATTGAGCTCGCTATTCGATGACGGTGCAGAACTTGTCTGCAGGTATTGACCCCACTGCAGGTGCCAGCTCTTCCAGTGTGGTGATACCACTTGCATTATCCGCATCAACGATCACCTCGGTGGCAGGAGTTCTGCCGTAGGTGACAAACCTAAAACTTGGTGCCTGGCTGTCATCCACCAGCCAATCAACCCCGCCAGCAGTCACGCATGGCAACACACTGGCTTCTGTTGGCTCTAGACCACATCGATAAATTATTGCTGTCGGATCACCCCAGGCAGCTGTTGCCTGTGCGTTTGTGTATTTGCGCTCGTGAGGCCCAATCTGATCGGGAACTCGAACCGAAATCTCTGCGCAGGCAGGGTCATTGGCATCCTCGGCTGCCTCCAGTGAGACCAAAGGGGTGCACCCGGTGACAAACAGAATTGGCAGAAGTAGCAAAATTTTCATTAGAAACAGGTTACCTTTGAAATCGTGTCAACTATCTTCGAATTGGGTGAAAAGCAGTCATTGAGCCTTGCTTTGGCCGGGCTAAAACCGGTTGAAGCGGCAATCATCGGAAGCGGTGATGATGCAGCAGTAATGTTCAGCGATGACGGGAACTATCTAGTCAGCACCGACACCATGATTGAAGGCAATGACTTCAAATTCGAATTTTCAACAGCTTTCGATCTTGGCTGGAAGGCAATCGCCACTAATTATGCAGACATTGCAGCTATGGGGGGCGTTCCAACGGGGTCTGTGGTGGCTTTGTGCGTGCCGGCAAAGACCGAGATTGAATGGCTAAAACAGTTTGTTGATGGACTGCAACAGGCGGCGGATCACTTTGCTCCGGGTTCGGGAATTGTTGGTGGAGATTTAGCCACCGGCGATCATGCATTCATCTCGGTTACGGTGTTTGGAAACCTCAGTGGGAACTCGGCGGTAGTTCGCAGTGGTGCAAAGATTGGCGATGGAGTTTATGTTGGTGGCACATTGGGTCACGCAGCATGCGGCTTGGAGTTACTGAATCACCCAGACCAGCAGTTTGCGAAAAGCTATAACCAGTTTGTTGACATCCAGCTGCGCCCCAATCCGCCAATCGCTCTGGGAATGCAGGCAAATCTTGCGGGTGCAACCGCCATGATGGACATAAGCGATGGATTATCTTCAGATGCCACCAGACTGGCTCAGGCAAGTGATTTGAGCATCGATG